>MTLC01003933.1_pt1 | contig 20863 bp, 14 predicted proteins | sample 1982451 | NCBI WGS metagenome assembly MTLC01 (sample SAMN05710165, study PRJNA340218) | biofilm metagenome | isolation source: sample SPH anode biofilm adapted to +100 mV | place: USA | collected 2012-02-03 | reverse complement strand
GGTCGCCGTCGGTGTCAGCTTGTATGGTGATGGCGGTGTCCTGGAACAGGGCAAGAACCGATGCTGCGGACTTGCCGCTGATCCGGGTCGAACCCTGGGCAGGCCACTGGGCACCGTAGTAGGCGACGATGGGGGTGGGCGTGGTGATGTCGACATAGCCGAGATCAAAATCAAAGTAGCGCCCGGAGACCGTCTGTTGCAGACTGGATGGCCCGTAACTGGTCCCGATCTGATAATCCTTGAACCAGTAAGTCTTGCCGGTTTCGTCCTTGAGGACCAGGTTCATTGAGAGCAATTCGGAGGGGAAGCTGAAGGTCCAGGCGAGAGCACCGGTAAGAAAAACGGTGCTGTTAGAAACCTGCACGGTCAGACCCTGCATAGACAGGGTCATGGCACTCATGTTCTGACGACTGACGTCGAGGGTTCCCAAAATATCTGCGCTGCCGTCGATGATCAGGCCGCGTGAGGAATAGCGCTGATAGGTGACCCTCCCGTAGAGGTTACCGGTGGAATCGTTGATCTCCAGCGAATAGGAGGCCGTACCACCATTGTCCCCCGTTAGTTGGAAGCTCGTATTTCGGGCGGTGCTCTTGCGGGCCCCGCCTTGGGATTTTTTTGCCAGGCGGAGTTGGGTGAACTTCTTTGGTAGCTCCATGCGGCGGGTCGAAAGCTTGAGACAATCAGCCAGAAAACCGACGCCCATGGATCTGGAAGCGGTTGTTTCAGCTGCTTTGGCGAGTCCAGTTAAGACTTCGAGCCGGTTGCCGAACAGGCAAGCGCCGAAGGCACTGAAGACCAACTGTTGGGCGTCCGAGGAAGTCAGCACGGCCTGAGTACTCTTACCGAGATAAGCGGGTGCAGGGTCAACTATCGTGCCGGATTTGGCGCCCCCCGTGCCACTACAGCCTGCGATGCAAAGGGCAAGGAGGAGCACCATGATAGAAAATCCCGTAGAGGACCTCCTTGCCATTGATGTGAGAATTCCTGCTGCTCTGACATTCCGTACGACCCACTCGGCCGAGCAGAGCCGGGCAATTCTAAAAACGGTTAAAATATTGACGGCAAGATCGTGCAAACTAATGGTAAACAACTTATACTCCCTCCTCACAGGCCGTGCTCGAGTAAGCTTGGTGCATAGCGCCTTGTCCGCGTATGCAGCGTGCAAGGCAACGATGGATATGTCGCCGTCCTGAGGTGGCAACGGCCATACCTTTTCCTCCAGGACGATCTTGACAGTCATAAGACGGATGCCACTGATCATGTCGTAACGATAACGGCCAGTGCACCTAGGGGGACGCACCTAGCACATAGGGGGACGTTGCTGAGATTTTGACTTTCTGTCTTTGTCGCGCTGGTAAATTCCAAAATCTCAGCAATGCCCCCCGAGTCACACCACTTCCCCTATTTTGGAACAGGCACCTGTTTTACCGGTGCGATAGGCTTGACTGGGACCGCAGGTTTTACAGCGGTAGCAGGTCTTACCGGTGCCGGAACTATTGTGGCAGGTATAGTAGCCGTAGAAGGTTGTTTCGCGTCAGAGGGGGGTGATTTGAAGCTGTCTTTAAAGAAGCCAGCAATGGCCACAACCAAAGATAAAGCCGCGATACCAATTGCCCACCAATTCTGTTTGGATGTACCCTTAGAACCAGTCTTTATTTCTGATGCTACCTCTTGCAGGGCTACAGCAGAGGCTTCTAGATGTTCCGCCAAGGTCTCGGTAAATGCATCCATTCGTTGGTTCAAGTCACTAAGTTTTTCGTTGGTTTCGTGAATGGGATTGGGGGGCAGCTGAAAATCTTCCACCTTGATCCTTGGTATTGGCTGGGCTCTAAAAACAGCTGACGAATTGCTGGTTTCGTCCTGCCAAAGAGGTGCAGCATAATCCTGCATCATGTTCTGCATTTTTTGTGCGTCCCGAACATATGAGGGGACCACGGAATCATACAACTCGCGTTGCTTCTGCAAATCCCTGATAGTTTGCATCGCAGGGGTCTCAAACATTTTAAAGCGTTCAACATCATTTAATGCGGAACGGAGCGTGTCCGTAGCGGCGTGTATTCCTTTAAAAGCTGACAGTGCAGAACTTTTGTCCACGATGCTTTCCAAGGCACCAATTTGCTTGGAGGCTTTAAGTATCCCTGATCTGTCCACGACTTTCACCATGCTGTCATGGAAATTTTTAATTTCAGCGGCGATAACCCGTCCCAAGTAATCGGTGGAGCTTTCACCTTCTTCCCGTTTAACCGAGACGATGGGGTTGCCCTCGTTATCTGTAATTATGGAAGTGCTTGCCAGATATTGGTCCGCAAGTTCCGTCAATTCAGGTTCCGAAAGTTGTGACACATCAATTTTGCTCTCATCCGCTTTGGAGATAATTGAAATCGCCGCTAATGCTATCTCTCGGCCCGTCCGATTATTAAAGTCATGCAGCCTTTTTACAATTTCCGAAATGTCCCCCACAGACAGTCTCTTCACTTTAATGGTCCCGAACTTCTCTGTTTCCATTTCAAACTGCGGTGCTAGTAACTTCAAAATTTCTTCTCTGGTAAGGGTTGCCATACGTTCCCCATTTTCCTTTCAGCCCAACGGGTTGGGCCTTGACTGGCGGCGTCAGCCGTCCGCGTCTAAGGACGTGGTTGGGATCCCTCTCGGATTCAGGGAGAGCTTAGGCCCTGCCGCTTCTTCCAAAAAGATATTTAGCCAGATGCCACCCGCCTGCTGCTGCCACCATCACACTAAAGCCAACTGCAGTCGCGGCAACAGATGGTCTTCCAATGTAGTCGAAGAAGCTTGCGGGATAATAATCCGAACCTGTCCTTATGCCTCCAAGAGCCAAGAAAAACGCAAAGAGTGCTGGAATTGATGAGAGGTAGGAGCCTCTTTTGTTCCAGATGTAGCTACTCGCTCCGAAAACCGCATAAACAGCTATGAAGAATGGTGCGGCTGACCATTGGGGCAACGGAAAAGCTGGCGATTCATGGGCGACATAACTGTCGTATAAATTGGTTGCCAGCAAAAATAGCAAAACGCACAGGACAAACTGTCCCAGGAACATAAACAAGCTCCATCCTGCTTTTACACTCATTTTTAGGATTTCACGTTTCACTTGCTGTTGCATATCTTCACTTGTTTTGCCGTCCAACGGGTTGCTGGTGAGCGGCGGAGCGAACCAACGCTTTCAGGCTGCTACCAACTCTTGCCGACTGCGGAGTCCGTCTCGACCAGTTTTGGTTGGTGAAAAGTAGCCTGTTCCCTTTTTAATCCTTACGATGACGTTTCCTTGTTACCATGCCTATTTTTTCTTTGGTAATTACAATATAACAATCGCAATAGTTTTAAAGAAATTCCAATTACAAACATTCCAAAACCTACAATCACTAAAAACTGATATGGCTTTGTGTCACTTGTAATTGGCAAATAACCATTTTTAAAATCACTGAAATTTAAATTATATTTGATATCTGGCAAAACTACCAATACAGTGAAAGAGCTGATCAAAGCTATTAAGGAACCAATAAAGCAGATTACAGATTCAAAACCTTTTGTTTTTATAAAAAAGAATATAGAAAATGGCACCATGTAACCTTGCATCGCAAAACAGGCTACGAAGAAAAGGTACTTGAATCCTGAAATTTGCAATTCTGGAGCACTCATTTTTCCGTAGCCTCTATCCAACTACTTATTGAGCGGTTCACGCACGCGTGAACCGCTGATCTTCCTAAATTTGTTATTCTACAGGGTCTTTACAAGTACGATAAATTCCCGTTCTACAAAGATGACCAAGCTGCAGCCATTTGGCTATGCCTGCATATTAAAAAGCTAATTTCTCAGGATAAATGTTCCATCTGGCTTGATGAGCCGTTTTCGTTACAATATTCCGGGACATCCTCATCAAGCTGAATTTACAACGCCTTTAGGTACAGGTCAATGAAAAATCACTTATAGTTGCCACGATCACCTTTTGCCTCTATAAATCGTAAACAACTTCGGGCGGATGTCTTGCCATGACTAGATCCTATCGTCCGAATAGCGTTTATGTGCTGGGTGGGAGACGGATTGAGCAGCAATCAGGTAGGGGCGAGAGCCTCATCGCCTTTGTCGAAGATCGTGAATGATACCGTTGTTGAAGATGATGCAGCTTGCGACAAGATGGTTGAGCGAAGATGAGGGGAAGGATGTCTGTGATCGAAAAAACTCACACTATATTTTTGTTTGGATGATTTTGTCACCATATGGGTTTCCACACTGGAATTCGATGAGCCCAAAGAAACCCGCCTTGGTGACCAGGGCGGGTTTTGTTGTTTCAGTGGGGTCTCGGCTTATTTCTTTGCGGTCTTCGGAACTCTGGGGGCTTTTGCGGCCTTGGCTTTGGCCGGAGCCTTAGCAACTGCGGGAGCCGCCTTCTTCTCGAGATTCGCCGCTCGGACCGCACGGGCCTTTGCCAGATTGTCAGCGAGACCAGCATTGACGGCCATTTTGCGGCGGGACTCAGAATAGCTCTTCGCCGCCAGGCTCTGCTTAGCCGGGATCCCGTGCTTCTTCTTGTACTCCCCGGGCTTCATGCCATGCGAAGTGCTTAGGTGGCGAGAGAGTGTCTTAAATCCACCCTTGCCGCACTCCAAGCAGATTACTTCGTTTTTCTTGAATGCTTCTTTGACACTGATTTTCGCTTCCTGCTCTTCGGGAGTGTCTTGGGCAACGGCTGTCCCAGCTTCGAGTTGCTTGAGCCGGTTGTGAATCGTGGAGAGTGCGGTAACTACTTCTTCGGTGGTCATTGGTGTGCTGGTCGCCTGTGCGGTGACTATTTGGCTGGCTAATTCGACAAGAGTTGCCATGAGATCTCCTTTTAAAGAATAAAGTTATAGGAGCATATCTTTCTTCACTTGGCGCGTCAACCATCAGGCACTTAATTATTTTTATCTTCAGAATATAGAAGTAGATGAAAATGAAAGGGCCAGCTTGATGGCTGGCTCTTTCCTATATATGGTAATCTCCGGAGGCGGTTATACTGCAGAAGTTGTTTGTTTGAATGGCTGTATCTGTTCATTATTTTCTGTTGCAGGCGGCACTTAAGAGCCGGATTATTGAACCGCACGGCCGGTCCTATACATCAGGTGGAGATTAGTTCGATGAACTCATCATGTCGAGTATCGTAAATCCAATGGCCCTCTATGGCGTTAAGATTAATCCAGGAAACTGGAGGACCGTTCGCAAAGGCAATGCTAGTTCCTCTCTCTGGATAGGGTACTGGAGTGTGACCAAAAATCTGCCGACCAACTGCAGGACTTGGTTGGGTTTGTTCACCATATGCATCAAACCAGAAAATCCCACCATACTCATCCGTTCCGCCACGACATACCGGGATTTTGAACAAAGGCCCGTGCCCATATCGCAGTTCGTCCGGACCATGGTTAGGAAGCCGGGTTTTGAGTTCTCTTTCGAACTCCGTATTGAGCCAAGCCGCAATGGTTGCTTGGTTGGTTGTTGCTACCTCTTTGGCAAGAACGCAGCCGACCTCTTGTGAGACGCCTGCATGAGTACAAAGCCACCCGTCGACGGAATAGGCCGCGATGAGGCGGTCCCGGGCTGCGTCAAACTGTTTCTGGAAAGCGACACCCCCAAAATTACCATAACACTTCCAGGGACGCTCCGGAAGGTAAGCCAGATCATGATTGCCCCATAAGAGAATAGCATCAGACTTAATAAGAAGGTCGAGACATTCAGCTTCTTTTTCAAAGGACGGTTTGTGAACTCTGCTATCAACAAGGTCCCCAAGGCAAATATGCACCTCAGTTGGCCGGAAGTTGAGGAACGATTTGGCTACAGTTGGGTCACCATGTATGTCAGTCGCGATTATAGCCATATCTTTTGTGCAGGTTTGTACCAACTTTAGCACTTGCATTATTAAGTATATGTCTCATTAGGTTCATGAGGATGTAGCTTAACAGCTGCACTGGCTCTCAGCACAGGACAGCAGGGGACTCTTTGCAGTGTGCTTCATCATACTGTGTAGAACCGGTTTGTGGTAGAGAGCCTCGTCATAACGCTTGGGAGCATTTCGAAAGTGCTGGCTATTTCATTGAAAATATACGGTATTTTTTAACCACTGATTGGTAGTCATGCTGAAGCTGATTGCCTCATCTGTCATGTTTTTAAATTACTGTGAAAAAAATGACCTGCCGTTGATTGCGGCACTCAACCCACCGGCGGCGTCTATCACCAACTGCTTATACTTTCTCACAATGTGCGCAGGAACCCCTGCAATCCGACGGAGTTTATTGACAGAAATAGGTTCGGCTTTAGAAGCCATTTGTCCAACAGCCCAAGCAACACGACGTTGCAGAAATTCGGAGCGCCCTTCACAGCGGGTCTGGAGAACCTGTCGTACAAGTTTGAATTTACTGGGGTTATGGTTGTACTTTGACAGTAGCTGTGCCTTCTTCAATACTGCTGTTGCTGTCACTTGCACAGGCTTAGCACCTGGGGCCAACATCTGTTCGATAATGTTTTGAGCCTCTAACTGTTTCTGGTTGTCTAGCGCGTTCCAGTCAACCCTGGCTTTGCGGCACGCGTTCCGTGTAACGCTTTTTTTGGGGATGTGCTCAAAAAACCATTCTTTATCATTGGTAATTAATGCGTCATACTGGCCGTTAAGGAGTCGACGAATCCATACCGCCGGCTGTCCGTCGGTCCACACGGGCTCCGTGCGCAAGCTTTATATGATCCAGCAGGCAACCCCGCCCCCATCCCCGCTCCAATGAAGCCTGACGCAAACTTTCCCTGGTATTCCTGCAGGCGGTGCCAGAGGGTTGACCATGAAAGCACTCTGCTGTGCTAACCAGACGAGGGGTTCCTTTACTACCGGCAGCTTTGTACCTGCACGTAAAGGCAATATGCCTTCGTCACAGAGGCATCGGCCGGCCATCAATAAGGGAACTCCTTTAAGCGGATAGAATCCACATCGGCTACATCCTTCTGAGAGCTCTGTTGTGTGCCTCCAACAAACCGCAACGCCTGGCAATTGATGCTCCCGCTTGAACAACGAGAACCCTAGCGCCTGCCTGTCTTCCTCTGCGCAGGTGAGGCAATAACGCGGATGGGGCGCTGAAGCTCGACATTGATTGCGAGATAACCCAAGTGCCATTGAAAAAGGATGGGATGACATTGAGACACTAAGCCTGACAACACATTCGTCCCGCTCCCTAGAGTCGTCAAAATAAGTAAAATAAGGTAGAGAAGTATGCTCACGAACGATCAGTGTCGCGTCACGCCAAGGGTGACCATGCGGCATTCTCGATGCTATTTTTGGCAGATACCCCGGAAGAGCCGCCAAGAGTGGAGTGTTACGACGTTGTCCGGTTAGCTCCTGTAACAGTTGGCCGCCAGTAGCGGCCATTCGCGTGTTACACCGACAAAAGAGAGAATAAACTGTTTCGCCTTTTGCCGGCTGAGGAAAGAATGGAATCGGTGAACCGTTGTGGTTGGCAGACCTGTCGTTCATGGAGTCCCATCTTCGAAAAGAGGCGTGTAGCAACGAGCTTTGTGGAGCGCCTCGTGTATCACCTCCGCGGACACCTTTTTTTTATCCTTCTGAGACCTCACTTTCTTACCGCTCTGTCCAGCCCGAGGAAGACCTGCAGTTAATTCCTCCTGCTTGAGAGTTAGAGCTGAACGGACTCGTTCTAGCCGAGTCTGCAGCGGGTCGGTCTTGAACCCCGACATCGCGTCAAAATACAGGTCATCATATTGCGCAAGTTCCTCCTCATCATTTCTACTGAGGATTTGAATCATCGGGTGCAGCGGCCGGAAACGGTTCTGATACACGTCCTCAATCATGGCTGGAGTTACAGTCTCCATCCCTTCCTCAATCGCAAATGTCTGCGCAGTGACGAAAAGGTTCAGCATTATTCCCGTGACCCCTTGACTGCATCTGTATAGGACTTCCACCACCTCGTCGTCCAACGGTTGCGGATTTCGCACCCACTGAAACCACCAGACTACATTACACAGCGATCGCCAATCTTTATCCTCATGGCTACTTGGTCTCTTTAACTCGTGAAACCCCCCTTCTACGAGACGCCGGGCTATACTGTCATCTTCCCGTAAGACAGTCGCCGCCCGATACGTCCCTACAAGGATAATAGGTACGCCCAGTTCTTCACGTAGGTTTAGGATCAGGGCAAGAAACTCCTTCTTCCCACCTGACTTGGCGAGGGATATGTTCTGAAACTCGTCAATGACTAATGCTCCGATGTGGTGATTGACGACTATTTTTCTGAGAGCAGAAACATAGTGCGTTCTCGTCATGGACTTGTCTGCAAACATCTTCGCATATAATTTCATGCCGAGCAAATCGTCGGCGCGATCACCAAAACTCTTGCACACCGCCTTCGCGCTGCACTGGTCAGGGACATTTCGCATCATGTACAGTATCTGGCTTTCGCAGAAGGGAGCACCTCTATAGGAGGAGTGCCTGATGACCGGCTTCCCCATTGAGCGCATTACCGCACGAATAAGAGTGGACTTCCCCATTCCTGAAAGACCAGTTAAGAAGGAGATGGTGGCTGGCACCTGCGGAACGAATTGCCCTCGGATGCTAGAATCTAGCGCCTCACGAGCTGAAATCTCCCCATGAAGGAACTGTTGGCCTGTGACCGTAGTCGGATTGCGCCACCGATACCCGCTCATAACCTGACCGTAAATTCTCCCTTGTAACCGGGCATGTTGGGTTGTCGGAAACATGAAATTCAGTAAACGGGCAGGGAGTAACGCTCTGTAGCAAGAAGGGAGGTCTCGTTCGCTCTCGTCAAATTCTGGGATTCGGGAAAGACTACTAATTGCTTCTTCCGAGCAATTGGGTGGCGGCAACAGTGCCTCTACGAGGGGATTACCTTCGAAATCTTTTACTGGCAGTGCATGGTAAACTGGATTTTCGTTTATGAAGCCTGTCATCTCCGACTCCTCCACATTTGCATGGCCAGTTCACCGATTGTAAGGTCAGATTTGATTCCTTCCGGCCGTGGGTGCTGCTGGTCCGGCAGCGGAGCAATCGGAGGCGACATGCCTTCAGCCGCTGGAGTTAGGTCATTGCCCTGGCAGATCTCCTGCAACTCAGAACCTACCTGTACAGGTGCCGCAGGCATCATAGGTGGCACAGGCATCATTAATAGCGGCGTAGCCGCTTTCGCTGCTTCGATTTCCAGTTCAGTGCTGCCCCTCATGTCCTTTCTCCGGATCGCTTTGGATACTCCCTTTCTGTCCTCCCGAGCCTCCTCCTCTGCTTGCTTCACTATCTGTCTGATGCCCTTGTCTCTTTCACTTTTGCGGTGCAGGCTTTCATCCTTTGCGTCTCTGCGCAGCCGCTTCACCTCATTTCGGAAGATTTCCAGCTCGAAGAAAGCCGCTTTTCTGCGGATAACCGCCTCATCTTTGTTCAAGGCTGGGACCCACTTTTTCGCTTTTCTGTCGAAGAACCAGATGCAGTCAGCGCGGTGCTCGTCATAGCGAATGTCTACGAGTAATCCTTTTTTCCCGGATGCTCGCTTGTAAGTCACCGCGTTCACCACAGTTGGTGAGACGAAGGTCTGCGATTTGAAGTAGAGGCCCCTCGGCGTCAACGACGCTACCCCTTTCATCATTAGATTTTCATAAATCTCAGTATCGGCCAACTTGCGAGTGTGCCCACAGTAATGCTGAAGCCCCCACCGGTACAGGCCGATGTGCGTAACATCTTCCTCACCATCTTCGATCATCTCAGGAGGTATGTAATCACTAGGGACAGGATCGTGATTCAGACCAATGATTATCTCGACGATAATCTGCTCCAACTCGTAGATTGTTAAAGCAGCAGAATCGGTCCCGTCATTCTCTCTTCGCATGCGCACCTTTGGATGCCGACCGGGCAGGCGATGTGAATGACCGTGCTTCACGTCCTTGATAGCTGACTCAACCTTGCCCTTCCGTTCTGGGCACATAGGTGGCATTATTTCGACCACAATGCCGATTCCAGGAACAAGCCCTGCTTTGTCGCTAACAAACTCACCTCTATCCGCTGCTAGACGGCTAGGAAGATGGTGACAGGGCCAATCGTCACTGGTGTAGTTGAGACCCAGACGATCGAATACCGCTTGTTTATCCGTAAAGCAGTTATGAAGCGCCTGGGATGCTAGGGCCCAGCTCGCGTTGTGAAGTGAAAGAGCATACCCAACTATCGCCCCGGACCAGACGTCGATAATAATGTACAGGGTTGCTTCCTTAAGCACCTTCGCTCGGTTGAAACGCGAGACCAACCTAACCTGCACCTTTGTTGCGTCGATCTCGAACCGGAACCCCGGCCCAGGAACTTGATCGCGGCTCCACCCCCTAAAGTCCCAGTTAGGACGTTTCTGCCGGATCCTGCGCGCCACCTTCCGCACTTTGATTCCCAATTCTTTCTTTAGTTGTTCGCAGACGTAGCGAAACTGTCCGAGCGATGGCAACTTCTCTGGTGGAAGAAGATTCTCTTTGATTTTCCCCTTGCTCTCGATGAGGGTTCCCTTCTTGTAGTACATCTTCTTTGTTTCCATGAAGGCTTCCTCCAGAGTTCGAGTTCCCTGCAGGAAGAACATCTTTGCCCCTTTCTCCAACTGTTCACGTACGGCCGGCAAAGGGACCTGGCTTGCCGTCGTTTTATCATTTGCCTTGCGGCCCCTCCTTTTTGAACCAGCTGCTTGCTGTAGTCCGAGACCACCACTTTTGAAATAGCGCGGGACGAGAGCACGATCGCTTTTCCCACCCCAAAGATACAGGTAAAAGAGGCGCCGAACCATACGAGGAGAGACGTTGCACTCCTTTGCCCGCTTCTGGAACAGTTTTCCTCTTAATTCTGAGTCAAAGAGGGCTTCGTCGGTTTCAAAAAGGGGAGCAATGATGCTGACAGCCTTTTCCTTCTTCATTTCTTCCACAGGAGTCAGTTGTTGCGTGGTCGGAACCAACTCAAGCTCGACTTCCTGGCCTAGAAGAATTTCCCCTGCTTCGATTGCTGCTCTGAATTCTGACGATGGAACCGGAAATGGCGCCGTAAGCGGGAAAATGTCGAGCCGGATCAGGTAGATATCTCCGGCCGGACCTATTCCAACAACTCGAGCGAATCCCTCTACGAAAGTAGAGGTATCTGGCGCTGCAGATACGATGTCGTTTATCTCAAACAAAATGCGCCTCCCGTCTCTGCGCTCTCGGCACTGGCATATCATGGTGGATTACTCGCGCATCCAGGTCCACGTCCAGGAGCCGCAACCATACTGCCCTTCCAAAAAGACATGAACATTCATCTTTGGAGAGACCGGTTCTTCCAGCAACGCGACTTAAAATGGCGAGAAAAGAGCTGTCATTGCCCCAACTGGAGTTAAACTCCTCCAGAAAAGATTCCATGTGATCGTCCAGCCAATTGAGTTCCTCAGCTACCATGTGCACTCGGAGCCGGTCGAGGTTCTGAGCTCGAACTAAAGGAATTTCCTTCTCCGTAAGCAACTGCCATGGGATTCCTCGTTTCTCCCAGTACACCTTCTCTATAAACAGCTTTTCTCTCGTTCTGCTATTTTTCGGATTTACAGGGTCTACTTGCGAAAACGGCTTAACACAGACGACTGCCACGCTGGGACGCTTTTCCTTTACTAGGCTTAGAACCAGATCGGATGTCATCACTGTAGGTGTGGCGGTTCCCGGGTAGATTGGATGACGGATGCCAAAGCGATCGGCAATTTCCTGCGTCTCCTCCCACTCTAACAAAGCAAACTGTTCGCGTATGCCTGCGACCGAAGGCTCATACTCCGCAAGAAGATGGCAGGCATATTCGAGGTCGGACAGATAGTGGTGAACGCGGCCGGTCTTCAATCCGAGCACCATGCGTGAACGGCCGCGGGAAGGGACGTCCCTGACATAGAAAAATGGGCGATAAAGGGATCCTTCCCCCTGTCCCAACCCCTGAGCAATCCATCTTTGGACATCTTGCATTGTCACATTTTTTCTTTTCTTCAAGCGTCTTCCTCCCGGACGCCAGCAAGAAACCTGCTGTTTTCACCCACCCCTCGATGATGGCGTTTCCCCGTCAACGGGAGTATCTGAAAGGTTTGTGATGCACTCGATGCTGGTCGCATGTCAAATCGCGGCATGTTCAAAACCACCGCTAAAGGTTCTGTGGAATCAGCGACTCAATCCAGAACCCAGGTGGAACCGGTAGTTGATGATGCCGGCAGGCCACGAGCAGGATGGGCCAGAAGTTAGTTTTGATGGGTGACAGGTCCTTGAACCCTGTGCTCTTGCGAGCACCTTCCGATATTGTGGCAAGTAGTTGTTCCCCCCCTTCGGCCAAAGGTATATCCGAAAGAGCGCAGCCATGGATATTGTCCCCGAGGTACAATTGCGATTCTGAGGAGGCATCTGGCGTCCAAAGCTGCAGCGTACAGTGCGCCAAATCCTCCCGGATGAGAGTACTCAACGCCTCGACGGTGTCTCCGTGGCCAAGAGCTTGCAACCAAGCTGCGATCAGCGGGATAAGTGTGCTGCCAGCGGTCGCTTCTTTGAAGTATTCGTCTGATCGATCAAGCGGATGGTCCACGAGTTGGCGATAATCGGAGGATGACGTGGGGTAGCGACCGCGTATGTGGATAGTGAAGATAAGTCGGCCCGCCATCTCCTGAAGCCAGGACGATATTCCCACCGGATCCAGCTCGCTTGCTAGCCAAAGCTGAAGGAAAAGGGCGACGTCGGTTGCCTGCCGATCGCATACAGGCAGGAACATGGCTGGGTTATTGTTGATCAACGCCAGTCCCGCTTGAATAAGATGCACCACTCGAGCATGGGCGGCGTCCTTGTTCGTTTGGTCTCCGTGCTGGCCGAGCCAGTAAATCCAGAGCCCTGTCAGGCTCATTCGGCCCAACGCCTCAAAGAGGGCAAGGTTTACATCCAGTGAAGCCTGTGTGCGAATCGACATTGAGAAGCCGTGGCGAATCTGGACATACGGCAGGACCTTCCGCTCCAGGAATTCCAATGAAATGTTAAGGTGTAATTCGATCAACTGTTGAAGGACGGTGTTGAGGGCTTTTGCTTCATGGTTTTTGCGGTCAATTGTGGGTCGTAGAAGCTCCCATACGTTGAGCAACACTAACTCGCTTGCGCGGTATGGCGCTTCCAGGTTGTCGATGTCACGAGCCCAAACGAATAGAATCCACAGGCAGATGTTAAGTTGCCGAGCTGCACGGACCCGTGCCTTGCCTGATGTTTCACCAAATTTACGTAGGTCGTGGGCTAACCGGGCGAAGTGCTGGTATGCAATGTCAGGCTCATCGATCATAGCAACTGCTTTCCGGAAGCTGCTGCGCATCGGTTTTGGAAGAATCTCCTCGCGGAGAATTCCCTTCAGGAGCAATCCAGCGATCTTGTCGCCATTCCATTCATCAAAGGATATTTTTTCCGTGGTGTTCTCGGCGATGTAGCCAGTAAGGGATTCTCGTACTTGTTCGTGAACATCGCCGCCAAAAGCGAGGCAGATGACAACCTTCAGGTCTTTGTACTTCACAGGGATCCTGTTTCTGACGTATACATCCCGGATCTCATTTAGTGAAGACCGTAGTGCCTGCGGAGTCCCATCCCAGTCCTGCCTAGTAAGATCCCCCTGCTTTACAGAAAAAAGGAATACCTTTCGATTACCGTCATTGTCTTCACCGACAGCAGCAATGTCGACACCACGTTGCAGGGTACCCCGTCGTGGTCGGGAATAAACAGTGAACCCAAGTTCGCTCAGGAGGTCGGGGAGAATGGCATCGAGTTCTTCACGTTCTTTTAGTGAGGCGAGGTAATCACGTATGAGCAGTTTCATGACGACAGCCTTTCGCCTCGGAAGACCCGAATGGTGTAATCAAGACCTACCGGGTCAACTATGTCCATACGAGGCATCTCAAAAGAAATGCTATAGGGCTTCAGGTCCATCTCAACTGGTCGAAGAGTATCGCTCCCATCATTTAAGAAACTGAGGGAACGGTTGCCATATAGAAGTACGGAACGTTTTACCATACTCAATAGCGGAGACTGGCTTTCCGCTGCCTTCTGGGCGTCTCGCATCTGGTCGAAAGTGCGTAGCCTTTGGATGCTTCGTTTGTGTTCAGAGGGACCAAGCTCCTTTATAAGAGGAAGATCCTGTATTGCTGCGAGGTAGCGATCATTCTCAGCCAGGCAGTTATCCACGCGACTTTTTGCAGCATCTTCAGCCGTGAGGTTTCCAAGATAGTCTCGTACGCCTACGTAATTAATCAGGAGCGGGTCGGTTAAGAGCTTCTGTACTTGGACAGCAGTCTCTTCCTCGCAAACTCTTAGCACAGAGACCACAATTGACGCGGCAGTGATCGGTTTAAAGAAGAACCATCCGATCGCTTTTCTGCATAGAAAGATCTGTGCAGCAGAAGTAATTGCCAGATCGCCAGAGCGGATCTCAAGAACTGGGCCAGCCATCCCACCAGTCTTTAGTGAATTAAGAAGACCATTGCAAAGGCTTCGGGTGCCAATCAAAAGCCACTTGACTACAGCACGACTGAGACGCTCTTGCGGCCCTGAGAGCAAGGTGGTCATGAAACTTTGGAGTTCATCGAGCTGAAGGTGGTTATCTTCTCGGGAAAGTAAATCCGTAACATAATTGATGGGGGCATCGTCATACCCGTGTTCGAGCAATGACTGCAACCCTAGATCCAGGTCATTTATTACGGCTTCGCTTGCAGGTTGGAGATGGGCTAACCCCTTTAGTAGACATTCAACAATCTCCGGGATAAGAGCTTTTGGGTAGGCCGAGAGTATATAAGCTGACTGTTGCATCGTAAACGTGCCCGCACCTTCAACCAAACGGGTGATCAAGGCTATTGCCTCAGAGGGGGCGACATCGGTGCCGCGCTCAAGAATGGCTGCCGTGGCATTGAGCATCATTGCACGCTGCTTATCGTCAGGCTTGGATTCTGTTAACTCGCTAAAAACGGCAAGGGTCGCGGCGCGGGAGGCATCGTTTTTGTCATCAATGCGCCCGAGCGCTGTGATAGCTGAAAGGCGGCGCTCATCACAGTATTCGAGCGCGATCTCACGGGCTTCCGCAAAAGCCTTTGTCGCTTCCAAGGCGAAGGTGAGATGGTGAACGGCGAGTTGATCACCGGCACGCGCTGCGGCAATAACGCTGCAGGCTCGTTCAGGCATTTTTTCACACCAGGCGCGGAAAGCTGCGTTTGGTTGGTTTGCCGCCAGATCCTTGCCGCCGCGAGCCACCAAGGCATTGATGCACGCCATCATGCGTGCTGGTGTTGTTTCAAGCTCTGGAATAATATGGCAATAGAAGTTACTCGCGCTGAAGAAATGGTGACCTTCTAACCCCAAGAGGGAATCGCCTTCTATAAGCTGTAGCAGGTCGATCGTGCCAGCATTGTGCAACGCAGCACAACGGCCTTCGACCACTTCGAGATTTGCCTTATCCGTTAAGCCAAACCTCCGCGCCATTTCAAGTGCCAGAGTCCCTTCGTGGAAAGAAGCAACCAGCTCTTCAGATGTTGGTACCGTGTCCATTGCTACCTCACGTCAATTACCTCAGAAGCTTTCCGAAATTTTCTTTACCCGGCCAACCTACCTCACCCAAGGACCAAGATTATCGGTGATATCGCGCTTCAAGAATTTTTTGTCAAAGCCGTCCTCATGCTTTTTCATCCATCTCTCAACCTTGCGCTTGTTCAGCGTGGCGTGCTTCATCTTTAGCTGAAAAAGATCACTCCCATCGTCTGCCGCGGCTACGTCAGCTCCTAGCCAGATCCAAGCACGCCTATCAGCTGATCGCAGAAACAATACCCATGCAGCATAGCCGTCGGTCGCGGTGGAACTACTTAAGTACTTTTTCCACCAATGGTGTGAAGAACCTTCCCGGGAACGCTGATAGCATGAGTCGTGGTAAAGGCCTTCGTGCCCCGTCTTCAGCTCGTAGTCGGGCCATGCATCAGGAATCGGCAGCTCATTGTGAGCTGTAAATCCTTCCAATACTACGCCCCGCTTTCGGCGCCAGGGTAAACGTGAGGATTTATCCTCTGCAATGAGGTTTGATAGCCATTCGCCTTTTCCATTGCATGTCGCTGCAATTGCAATCTCCAACAACTCCTTGTCCGTTGAACATTCCTTAATTATTTCCTTACGGAGTTCCAAGATTTCCGGTTTGTCGGGTGCCCGGAAAACCATATGGACAAGGTCATCGATATCAGCCCGGCCCACGTACCGGGTTCTTAGAGCCTGCCGCAGGCTTCTCCAAAGCGTAACCCCGCGAACTGTGTCATGCTTGAGTAACGCTTCACAAAGCGAAAGATATACAGATTCCGCTAGCAGAACCCGCCGCCTAAAATCAGTGGTAAAGGTTTCCGATCCCTCCAGCCATCCCTCCAAAAATTCCGGGATATGAACCACTACAGCTTCTAGATCTTCTACATGAACGTTAGTCAGATACAGCTGTGCTCCATTTGCTCGTGCAGACCGTATCCGCTCAATCGCGGTCTTGGCTGCCCGCTGGAGCGCGTTCATTTGAGCTTCGTGGTCGAATGCTTGAAGTAATGCGGTAATTGAATCCGCGGTCGATTCTTTAGCCATTACGGATAGGGAAAGCTGCCCATCTTCACCTTCAGGACGGTCGGCTACAACAGTCACGCCGGGATCAGGAACTTCCGCATGCTCTGTCCTAAGGATCTCGCCAAGAATGGTCGCGGCCAGCCGCAGTTCCGCTATGTGGCTTCCGCGTCGGCACGCTGCTTCAAGGAGACGCCAAGGTGCCAGTCGTGGGGCCACTTGATCGAACGGAACGGCTATCGTTCCTGCTATGAGGGCACCACTCCCGTAGTGGTTTATCCAAAACTCTGTACTAGGAGACCATGTCCAGTCACGCAGAAAGAGCTCGTTGCCAAACCGGGCTGAGTCCATGTTTCGCAAAGCAAAATACGCAAGCCCTTGGAGGCTGACGTCACTGCCGAATGCAATTTTGGTCAGCCAGGCCCACGCTGTGTCACTGTTGGTTATGCGAGTATGGGAAAGTAAGGTGAGAAGAGCTCGCCGTTCAGCTTCTGATCCATTGCTAAAACGGCGGATGAGTGCGTCAGTTTCGTCGGCATGAGATTTCTGAAAAATCTCTAAAAGGTCAGTATAGAGGTGTTCCAAATCAGCTTCGATAATAACTTCGATCTGGCGAGTGAAACTTTTGCTGTGAAGTTCTATGATGAGTAAGTTCGTAACTGCCGTCAGTTCATTGCGCTCCGACTCCAATGTTGCACTGGATCGGAGTATTCTGGCAGCTTCGCTTTCGGCATCACCTGCGATGAGAAGGGATTCGGGGGCATGGATTGCAGCCCAGTAGCGAGATTCTGGAGGACAAGCTCGAAGGCTTTGCATCTTACGTCGAATGAGATCTGTGAGAAGATTGGGATCGCATCTAGCGAGGACAGGCTCTAAATCCTCGAACTCAAGATCCTCAACTGTTTTTGTGATACGCGTCCCCACACATTCAACGGCAAATTGCAGGGCATATTCTCGAACTTCATTTATGAATGCTGCAGGTGGCTCGAAATGGGGATCTAACCAGAATTCCCGAGTGCGCTGGATCCGCACGCGAATCGGCACCTCAATATTATGGAGAACAGCTTCAACGTGACGGCGTTCCAATCGAAACCAGCTCCGGCACGGATCGGGAAGGTAATCTTTTTGGTAAAATAGGTGGCGATCAAGGCCTGAATCAATAGCGACGGCTTCGCTCTCGTCAACTTCTTCACCAGTCATCCACAGCAGGAGGGCTGCCGCGCGTGCAGGTAAGCCTTGGTGCACTCCAGGTTCGGGGTGCCGTTTAAGCACCGCACCAGATACTGCACGTAAGGCATCTGTCGTCTCAAGAGGATCGACCCCGTTCAGCAGGCAAAGCCACTTCAGTCTATCCCACATACTTCCGCTTTGCCACTTAATAGCCATAACAACAGCAGCAGTTTCGAAGATACTCACGGCTGGTGCTAGTGGAAAACCCTCCAGAATTGAGGGTAGAGTCGCGCCAAGCGTCCGGCTATCGTGGTCAACAAATCGAAGGTCGAGACCAAGGACGCGAATTGGGCCAGAAGCATCGACACCAATGCGGGCGGCAAAGTGCTCAGAACGTCTTTTTTCAACCTCTGAATTGGACTCGTTCGGCTCAACCTCACGTGAGACCACGGAGAGCCACTGGCATGCCCGTCCTACAATTGCCGCCAGAGCGGTAAAATCTGTCCGGGGGATTGCGCGCAAAGCATTAACGGACCAGCCAAGTGCAGAGGCGTTTGCATATTCCGTAGAGTGCTCTATGCAACATAGCAGTGGTTCACAGAGCTCTGTTGCTAGCGCGACTACTTCAAGCCGGTGCTCGTCCGGAACATTCTGGGTTTGCAGCCATGCTGTTACCAGAACGCCGGCAACAGGGGAGGCGGCTACGCCACGTTCGACAATAATTGATACGGCAGCCCGCAATACGTCCGCTCGCTGCTCCAGACCTCCTAGTGGATCTAGCCAACGTGTGAGCTCGTTGTTGACGGAGTCAAAAGACGGCGACGCAATCCCCTCCAATTCAGCAACTAATGCGACTCCTAACGCATGAGCCACGATATCGGGGGTCAGCCGTATGTTGCCCGAAGTGTCACGTATGGCGAAGCGGCCATCGATGATGTCACTGAGTCGGGCATATATCTCTTTTCCTGATAAATCTGCCCGAGCAGCCGTGTCGCTAAGCTCCTTCAGTGAAAACGACTGTATTCCATCCCGATAGAGACCTGCAATCTCTTGTAACCACTCCAGCCATTCCGCTTCGCTGAAAGACTTACCGTCGCGGTATCCAAGAGTATCCCGTCCATACTCCCAAAGCAGGCGATGGATAGTGACTTGCCCGGCTTCGACAAGGCGGTCCTTCAGGTGCATGACTAAACGAAAAAGGCGCGGATTCTGCGCAAGGCGAAGGACTCCAGGATGGAGATCGGCTTGGGTAAGCCCCTCAAATGCTAAGAGTCGGTCGAGTTCACCGCCAGGCTGCCTATCAAAGGGACCAACGGTAACTTGGACAGCAGTTACCACAAGACCTCGCAACCCGTGGAGCCGGTCTCCAAAATGATGGGGTCGGGTGCTTATGATGACTCGGACGCGGCCCTGAAATGCCTCCCCCTGCAAAGTCTTGAGCAACTGGACCCAAGGCACTGACGGCTCCTGATTCAGCCCGTCGAGCAAAAGAGTGAGGACCGGACCTTCATCGGCTGGTCGTTGCAGTAGATTATTCAGACGGCGCAACCAGTGCTGACTGTCGCGAAGTCCCGTGATCTCATACAGGCAATTTGCAAGAAAGCACTTAAGCTCCGTCTCGGCTCCTGATCTTAGGACGGCTGCAGCTGAAGAGGGGATAACCATCACAGCCGGCAGTACTTCATGCCTATCCACCAACCAATCCAGCGTTGCCCATGTTTTACCAACGCCGTCCCACCCGATGACGGCTGCAGGTGCATCATCGTGGGCAGCGCCATGCCACCAGACATCGAGCGCATCATGAACCTGGCGCCGACGAATTTTCTTACTCTCTGCGCCGCCAGCTGCGTTTTGCCCGAGAGCGGCGTTAGAGGCACGAGGAGATTCCCAAATGCTCAGGATCTTTTTCCAGCAGAGCGACTTCAGAGATTCAAAGCCCAAGCACCATGACTGAAGATCACGCTGGAGGCGCTCGGTTGTTTCCGCTGAGATCGGTCCAATCCTGCGTGCAAGTTCTCCAGCTTTCGCAGAAAAAATATGCTCGACGATATCAGGAGCATGGGCACACAGGGCGGCCAATGCAGGCACCCCGTCCTTTTTCCAATCCAGTATGACTACCGGCACTCCAATACTTTCACCCTTCAGGTTCAGGCTCTGCTCAAGCTGTTCCGGAACTTCGCGTGTCGCAACAAGGATCCATGCTTCAAGTGCGGGGTCGCGTGACAAGGCATGATCTATTTCCCCTAAAAGTTCCCGATCGCTCAATGGCGTCTTGTCACCATACCTCTTGCACTCAATGCGGAAGTGCCTGCCTTGGCGCCCGCTGGGTCCAGCGTCCCCTCCATGTTGGAACCCACTTTTGGCTACTGCTATGGTGAGGCCTAGCAACTGTCCGAGGAGCGCCGCAGCTAGCCTCTCCAACGTTCCAGGCTCTGCCTCATTTTGTAGGAGAGCTTTTAGCATCGCCAATTCTTGCATCCATTACTCCAAGAAAGGTACGGGTTCCCTCACGTAGCATCAGGCCATGATGGCACACTGCGCCACCATGGCGCCGCGCGCGAACGAACATCCGTTGAAAGGCCCAAGAGAAGCAGAACCCGCTGGGAAGAACTAATTTAATAGGAACCCTCTGCGTGCTCAGGAGCGCACGAATGTTATCACAAGTCATTATTAATATGAAGCTGGTAGTGTGAGGATTTTAAGCAGCTATCCCCAAGTGTGGGGGAGGCGAAGAGAGGTGGCTCATAGTTTCCTCGGGATAGACGCTCTGGAAAGAGGAGGTGCGTAAAAAAATCCAACGATGGAGTAGATAGCATGGCGAAAACCCCTTCTTCCACTTTTATCCCCATTTGTATTGCGCGTGGTAGGTCTTCGTGTTATTTTCGAGCCTAAACTCTACACTTTTGGGCGCTGAAGTACGTTGGGCCCTCGAGGCATTTACGGCAGTGACAAAGTCTTTCATCAAGTGACAAACTCTTTTCACTTATGACAAAGTCTTTTAGCTAGTGCCAAAAACTTTTAACATTTCACACAAAAGGAGAACACCCCCATGGCAAGTCTGAACAAGGTGATGCTCATAGGCAAC
>MTLC01002241.1_pt1 | contig 20932 bp, 18 predicted proteins | sample 1982451 | NCBI WGS metagenome assembly MTLC01 (sample SAMN05710165, study PRJNA340218) | biofilm metagenome | isolation source: sample SPH anode biofilm adapted to +100 mV | place: USA | collected 2012-02-03 | reverse complement strand
AAAGCATCCCTCTTATATCCCTCTTATATCTCTCTTATGACTCTCTTATGTTTTCTTATGTTTTCTTATGTCTCTATTCTCTCTCAATATCCCCTCAATACCCCCCTCTATATCCTCTACTTATTTGGTTTGTCTTATCCTAAAATAACTTTTTTGTCGTGTGCTTATGTTTTGTTCCTTAATTTTGCAACAGACTAGTAAAAGCTAAGAAAATGCGTATTGGAATAATACCTGCCAGATATGCCTCAACAAGATATCCGGGAAAACCTCTTGCAATAATTGATGGTAAATCTATGATTATTCGGGTTTTTGAACAGGCTTCTAAAGCAAAACTGCTGGATGATGTAATTGTAGCAACCGACAATGAGACCATCTTTAAGCATGTTGAGAAGTATGGTGGCAAGGTTGTAATGACTAAAGAGTCACATGTTTCGGGTACTGATCGATGCTATGAAGCCATTCAGAATAGTTGCAAAGATGGTCTCCCTGATATTGTAATTAACATTCAAGGTGACGAACCTTTTATTGACCCTGATCAGATAGATCTGGTTGTAAGTGCTTTCGATAACTCAGATGCGGATATTGCAACTTTAATCAGGCCAATTAGTGATTCTGCGGAACTTTTTAATCCAAATGCCGTAAAAGTAGTGTGTGACTCTAAAGGTCAGGCTATGCTCTTTAGCCGTCAGGCAATCCCTTATATCAGGGGAGTTGAGCAGCAAGACTGGCTTAAGAAGGGCAAGTTCTTTAAACATCTTGGAATCTATGGCTATAGGGGTCATGTTCTTGAAAAGCTTGCAATGTTGCCTGCTGCTGAACTTGAACAACTGGAGTCTCTGGAGCAACTTCGTTGGTTATGGAATGGCTTTAAAATCCAAACTAAAGTTACCCTTCACGAAGGAGTCTCAATTGACACGCCGGAAGATTTGTTGAAAGTTATTAACAAGCCTTGAACTCAGGTGTAAACTGTGTTATCTTTGTGAAAATGAGACCATCATGTCGGATCAATCTATTGTAATAAACGAACTGATAAGCGAGCTGCTATATGCTCATGATTGCGTGGTAATCCCCAATTTCGGAGGATTCCTTTTGCAGTATGTGCCGGCAAGTATACATCCGGTTCAACATATCTTTACCCCGCCCTCTAGAACTGTTGCCTTTAATGCCGCTTTAAAAGTTAATGATGGGATACTCGCTAAATATGTAGCCTCAGCTTTTAATATTACCTATCATGATGCTTTAGAGAAACTCAGAATCTTTTCTGCTGAATGCCAGCTTCATCTACGTCTCCATAGATCACTTACATTCTCTGGTATTGGCACTCTTAAGCTTGATAACCATGATTTAATCGACTTTCAGCCTATAGAAGGTGGAAACTACCTGGCTGATGCTTTTGGTTTACCCGTATTTACAAGCCCTGCAATTCTTAGAAGTAATGAACAAAGGGTATCAAGACCTGCCCCTCAAGATCGTAAAATACCTCTAAAAAGAAAGTCAATTCCGAATGCTGTACGGTGGGTTTTTATCGTTCTGCCAGTACTTGCCGTGACTTCCTGGTTATTATACCAGAGTTTTAAAGGACCTGAGTTTATTCTCGATCAGGCCACTATGGTACCTGGTATGGAGTCTTTGGCTATGGTTCCAAAACCTAAAAAGCCTATCATTAAACAGACATCAGGGATTGAGAATGAGGTCAAGACAGATGAGATTAGATCGACGAAAGCCGATACTCCATCTGCCTCTTCCGGTGAGGTCGTTGAATCTCCTAATAATGAGATAAAAGTTGAGACCAAACCAAAAGGTAACGATACAAAGACTGTTAAGCAAGAGACAAAACCAAGTAAACAAAGTGCTGATCTTAGTTCGGCTCATTATGTCGAGAAGAAAAGCATGGTGAAGAATGAAAGCAAAACGGTTACTTTACCTCAAAGCAAGTCTGTAAAAGTATCTGAAGGACATGTAAAAGAGCCTGCAAAGGCTATCGGACAAAGTCAAAAAACTGTTGTAGCATCATCCAAAGGATACCATGTTATTGCTGGCTGTTTTGCTTCTGAAGATAATGCTAAAAAGTTTGTGTCCGATGCTAAGTCGAAAGGATTTGGTGCTTTAGTTTTAGATAAAAGCAAAAATGGCTTATTTAGAGTTAGCGCTGGTGTAAGTTCTTCACAACAAGAAGCTGAGAAGCTATTAGAGAAAGTGAATACCGGCCTTACTAAAGGAGCTTGGATCGTTAAAAAATAGTTGCCGGGAAACTACTCGGTTTAAAAAGAACAGAACTAATTACTTGTGGCAAAGAAAAAACTATTTCATTTTGAGGAAGTGAAGTCATTTCCTCATTTTTTTCAACCTAACTATGATGAATTAAAGGATGGCTACTCTCTTAAGGGAAAGTGGAATACCTTCTTTGGAAATGATAATCCTATTACTTTAGAAGTAGGTGCAGGAAAGGCTGAATTTTCATTCTATCTTGCAAATAAGTATCCTGATCGAAATTTTATTGCTATTGATTTAAAAGGGGCTCGGCTTTGGCGTGGGGCAAAAGACTCTTTAGATTTAGGTCTAAAGAATATTGCTTTCATAAGAACTCATGTTCAACAAGTCACTAATCTATTTGCTCCTAATGAGGTTCAGGAGATTTGGATACCGTTTCCTGATCCCCAACCCAGACAAGCCAGAGAACGAAAGAGACTAACCTCTCCTCATCTTTTAAAACGATTTAAGATGATTCTTTCTTCTGACCATTTAATACATCTTAAAACTGATAACAGGGGACTCTATGATTATACTCTTGAAATCATGAAAGAGTATGATTATAGGGTACATTTTAATACTGATTTACTTTATGATTCTAATTATGAGGGAGATGTTAAAGCAGTACAGACCTTTTATGAAAAGCAATTCTTAGCTCAGGGATCCCCAATTCATTATGTACAGTTCTCGCTTAAATTTTAATTTGTAAGAGAATGGATCGGCGTGATGATTTCTTTGCCATGGTTTATGAGGTAGTAAGATTGGTTCCGAAGGGAAGAGTCACAACCTATGGTGCCATAGCAAAATATCTTGGCGCCGCACGTTCGTCAAGAATGGTTGGATGGGCAATGAATGGTGCTCATTTTCTTGATAATCCGGTGCCTGCTCATAGAGTTGTTAACCGATTAGGATATTTATCTGGTAAGCATCATTTTAGCGATGAAATGATGATGCAGAACCTCTTGGAAGGTGAAGGGATTATGGTGGAGAATGATCAGATAATTGATTTTAAAAACTACTTCTGGGATCCCTCTATCGAACTTAGCTTATAACGAGATTGTGATGAATATTATGTAAAAGGATTTTAGTAGGTTTGTCATTCAGAACCAATAAACCACAAAATAATTTAATCATGTTTAAGAAATCCATTTTTATCCTTATGGTAGTTGCTTTGGCTGCGTGTTCAACAAAGCCTTCAAACCAAGAGAAATCGCCTCTACAGCAAAAGGTCGATGAATATGCCAGGTTCACATTGACAACAGACCTTACCAAGCTCACACCTAAAGAAAAGGAGATGTTACCGCTCCTTATACAGGCTGCAGAGATTATGGATGAATTATACTGGCAACAAGCTTGGGGAGATATAAAAGCTCTTCCCGATTCATTAACCGACAGCGCAGCTATCGCATTCTTTAATATCAACTATGGTCCCTGGGATCGTCTTGACGGAAATAAACCCTTTGTTGCAGGTGTTGGCGAAAAGCCTGCAGGAGCTAACTTCTATCCTGCTGATATGACCAAGGAGGAGTTTGAAGCTCTTGCAGATCCTAAGAAAACAGATAACTATACTGTGATAGTAAGAAAAGAGGATAAATCTCTGGAGGTTATTCCCTATAGTGTCTTTTATGGCGAGAAACTTAAAAAAGCTTCAGAGCTTGTTTTAAAAGCCTCTGAATTGGCCGAAGATCCAGGTTTAAAGAACTATTTAAAACTAAGAGCAGAGGCTCTTTTGTCTAATGATTATTATCCCAGCGATAATGTCTGGATGGATATGAAGGACAACGGAATTGACTTTGTTATTGGTCCTATAGAGAACTACGAAGATCAATTGTTTGGATATAAGACCTCCTTTGAATCTTTTGTTTTAGTTAAGGATAAAGAGTGGAGTCAAAAGGTTCTTCATTTTGCTGCACTTTTCCCTGCTTTGCAGAAATCATTACCCGTTGATGAAAAGTACAAAACGGAAGTACCTGGCAGTGCTTCAGATTTAGGTGTATATGATGTAGTTTATTATGCAGGTGATTGCAATGGAGGCAGTAAGACCATTGCTATTAATCTTCCGAATGATCCACGCATTCATAGAGAAAAAGGAACTCGTAAACTACAGCTAAAGAATGCGATGCAGGCAAAGTTTGAAAAGATTCTGGTACCTATCGCAGAACAGGTTTTGAACCCCGAACAGATGAAGCATGTTAAGTTTGATGCTTTTTTCGAAAATGTTATGTTCCACGAATCAGCACATGGCTTAGGAATTACTAAAACTATCAATGGCAAAGGAAATGTTAGAGATGCTCTTAAAGAGGGCTACACAAGCATTGAAGAGGCAAAGGCTGACATTTTAGGTCTCTACCTGATCACTAAGCTCAATGAGATGGGTGAGTTCAAGGATAAGGATCTAATGGATAACTATGTGACTTTCGTTGCTGGTATCTTTAGGTCTGTCAGATTTGGCGCATCATCGGCACATGGAAAAGCTAATATGCTTTCTTTTAACTATTTGGGTGAACATGGTGCTTTTACTCGTGATGCATCTACCGGGCTCTATACTGTTGATTTTGAGAAAATGAAACAGGCTGTTGCCGATTTAAGCGGTATGATTCTGGTTCTGCAAGGTAATGGTGATTATGAAGGCACTATTAATCTTGTTAAGCAGAAGGGTATAATCATGCCTGAACTACAGAAGGATCTTGATAAAATATCAACCGCCGGTATTCCAAGAGATATCGTCTTTGATCAGGGATTAAAAGCTTTAGGTTTATAATATGATTGATGGGGCAGTAGAACTTAATGAAGGGTTGCTGCCTCATCTCATTTATTGTCCTTGAGAAATTAATTACCTTTGCATGGTTAGTATCAAAGAAGTTAGACAAATAATTATATGGAAAAACTTATTATCGAAAACAAGGTTCGTAATGTTCTGGATCAAATCAGACCCTATCTTCAACAAGATGGTGGTGATATTGATTTTGTCGAGCTTACAGAGGATCTTACTGTAAATGTCAGATTGACCGGAGCGTGCGGTGCCTGCCCTTTTTCAACTATGACTCTGAAGAATGGTGTTGAACAGGCCGTTAAAAAAGCAATACCAGAGATTAAATCTGTTGAAGCCGTAAACCTAAAATTTTAGTTTTTAATACTAGGTGGGAGCAAGGGTTTTTATACCTTTGCTCCCGTTTTTTATGTTCATGGCTGTATTTTCAAAATAATTGAAAATGAGAAGATTGTGTTTTATGCTGATATCTGTGGCTCTGTTTTTTAGCTGCGGATGTTCTCATAAAAAGACATATAATGACGTGGTTAAAGATCCGGTAACGGGTATTGATATCTTAAGAGGATATGTAAATGCTGACGGACTTAAAGTGAGTTTCTTTAGGGAGTATTATCTAAAGGGATTAGAGACATATCAGGGGGATTCTCAAATTCTGACCGACCTGAGTGTTAAACTAAAAGATGTAAAGTTTGTTTTAGTTATGGGGACTTGGGATGATCAGAGCAAATATCAGGTACCACGGCTAATGGCAATGCTTTTCTCTGTAAAGGGTTATGACCCAACAGTTACCCAAAATGTCGAGATAATCTGCGTTGATAGTAAGTATCAAGCAGGTAGTATTCAAATAGAGGATATTGAAAACGACAGTTTACCGGTCGTTAAGATTTATAAAAAAGGGGAATATTTAGGTGAGATAAAGGGAATACCATCCGAGCCCATTGAGTTGGCGGTGGCAAATATTTTAAACATTAAGAGATGATTGTATTCAATAAAATAACCGATTTGAAGTCTTATCTTCATCAACAAGCTGAGGATAAAAAAACAATTGGTTTTGTTCCTACAATGGGAGCTTTACATGAAGGACACCTCTCATTGGTACGAAGAGCCAAGTCTGAAAATGACCTGGTAGTTGTAAGTATCTTTGTTAACCCTATTCAGTTTAACAATCAGGAAGATTTATTAAAATATCCGAGAACACTTGATCAGGATGTGAAAGTGCTGACTGGAGCCGGTTGTGATCTTGTTTTTGCTCCGGAGGTTAGTGAAATGTATCCTGACAAGCCTGAAGAGCGTTATGAATTTGGAGCCCTGGAGACCGTCATGGAGGGGCATTTCAGACCCGGGCATTTTAATGGGGTGGCAGTTGTTGTAAAACGCCTTTTCGAGATAGTTGAGCCTAATAGAGCCTATTTTGGTGAAAAAGACTATCAACAATTGGCTATTATCAGACGTATGGTTGAGATGGAGGGTATTCAGGTACAGATAGTACCCTGTTCTATTGTTAGAGAAGCTGATGGACTGGCAATGAGTTCCCGAAATATGAGGCTTGACTCTAGTTCCAGAGCTCTAGCCCCAAAGATTTTTGAAATATTATTAGAAGGAAAAAAGATGAGTCAGCAACTCAGTCCGAAGGAAACCGAGAATTGGGTTTTATCTCAATTTGAGTCTATTAGCGAGTTTACACCTGAGTATTTTGTAATCTCCGATGCTGTATCTTTGCAACCATTAGAGCAGTGGAATGAGGGTAAATCAGCTATTGCATGCATTGCAATCTATCTTGGGGGAGTAAGACTTATTGATAATTTGATGTATCGTTCTTAACTTTGAGGCCATGTTTATCGATGTACTAAAATCTAAAATACATCGTGCAACCATTACAGTTGCCGATCTGAATTATATTGGGAGCATTACCATAGACGAAAATCTTATGGATGCTGTTAATCTGATTGAGAATGAACGCGTCCATATTTATGATATAAATAATGGCGAGCGTTTTGATACCTATGTTATTAAAGGGGAAAGAGGAAGTGGCGTAATAGGTATAAATGGTGCAGCAGCTAGAAAGGTTGCTCCGGGTGATTTAGTAATCATTGTCTCTTATGCGAGTATGACTCCTGAAGAGGCTAAGGTTCATCAGCCGGCTATCCTGTTCCCTGATGAAAATAACAAAATCCCAACCCTTTGAAACATAAAATTCTTTCAGGCTTAAAGATTGCCTTTTTTCTAGGCATCGGCTTTTTGTTTATATGGCTTTTTGTCAGGACTTTAACACCTGAACAGATTGATGAGGTTATACAATCATTTAAAAGAGCCAATTACAGTATTATCTTTCTGGCGATAATTATTGGTATAACCAGCCATGGATTGAGAGCATGGCGATGGAAGATTTTGATGGAGCCTCTCGGTTATAGACCTCGATATACCAATGTTTTTTTTGCGGTTTTTATCGGCTATTTGGCGAATACCGCGGTTCCAAGGTTGGGTGAGGTAAGTAGGTGCGGGGTTCTAACCAGGTATGAACAGATCCCGTTTAATAAGTCATTTGGTACTGTTATTTCCGAAAGGGCACTCGACATGATAGTCTTTATCATGTTGTTTTTCTTAAACCTTGCCATTCAGTTTCAACTTCTTAAGGATTATATCTACGATAGGATTTATATGCCTCTGTTTGGTAAGTTTATCGCTGCAGGAAGCTTAAGTGTTTGGTTTTACGGCTTTTTTATTGTAATATTTGCTCTGTTTGTTACTTTATATCTGCTCCGTAAACGATTCTACCATTTAAAGTTTGTGATTAAGGTTAGAGATATGATCAAAGGCTTCTTAGAGGGTATGAAGGCATTAGTTCAACTTCGGCAGCCATGGTTGTTCTCGGCTCTTACGTTAGGAATTTGGCTTTGTTATTTTTTGATGTCTTATCTCGTCTTTTTTAGCTTACCTGAAACCTCTTCTCTTAGCCCCAATGCCGGCCTTGCTGTATTGGTTTTTGGCTCTGTGGGAATTATGGTGGTTCAGGGTGGTATTGGAGTTTACCAGGCTATTGCCGCCGAGACTTTAATGCTCTACGGTATTGCCTCAACAACTGGTTATGCCATGGGTTGGCTTCTCTGGAGTTCTCAAACTGCTTTAATTATTGTTATGGGTCTCCTTTCTATGATTTTGGTGCCATTTTATAATCGTTGGAAGAATGCAAAAGCTTGATTTGATTAAAAGTAGCATCTTTGAGTCTGCTGAAAATGCTAATTTTAAAAGATTATTGGCTTATTGGCAGTTCAAGGATAAAAGAATTGTCTTTACCAATGGCTGTTTTGATATCGTTCATTTGGGTCATGTTGAATATTTAGCTAAAGCTAAAGAGGAAGGAGATATCCTTATCGTTGGATTAAATAGTGACTTCTCCGTTAGACGTCTTAAAGGTACTGGTAGACCCATTAACGATGAGAATATGAGAGCAGTGGTTATGGCCTCCCTTAGATTTGTTGATGCAGTTGTCATTTTTGATGAAGATACCCCATATAACCTAATCAATTCTATTCAGCCTGATGTTTTGGTAAAAGGTGCTGACTATAGACCTGAGGATATCGTAGGTTATGATGTCGTAATGGCTAAAGGGGGTCGTGTGGCTACTATAGAATTGACATCAGGATATAGTACAACGGCAATTGAGAATAAAATCAGATCGAAGATGTGATTTAGTTATTTGAGATATTATTGTTGAATACTATTAGCATGGTTAGTTCATACTTCAAGATTCAATGATTATTCTTAGCAAGAGAGATCACAATAGTTCTTGATAAGAGGTTTAGTGTTAACCAATAATTTTTTCTGTGAAATTCTAATGTTGTCGATTGAGGATGTTTTGATAAGTTGAGATGTGCTTTTTCTGATGATGGTTTAGCCTTATCTAACGGATAACGTTTTGTAGAAAGAGGTTGATTCAGTTATTAAGAAAATTTGTATTGAGATTTTGGAAAATATAAGGTCATTTTGAGTTACGATCTTGTTACATTTGTATTAAAGACCTTAGATTTTGGCAAAGATTAAAACGGCTTGGTTTTGTTCATCTTGTGGGGCTCAGGCTGGAAAATGGCTTGGTAAGTGTCCCTCTTGTGGAGAGTGGAATACCATGGAGGAGTCAATTGTTTCACGAAATGAACCCGGATTGGGAAGTAAGGGATCGCTTATCAGTCTTTCAGCGCGACCACTACATTCAATTGAATCTCTTACTCTGAAGAGAATCTCAACTGAAAATGGAGAATTGGATCGTGTTTTAGGGGGAGGGTTAGTTCCGGGAAGCATAATTCTGGTAGGAGGGGAGCCAGGCATCGGAAAGTCCACGTTAATGCTTCAGGTGGCCTTACAGATGAAGAAGACAAGGATTTTATATGTGTCGGGAGAGGAGAGTGGAGAGCAGATTCGAATGCGAGCTGATCGATTGAAGATAGACCAATCTGATATTTATATTTTAACAGATACCTCAACTGATGTTATTACTGAGCATGCCCGACAGCTGAATCCGGGGTTAGTAATCATTGATTCAATACAGACAATAGTTAATCCAGTTTTAGAATCTACCGCCGGCAGTATACCACAAATTCGTGAGAGTGCTTCCGTATTGCAGAAGTTTGCAAAGACTACTGCAATTCCAGTAATACTAATTGGACATATCACAAAGGATGGAACGATAGCAGGGCCTAAGATTCTTGAGCATATGGTTGATACTGTTTTACAGTTTGAGGGTGATCAACATTATGGATATCGTATTCTCAGAGCTGTTAAGAACCGATTTGGTTCTGCATCAGAATTAGGCATCTTTGAGATGTCAGGAAATGGTCTCCGCGAAGTGAATAACCCATCTGAGGTTCTTTTGTCTCAACGAGAGGATCCGTTAAGTGGTATTGCAGTTGCTGCATCATTAGAGGGGAATAGGCCAATGTTGATAGAACTTCAATCATTAGTAGGTGTTTCCCCTTACTCAACACCTCAACGTTCTGCAACTGGCCTGGATTCAAGACGCCTTAGTATGTTATTAGCCGTCATTGAGAAAAAAGGGGGGTATAGATTAGCAAATAAAGATGTTTTTATCAATGTAGCCGGTGGCTTTAGAATTGATGACCCTGCAACAGATTTGGCCGTTGTAGCAGCTGTTTTAAGCTCCTCGGAGGATGTTCCGGTTGATCAAAATGTCTGTTTTGCAGCCGAGATTGGATTATCAGGAGAAATCAGGCCAGTGTTTAAATTAGATCAACGTATTGCAGAGGCTTCAAAATTGGGTTTCAGGAAGATGGTCGTTTCAAAGTTTAATGGCAAGTCGATACCAAATAATAAAGGCCCTCTTGAGGTGATTCAGGTAGCCAGATTAGATGAGGTCTTTCGTTTTATTTTCGCATAACTGAGAAGAATTTTATTTTATGGATAAGCAGAAAGTTGGATTATACGAAGTAGATAAGGTACGTGAACGAATAGAAATACTTAAGAAGTATAGAAGGTTATTAACAGTCTGGAAGCCTAAAGCTGATCATATCAAAGAGGATATGGCGATGATAAGGAAAGCCTTTGAGGTAGCTGCTGATGCCCATAAAGATATGCGACGAAAGAGTGGGGAACCATATATTATGCATCCCTTAGAGGTGGCAATTATATGCGCTGATGAGATAGGGTTGGGAAAGACCTCTATTGTAGCAGCTCTTCTTCATGATGTCATTGAGGATACCGATATCTATAAGCTAAGTGATATAGAGAGGATGTTCGGGCCAAAAGTTGCTATGATCTGTGATGGTTTGACCAAAATCAAAAAGTTGTTTGATGCCACTGAGTCTAGTGCTCAGGCCTTAAATTATCGTAAACTTCTTGAGACAATGGCTCAAGATGTTAGGGTTATCCTGATCAAGCTTGCCGACAGACTTCATAACATGCGTACCTTGGGCTCTATGAGGCCCGAGAAGCAGTTGAAAATCGCTGCCGAGACAAACTATTTCTTCGCTCCGATGGCTCATCGCTTAGGGTTGTATGCTATTAAGAGTGAACTCGAAGATCTCTCTCTTAAATATACTGAACCAATGGTCTTCCAGGAGATTGTTGATAAGGTTAATCAATCAATGGAGATCAGAGATGTCTTTACAGCACAATTTCTTCATCCAATTAAGAAGGTTTTAACCGAGAGAGGTTACGATTATAAGATTCTGGTACGAACTAAGTCTATCTTCTCTATTTGGCAGAAGATGCAAAGAAAACATATTCCTTTTGATGAGGTTTATGATGTCTTCGCTATTAGGGTTATACTTGATGTGCCTTTAAAAATGGAGCGCAGTGCCTGTTGGGAATGTTATGCCATAGTTACTGATTTTTATAGGCCAAAACCAGATCGGATGCGTGACTGGATATCCATCCCTAAAGCAAATGGATATCAGGCTTTACATACCACCGTCATGAGTGATATGGGTAAATGGGTTGAGGTGCAAATTAGAACTGTTAGAATGGATGAAATAGCCGAAAAAGGTTATGCTGCCCATTTCAAGTATAAAGGTATTCAAGCTGAAGAACATAACGTTGAGAACTGGCTAAACCGAATCAGAGACCTTCTCGCAAAAAATGAGGGTGATGCCGTTAATCTGATTGATGATTTTCAAGGCTATTTGTTTAATAAAGAGGTCTTTGTCTTTACTCCTAATGGGGAATTACGAATACTGCCACAAGGAAGTACGGTCTTAGACTTTGCCTATGGGATTCACTCTGAGGTTGGAAATAACTGCATCGGAGCAAATGTCAACCGACAACTAGTCTCTAAGTTTCATATATTGAACTCTGGAGATCAGATCGAAATCCTCACAAGCAAAAAACAAGAACCTACTGAAGAATGGGTAAAGCATGTGCAAACTACCAGAGCACGAGCCAAGATCAGAGAGGCATTAAAGGAGAAAAAGAAAATCTATGCAGAAGATGGCCGCAATCGGATTCTTGAATTTTTAGAACAACTTAACGTTGATTCATCTAATGTAAATATTGGTAACCTACAGAAGCTTCTTAAATACTCTTCCTCCCTGGATATGTTTTATGATGCCTTCCTTGGAAAATTATCTTTGAGAGAGATTAAGCAGGCAATTCCAGAAACTGAGAAATCATGGATTAGCAGAATCAATCCTTTTAGTAAGTCTGAAAAGATCGATCTTTCAGAGACATTGAAAAAGAACAAACCGGTAAAAAGTGGTCTTGAAAACTTAGTCTCCTTAAACAGGAAGAGTACAATTGATTTTGATCCATCCAATTTCTCTGTAGCTACTTGTTGTAACCCTATCCCAGGCGATGACGTTACTGGTTTTATTCAACCTGATGGATCAATAGTTATTCATCGTACCTCTTGTTCTGAAGCAAGAAATCAGATGTCAAAGTATGGTAATAATATTGTTAAAACTAAATGGAATAGTTCTGGTTCGATCTCTTGTCTAACAACCTTAAAAGTGAAGGGTTTCGACAGGCAAGGTTTACTTGTCGAGGTAAGTCAAATTATCAGTAACGAGATGAACATCAATATGAAATCGGTTCAATTTGATACTGATTCGGGTATCTTTGAAGGTGTTATAATGGTCTATGTATCAAGTACTGATCATCTTAAATCTCTTATTGCCCGTCTTGCAAAGGTTGATGGAATCCAGCAGGTATTTCGTTTACAATTGAATAATGATCAATTGCTGATGAGTATGTGATTATATTAGCTGATATCTAGTACATTTGGCCTGGAATTGTTTCTTTATTTTTATTCATTCTAAATTCGGATAATATTGTATCTTTACATTAGAAATCTCCAGAAAGGCACTTAATACTGGTGAGGGCAACTAATTCTGGCAAAATGCGTAAAGAACATCGATTGGCACCGAAAGATAATAATGATTCTGTTCAGCAGATTTTTACTGATTTTCTGCTAAGTAAGGGGCATAGGAAGACCCCTGAGCGTTACACCATTTTACATGAGATCTATGCCACTGAAGGGCATTTTGATGTTGAATCGCTTTATATGAAGATGAAGCGAAACAAATATCGTGTCAGCCGGGCTACGCTTTATAACACAATAGAGCTTTTAATCGAATGCAATTTAGTCTCTAGACACCAATTCGGGAATGGCTCTGCTCTGTATGAAAAGGCCTATAAATTTCAACAACATGATCATGTTATCATTGAACAAGATGGTGAGGTTATAAATATTTTAGAGTTTTGTGACCCCCGTATTCAAGAGATAAAGCAGGATGTTGAAAGACTTCTTGGTGTTAAGATATCCGGCCATTCACTAACATTTTATAGTAAGCTTCCTAGCATAGATAAGCCTTCTGCTAAGGATGAGGAATAGGCCATTTTTAGTTGAATATTAGGAGTAGAGCTTAAATTTAACTATCTTTGTTTAATTGCTAATGAAAGTCTGTTTAGACTTGATTGAGCAATTTTTTTTGTGTCAATAGGTCATTGACATGATTACAAAGTAAATTCGGTAGATACCAAATTATGAAAGTTGATGTTCTTTTAGGCCTCCAATGGGGAGATGAGGGGAAGGGCAAGATTGTTGACGTCTTGACTCCTAGGTATGATGTAATTGCTAGATTTCAGGGTGGACCTAATGCTGGTCATACAATTGAATGGGATGGTCATAAAGTAGTATTACATACTATTCCAAGCGGTGTACTTAATCCTAAAGCTATTAATCTGATTGGTTCTGGGGTGATTATCGATGCCCAGATACTTAAAAAAGAGATTGAAAAGCTCGCCTCTTTTGGAATGGAAGTTAAGTCTCGATTAAGAATCGCCCGTAAAGCTCATTTGATCTTACCAACCCATCGCTTATTAGACGCAACGCTTGAAAAGAGTAGAGGAGAGGCGAAGATTGGCTCAACACTTAAGGGTATCGGTCCTACTTATACTGATAAAATCGCTCGTCAGGGAATTAGAATGGGTGATGTGATTCAGCCTGATTTTCTTAAAAGATATGAAAATGCTAAAAATGCCCATATCAGAACAATCTCTGCAATGGGTGAGTCGACCGCTAGTTTTCTTCTAGATGGAATCTCGTTTGACGAGTACGAAAAACAATGGTTGGATGCTTTGAAGTTCCTCTCAGATATTGAACAGGTAGATTCAGAATATTTTATTCATCAACAATTAAGTGAAGGTAAACGTGTATTAGCTGAAGGAGCACAAGGTACTCTTCTTGATGTTGACTTTGGCTCTTATCCTTTTGTTACCTCTTCAAATACAGTTACAGCTGGTGTTTGTACCGGTTTAGGCATTGCTCCATCTTTGGTTGGCAATGTTTTTGGAATTGTAAAGGCCTATTGTACCCGTGTTGGAAGTGGCCCTTTCCCCACAGAACTATTTAATGAAACAGGTGATACGCTTCGCAAGAATGGTAATGAGTTTGGTAGTACTACCGGCAGACCCAGACGTTGCGGTTGGCTTGACTTGGCAGCTCTTAAATACTCTGTAATGATTAACGGGGTGACTCACATCTTTCTTACTAAACCTGACGTTCTAAGTGGGTTTGATCAGATTGCAGTAGCCACCTCATATCAGCGTGATGGAGCTTCTTTGACTGAGCTCCCGTATGATCATGAGAATTTGACTCCTGTTCTCGAATGGCGCAAGGGTTGGTCCGAGGATTTAACGAAATTGCTGGATGTTGATCAATTTCCTGTTGAATTTAAGGAATATATTAAGTTTATTGAAGACTTTACCGGTGTTCCTGTTTCTATCGTTTCGGTTGGCCCTGATAGGGAGCAGACCATCTTTAGAGATTTTGAATAGACTTATATGAGAATAATGAAAAGGGGGTAAGATTTAATCTTACCCCCTTTTTCATGCAAACAAATTAATTACAAGTTTGCCTAAAGTGAAAAAAAAAGAGGAACCGAAGTTCCTCTCTTTTTTTATTTAAGTGTTCTTTTGATTTCAACTTCTTCGAAGCCCTCAATAATATCTCCGACTTTGATATCGTTGAAGTTGTCGATATTAAGACCGCATTCTTGGCCGGCTTTAACCTCCTTAGCATCATCTTTGAAGCGCTTGAGCGAACCAAGATGACCGGTGTAAACCACAATGCCATCGCGAATGAGTCGAACTCGTGTATTGCGACTGATTGAACCGTCAAGTACCATACATCCTGCGATGTTTCCAACCTTAGTGATCTTAAAGACCTCACGGATTTCAATATTGCAAAGGATTTTCTCTTCCATTTTTGGTGAAAGCATCCCTACTATAGCATCCTTAATCTCTTCAATTGCGTTGTAGATAATAGAGTAGATACGGATATCAATCTGCTCCTGTTCTGCAAGTTTACGAGCACTACCTGAAGGACGAACCTGGAATCCTATGATAATAGCATTAGAAGCTGAAGCTAACAATACGTCAGACTCAGTAACTGCTCCGACAGACTTGTGGATTACATTTACTTGAACCTCATCAGTAGTTAATTTCAATAGTGAATCAGACAATGCTTCTACTGAGCCGTCAACATCACCCTTGACGATAAGATTAAGCTCTTTAAAGTCACCTATAGCGATACGTCGTCCGATTTCATCAAGTGTAATGTGCTTTTGAGTCCTTAGACCTTGTTCACGTTGCAACTGCTGACGACGAGAAACCACGGCTTTAGCCTCTTTTTCATCTGTCATAGCATTGAACTTATCACCTGCTTGCGGAGCACCATTCAGACCTAAAACTAGTACTGGAGTAGATGGGCCTGCCTTCTTAACAGATTGGTTTCTCTCATTATACATTGCTTTAATCTTACCAATGGTTGTACCAGCAATAAGAAGATCTCCAACCTTCATTGATCCGTTCTGAACAAGAACTGTTGAGGTATAACCTCTACCTTTATCTAAGGAAGATTCAATTACGGTACCAACTGCTGGTCTGTCAGGGTTAGCCTTGAGATCTAAAAGTTCAGCTTCTAAAAGAACCTTCTCAAGCAATAGATCTATGTTCAATCCTGATTTAGCTGATATTTCCTGACTTTGGAATTTGCCACCCCAATCTTCAACAAGGATATTCATTTGAGCCAGCTCCTCTTTAACCTTTTCAGGGTTAGCCGATGGCTTATCAACTTTATTAATCGCAAAAATCATTGGAACATTAGCGGCTTGAGCATGGTTTATGGCCTCACGAGTTTGGGGCATCACGCTATCATCAGCGGCAATAACAATGATTGCAATATCGGTAACTTTGGCTCCACGGGCACGCATCGCAGTAAAGGCTTCGTGACCTGGAGTATCAAGGAAAGTAATCCTCTTTCCATTCTCTAGTTGTACTTCGTAAGCTCCAATATGTTGGGTAATACCCCCTGCTTCACCAGCTACAACATTAGCATTTCTGATGTAGTCAAGTAGTTTTGTTTTACCGTGGTCAACGTGACCCATAACAGTAACTATAGGAGCTCTGTGTTTGAGGTCATCCTCACTATCTACATACTCCAACTCAGAGATTACTTCCTGAACTTCTTCAGAGACAAACTCTACACTGAAGCCAAATTCATCAGCAACAACAACGATTGTTTCAGCATCAAGGCGTTGGTTAATGGAGACAATCAGCCCAAGAGACATGCAGGTAGATATTACCTGATTAACATGGACATTCATCATTGTAGCCATTTCGTTTGCCGTCACAAACTCAGTTACTTTAAGAACTGATTTGCTCTCTTCAATACGATTTTGCTCTTCTTGTAACCTTTCGCTTACAATATCTCTTTTTTGACGACGGTGCTTTGAGGCTTTTGACTTACCACCAGTGGTTAATCTTGCTAAAGTTTCTTTGATCTGACGTTCAATTTCTTCATCGGTCAGTTCAACCTTAGGTTGTTCTGGTTGACGAGGTTGGTTGCGTCTGTCATTCTTTTTAAGATTTCTATTCTGAGGTTGTCCAGGTCTGTTTTGATTATCTGTTCCTCTGTTTTGGTTTGCACCGCCTTGGTTACCACCAGGTCTGTTTGGTCCACCTTGAGAGCGGTTTTGGTTTCCGCCTTGCTGGTTACCTTGATTTCTGTTGGTACCTTGATGGTTTCTGCTACCAGGAAGAACTAACTGAGGTTTAGTAGGACTTTCACCACCTTGCGTGCTTTGAGGTTGGGCTGGTGCCCCCTCTTCGCCTGGTTTAGGTAGTCTTTTCCTCTTTTTCTTTTTATTCTTAAGTTTATCATCTGATGAAGAAGCGACAGGCTTTTTCTTGTCACGCTTATCAGGTAATTCAATTGAACCAAGAATGACTGGTCCTTCAAGTTTTTTTACCTCTGTACGGAAGAAGTTCTCGGGGAGTTTCTCCTCAGGTTTAGTTGCAGTCTCTTCAACCGGAGAGGTTGCCAATTCAGTGTTCTTTGGTTGCAAAACTATTTGCGGCTTTTGAGTTGTCTCAATGATAGGAGTAACAATATTTTGTTTTTCCTTTGGTGTTTCTTTTGAAACTTTGGGCTCAGGCTTTACCTCTGTAACCACTTTTTTAGCAACAACAGGAGGTTCAATCTCGGCAACAGGGGCTGCCTCAATTGAGATTTTACTTTCTTTAATAACTTCTGGTTCCTTTACAATTTCGTCTACCTTTTCTTTCACTAACTCCTGTCTTTCAGTTGGCTCAGCTTTAGGTTCTGGCTTAGCCTCTACACTTACTTCAGGCATAATATTCTGAGGTTCAACTCTGTTTTCGATGATGATAGGATCAACTTTTTCAATAGGTTTCTCTATCACAACATGTTCTGTTGAGGGTTTAACCTCTTCCTTAGCAGATATTTCAGGCTGTTGAGCAACAATTATCTCTTTTGGTGCTACTTCAGCCTTGGTTTCTTCCTCTTTCTTTACCTCTGGTTCAGAAGGTTTGGATGGTTTCTTGTTAAAAGAGTCCAAATCTATTTTACCTAAGACCTTTATACCGATCTCAGGGGAACTCTCTTTATCCGAAATAGAATGATGCTCCTCCTCTTTATGCGGGGTTTCCGGTACAGAAGGGGGAGTAGCAGGAGAATTAACTTCAGTTTGAGGGGTAAAAGAGGTAGAAACTGTTTGTTCTGTCGTTTCAGCAACAGATGGTTCAGTAACCTTTTTCTTAAACCCATCATTAAAACCAAGTTGATTGTTCTTGATGATTAATTCCTGAGGCTCAGTCTCAGATTCATCAGAGTTGTTAACAGATTCTTTAAGAATCACGGTTTCATTTTTGGTATGAGAGAGACCAATCTTGTTTGCCTCACGTTTTACCTTTTTGTCACCTTCAAATTCTTTTACCAGAATCATGTATAGTTCAGGTGGAATTTTAGCATTGGGGCCTCCATCAATCTTATGCCCTTTTTTGGCCAGAACCTCCACGATGGTTTGTGTTCCTACGTTGAATTCTTTAGCTGCTTTACTCAGTCTTATCGGGGTGTTATCTGACATATTTTGATTTGAATGAATCCTTATACTTTGGATTTGATTTCGAAAATAGTTAACTAGGTCGGAGATATATGCTTTTTTATTCAAATTCTGTTTGGAGTATTCGGACAACCTCTTCTATGGTTTCCTGTTCAAGATCAGTTCGTTTTACTAGTTCTTCAATACTGAGCGTAAGTACGCTTTTTGCAGTATCAAGACCAACCTTCAAGAATTCATCTATTACCCATTGTTCAATTTCATCGCTGAATTCTTGTAAATCAACGTCTTCATAGTCAACATCTGAATCACGGAATACATCGATCTCGTAACCTGTTAACTTACCTGCAAGCTTAATGTTATAACCACCCTTACCGATAGCTAATGAGACTTGATCTGGTTTCATGTAAACCTCTGCTCGTCCTGATTGCTCATCAATATTGATGTTAACGATCTTAGCAGGGCTCAAGGCTCTTGTAATGAAAAGATTTGGGTTATTGGTGTAGTTGATGACATCAATATTCTCATTTCTTAACTCACGCACAATACCGTGAATTCTACTTCCCTTCATGCCTACGCATGCTCCTACTGGATCAATTCTATCATCATACGATTCAACAGCCACTTTTGCACGTTCACCAGGAACTCTGACAATCTTCCGTATGGTAATCAGTCCATCATATACCTCAGGTACCTCTAACTCAAAGAGGCGCTCAAGGAATACAGGTGATGTCCTGGAAAGGATAATGCTTGGAGTAGTGTTCTTCATCTCAACGCGTGAAACTACCGCACGAATAGAGTCTCCTTTGCGATAGAAATCGCCCGGAATCTGCTCGCTTCTGGGTAAAACCATCTCAATGCCTTCATCATCAATAACCATGATCTCTTTTTTCCAGGCTTGATGAACTTCACCAGTGACGATTTCTCCAACTCTATCTTTGTATTTCTTGAAGATATTTTCTTTCTCGTACTCTTGAATCTTTGAAACGAGATTCTGTCGAATGGCTAAAATGTCACGACGACCAAAATCAACCATCTTCAATTCTTCTGAAACCTCTTCGCCTATTTCAAAATCAGGTTCAATTTTAACAGCCTCCGAATATCTGATCTGAAGATTTTCATCTGTAATCTCCTTGTCATCAACGATAAGTCGATTACGCCAAATCTCAAGGTCACCTTTGTCTATGTTAACAATAATATCAAAATTACTGTCTGTACCATAACGCTTTATGAGCATATGACGGAATACATCTTCCAAAATGCGCATCATGGTCTCTCGGTCGATATTTTTGAACTCTTTAAACTCCGAGAAGGTTGCTACTAAATTGATATGATCCATATTATGATCGAAAATTATATTTCAAAATTAATTAAAAGATGGAATTACATAAGCTTCTTTGAAGTCATTCCAACCAAAATTTGAAAGCTTAGTGGCTTTTTTCTTGATTTTCTTCTCGCCTTCAAAAACAATATACTCAAATTCAATGCCATCCTCATTCATTGAAAGCAATTTGCCTTCGATGTTCTTTCCATCCTCGAATACCAATTTCATCTTACGGCCTACATTCTTCTGGAACTGCCTACGTTTTGATAGTGGCATCTCCATACCTGCTGATGAAACGGTCAAGTCATAATCCTCAACGTTGCGGTCGAGCTGTGACTCTATATGCCGATGAAGTTGTATGCAATCCTCAACTGTTACACCCTGATCACCATCAACAATCACAATAATCTTATTTCCAGGCTTCATGCGAATATCTATAAGAAACAACGGCTTGTCCTCACAGTATCGCTCTACCGTCTCGAATATTTGAAATTTTTCAATCACTGTACCTGATATTGTTTATTGATTATTAATGTTCTAACCTATTTCGATTCCTGTATGACAATAAAGAAGGGGACTTTCGTCCCCTTGAATTTCGTCGGGTGTAAAGATTGTCAAGACAATCCTTACTTTTCGCTGCAAAGATAGTAATATTTCTTCTTAAATGCTTGCTTTTAGACAGATGATTTATTATCAAATATTTTATTTCTGCAAAGTGTTATGTTAAAAAATAACCTATTGGTCATAATTTCAATACTCTATGATTGTCTTATTCTCCTATTGCTTGTCGCTTTCTGATCACTCATTTTTGTTTTGCTTTGTGTTCGTCAGATGAAGCTTGATTTCTGATTTATCTTATCTAGATCCTCTCCAGTCTCTGTAGAGAGGCTAACCCATGGTTTCAATGATTACTACTGACCACTTGTTCATGGACTTTTAATTAAAATGGACTATGCCTGATTACACTGTTCACAGGTTTAAAAAAAAGAAAGGAAAGAAAAATTGACTAATTGTTGTTGAGCTACTCCTGACTTCGACTCAGGGACGCCCTAAATGAAGGCCAAAACACTTCATCAAATAATCTGGTAAAAGAAGTGATTTTTAGTACTAATCACATGACAAAAATTTAAAGATACTGATTAATGACTTGTTCTTGAAACTTCTCCGCCGCTTTGCCTTCGACTCCGCTCAGGCAGCGACCCGGTGGTTGAGCGAAGCCGA
>MTLC01000111.1_pt1 | contig 21174 bp, 21 predicted proteins | sample 1982451 | NCBI WGS metagenome assembly MTLC01 (sample SAMN05710165, study PRJNA340218) | biofilm metagenome | isolation source: sample SPH anode biofilm adapted to +100 mV | place: USA | collected 2012-02-03 | reverse complement strand
ATCCGGCGCGAGTGGGAGGAGATCATGGACTGCATCTCCGACATGTTCATCCTCTCCGACCAGTACGGCAAGATCCGCCGCTTCAACCGTGCCGTCGAGACCTTCACCGGCAAGGCGCACCGGGACATCGTCGGGCGCGACTGTCTCTCCTTCCTCGAGGAGCACGGGCTCAAGGGGCACCTGGCCGCTCCGGGGATCGAGCTTCTGCACAAGGAAACCGGGAAGTGGTTCGTCCTCAAAAGGCACGCGTTTCCGACCGCCGAGGTGGACGGCACCACGCGCGAGGTGGTCATCATTAACGACACGACCAATATCGGCCGGCGCCCCGAGGAGGTTGGGGGGCACGAAGCTGCGCCGGTACAGGTGTCCGCCGTCCGGTAGAAAAAACTGCGCAGGATTAAAGGGTTGGCCGCCTCCAGGCTCATTGGAACTTGACTTCGCCGCGGGGGTATGTTATACGAATGCCTCGCCCAACAAAGGAGGTGCGCATGGCATCACCCGAGCGGAGTCTCAGGCTGGTGCGCATAGTCGCCCTGGCCCTGATGCTCCTCCCGATCCACACGCTTCCCCTGCTGGCTTCAGAACAAGTAGTAAAACCGGTAGTAGAATCCTCTGTTGAAAAAGTAGAATCGCAGCAAAAATCGGTGGTGAAAAAGCTGATCGGCATAGCGACCTACTATGCCAAGAAGTTTCACGGCAGGGAAACCACCTCCGGAGAGCGTTACCATCCGGAGAAGTTGACCGCCGCCCACCAGAGCCTGCCGTTGGGGACCAAGGTTCTCGTAAGGAACCTCGCCAACGACAAGGAAGTTACGGTTGTTATCAACGACCGTTGCCGCAAGAAGAGTTTCCCGTTCATCGATCTTTCACGGGCTGCGGCAAGGAAGCTGGGTTTCTTCGGAGAAGGGAAGGCCAAGGTGGCCATCATCCCGCTCACCGAAGGCGAATCCTAGAAACATCAAAATACAATCTGGGCGAACAGAGGAAAAGGCCGGGGGCAACCCCGGCCTTTTTTCGTTGATGCGCAGTCAGGCGCGCGAGGAGCGGCGCCGCTTTAGGGGGAGGAGCGCGGCGCCGGCGAGGACCAGTGCCGCGGCGACCGGCGGGTGAAGCATGAGCCAGGCGAAGAGGATGGCTGGGAGTAGCGCTGCGCGCACCGGAGCCTTGAGCCAGGGGTGTTCCTCGATGGAGTGTGCCCAAACCGGACCATGGCGGTAATACCAGGCCACGAAGGCGCGGCCGGGAGCGTTGGTGACAAGGTAGCGGTCCCTGAAGCTGCGCAGCAGTTGCACCTTGGAGGCGAGCGGCGAGCCGTAGGCGGCGGTGGCGATGAAGCATCCTTCCTTCAGGACGATGACCGGGCCGGCCGAGGTGGTTGTTGCGCTCATACTGTTGGAGAGCGGGCTCAACTGGAGCGTCCCGACGCCTTGGCTCGTTTCCTCTGAATAGACGCTCTCGTTGCCGCTTCCCGGGGCGGGCGCGAGAGCCGGGTTCACCACCGCGGTGACCGCGGCGTAGACGGTGCGCTGCGCCAGCGCTGAAACCGCCACGAAGTAAAATACGTTTTCCTCCAGGCCGGACAGGGTGGTCATGAGTGCCGTCGGGGTGGTGCCCCATTCCCCTACATCGATGAAGGTGTCGGGGCGCGCGTTGTCGTCGAAGTTGGTTTTACTGTAGTAGATGCGGTAACCGGTTGCGCCGGGCACCGTGTTCCAGGTCACCTGGAAGGCGCCTGCGGCCGGGGCGAGGGAGACGAGCCCGGGGGCGGGCGGCGTAGCAGGCGGTATGGTCGAAAGTCCGCTAAGGCTGGTGCTGTTGCTGGTCAGTGGGATTCGGACGGGTGAAGCCCCCTCGCGGGCCTCGGCGCCGTTGTACGTTCCGGTGGCGTTGCCGTAATAGACGCGGTAGGCGCTGATCCCGAGCGAGGTGGCGGGAGTCCAGCTGATCACCATGGTGTCGGGGGCGCTCAGGGCCGAGCTCACCCCGCCGGGGGGAGCCGGGGAGACGACCGCGGCGGCGAGAGCGGGTTCCATAGGGGGGGGCGTCTCCTGGGCCGCTGCCGGCAGCAGGGCGAGCGCCGCCGCGATGCATGCGCCAGAAAGAGTCACCCGCAGACCGGGTTTCATGTGGCCTCCTCGCCGGGCGCCTCAACGAGGCGTCATTCCGGACCGTGGAAGATTAAGAGGATCATCACTTGTCGCTAATAGTAATGTAAGGGCGGCCGCGCGCAAGGGGGCGTAAGTGCGGGAAACGAAAAAGGCAGCCGTTACCGGCTGCCTTTTCGCGTGGATCGGGGCCGCGGCCGCGGCTCTAATCTTCCTTGTGCTTCTTCTTGGAGCTCTTTTTCTTCTTGGAGGACTTCTTGGACGGCTTATCGTCGCTGTCCTTGGATTTCTTCCCCTTCTTCCCTTTCTTTGCCTTGCTCCCCTTCGAAGACTTGGAGGAGCTGGACTTGTGCTTGCGATAGCTTCTCGGCTCCGGGTTGAACTCGTCCTTGATGTTGCTCAAGAGGACCTGGGCCTCTTCGAGTTCCGGGTCGGCCTTGCGGGCCGCCTCCAGCGACTCCTTCGCCTCGGCGATGTGGCCGTCTTTCATCTGGACCCTTCCCATCGCGTTCAACGCCTTCGCGTGGTCGGCCTTGAGCTTCACCGACTCCTTGTACTCGTCCGTCGCGGCGGCGTAGTTCTTCTGGAACTCGTAGACCAGGCCCAGCTTGTAGTGGGCGTTGGCGTCGGTGGGAGCAAGCTCCACCCCTTCCTTCAGGAGCTTCGCCAGGGCATCGTAGTTCTTGTTCTTTACGTAGATCGCGGTGAGCGCGGTCCGGGCGTCCTGGTCGTCCTTTTTCAGGCGCAGCACCTCCTGGTACTCGCCGGCGGCCTGGTCCATTTCGTTTCGTTTGCGCAGGAGCCCGGCGAGCTCGCGGTGGGCATCCAGCGACTCGCTGTCCAGCTTGATCGCGGTCTGGTACGCGGTGATCGCCGAGTCGAGGTTCTTCGCGTTCACGTAGGCCCGTGCGAGCTTCAACTGGGCCACCGCGTCGGTAGGTGTCAGCTTGACGAGCTCCTGGTACTGCTCGAGCGCCTGCGGGAAGCTCCCCCTAAGGGTGTAGATGTCGGCGAGGCGCTGTCTGGCCTGGACGTTGTCCGGCGTGCTCGCGAGCACCTGGCGGTACTCGACCACCGCCTCGTCAAGGAGCGCCTTTCTCTCGTAGATCCCGGCGAGGTTCAGGTGCAACTGCGGGTTCTCCGCCTTGTTCCTGATCGCGTCGCGGTAGTAGTTCATCGCCTCGTCTTCGCGGCCCGCTGCGACCAGGGCGTCCCCCAGGCGCTGCTGCGCCACCGCATCGGTGGGCTCCTCGGCAAGCCTCAGGCGGTACTCGCTGATCGCCATGTCGAGGTCCTTGGCGGTCCGGTGCTGCTCGGCAAGCGCCATGTGGTCCACTTTGGGGGCGTCCTTCTCGGCCGAGGCCGTTCCGGCGAGCATGCGCTCGTAGTCGGCACTCTTCTGGTCGCCTTTCTTCGCGTACCCTTCGGAGAGGAGGCGGTGCACCTCCTTGTTCTTCGGGTCGGCGATGGCCGCCTGTTTCAGCTCGTTGACACCCTTATCGGTCTCGCCGCGGGCTAGCAGGAGCGCACCGAGGCCCAGGCGTGCCCGTGCGTTGCCGGGCTGGATGGCGAGCGCCTTGCGGTACTCGTCCTCCGCTTTTTGCTGCTGCCCGAGGGCCTGGTAGGAGACGGCGAGGTCGCCATGCAGGGAGGCGTCTTCCGGGAAGGCGGCGAGCGCCTCGGTGTAGTGGAAGACGGCGAGTTGGTGCAGATCTTTTTGGGCGAGGATGCGGGCCAGCCCGCCGTGGTAGCGCGGGTCGCCGGCCTTGAGCCCCTGGGAGAGCTCGACCGCGGCCTCTTCGCTTGCCCCTTTCTGCTGGTGCAAGAGCCCCAGGTTTCCGCTTGCCGGGTAGAACTCCGGGTCGAGGGCGAGGGTCTCGCGGTACTCCTGGATGGCCGCGTCGATGTTGCCGCTGCGCTCGAAAGCGAGCGCCTTCAGGTAGCGTCCGGGGGCGCCGGTGGGGCAGAGCTCGGCCACGCGCTTCTCGGCGTCGTTTCGTTTCTGCTCGCTCGCCTGCGGCGGGAGCTCCATGATGATCTTCTTCGCCTGCAGGCAGCTGTTCGTCGCCGGGAAAGGCCAGCTGAAGCCGGTGCCGAACAGGGTCACCGCAAAAAGCGATGAAAGTGCTACGTATCGTTTCATGTAAGGCCCTTTTGAAAATTTAATGAGGACATGGAAGGCGCCGTGGGCGCCGGCGGCTCGGTCCTGGGGACCGTGCGAGGATGGCGGATTATACACATCGGGGGTGCTAAATTCAATTCCAAAACGCCAATCATTAACGATACCGATCCTTTGCGCCCCGGAAGCCTTGCCTGGCGCGGGGGCTCCAAGGTTAAGGCGGATTACCTTGACTTTCATGATAAAGATGGTTAAATCATCTGCACCGGTCCGGGTGGGCACCACGGGGCCGGTTTTTCTTTAGCGGTCACGGCCCCGGCGGCCGGGAAGAGGGCGTCGGGCGAGAGGGTCGAAATGGCGGTGATTCCGAAGGAACCGTTGGAGTGGTTGAACCTGTTCCGCCAGCAGATGGACGAGATCTTTCGTTATCTCACCACGCTTGAGGGGCGGGAGGGAGTCGCCGAAAAGGAGCATGCCCCGCTGGTGGACATCTACGAGACCTGCAACTCGTTCGTCGTCGAGGTCGAGCTCCCCGGTTGCAACCGCGAAGACATCACCCTGAGCCTTTGCTGTTCCACCCTGGTGATCGAGGGGAACATCCGCGAGGAGACCGACCCCGGCGCCACCTATATCTGCCTCGAGCGCCCCGCCGGGCGCTTCTGCCGGGCCGTCGAGGTCCCCCCAGGCGCCGACCTGGACGGGGTGAAAGCCGGCTGCCGCAACGGTCTGCTTACCGTGGCGTTCCCCTGGCGCAAGAACGACAAACCGCACATCCGGGAGATCCCGATAGAGTAAGGAGAAGTACATGGAAAACAGGCAGGAGACCGAAGAACTGAACATACCGGATGTTCTGCCGCTGCTCCCGGTTCGGGACGTGGTCGTCTATCCATACATGATTCTGCCGCTTTTCGTGGGGCGGGAGATATCGATCGCCGCCGTCGATCACGCACTCTCCAAGGACCGCATGATCTTCCTTGCGACGCAGCGGGACGTGGGTGACGAGGACCCGGCACCCGAGGCGATCTACGAGGTCGGCACGGTAGCCATGATCATGCGCATGCTTAAGCTCCCCGACGGCAGGGTGAAGATCCTGGTGCAGGGGCTCACCAAGGCGCGCATCACCGAATACCTGGCCGACAAGCCCTTCTACTCGGTGCGCATCGACCGCATCCTGGAGCCCGCAGCCCCTGAGAATACCCTCGAGGCCGAGGCGCTCATCCGCACCGTCAAAGAGGAACTCGCGAAGATCGTGGCGCTCGGCAAGGCCGTTTCCCCCGAGGTCATGGTCATCGTCGAGAACATGCAGGAGCCTGGTGCCCTGGCCGACCTGGTGGCGAGTAACATTGGGCTCAAGGTCGAGGAGGCGCAGGGGCTTTTGGAGGTGGTTGACCCGCTGGAGCGCCTGAAACGCGTGAACGACCTCTTGAACAAGGAGAGCGAGCTTCTCAACATGCAGGCGCGCATCCAGTCCGCCGCCAAGGAGGAGATGGGTAAGAGCCAGCGCGAGTACTACCTGCGCGAGCAGTTGCGCGCCATCCAGCAGGAGCTAGGCGAGACCGACGCGCGCAGCGAGGAGATGGCGGAGCTCAGAAAGTCCATTGAGACTGCCAAGATGCCTCAAAACGTCGAGAAGGAGGCCCTGAAGCAGCTGGGGCGCCTCGAGCAGATGCATCCGGACGCCGCCGAAGCGGGTATGCTGCGGACCTTCCTCGACTGGATGGTGGACATCCCGTGGGGGAAGGCGACCAAGGACTCCCTCGAGATCAACCGCGCCTCCGAGATCCTCAACGAGGACCACTACTTCCTGGAGAAGGTGAAGGAGCGCATCCTCGAGTTCCTGGCGGTCAGGAAACTCAAGAAGAAGATGAAGGGCCCGATCCTCTGCTTCGTCGGCCCCCCGGGGGTCGGCAAGACGAGCCTCGGCAAGTCCATCGCCCGCGCCATGGGAAGGAAGTTCGTGCGCATTTCCCTTGGGGGCGTGCGCGACGAGGCCGAGATCCGCGGGCACCGGCGCACCTACGTCGGCGCGCTTCCCGGTCGCATCATCCAGGGGCTCAAGCAGGCCGGCTCGAACAACCCGGTCTTCATGCTCGACGAGCTCGATAAGCTCGGGAGCGACTTCAGGGGGGATCCCTCCTCGGCGCTTTTAGAGGTGCTCGATCCGGAGCAGAACAACAGCTTCTCGGATCACTACATCAACCTCCCCTTCAACCTCTCCAACGTGATGTTCATCGCGACGGCGAACCAGATGGACACCATCCCCGGCCCGCTTAGGGACAGGATGGAGGTGATCAACCTCGCGGGCTACACCGAAGAGGAGAAACTCGGCATCGCCAAGCGCTACCTCGTGCCGCGCCAGGTGAAGGAAAACGGCATCACCGAGGAGATCGTCGTCTTCTCCGAGGAGGCCTTGAGGGCGATCATCGCCAAGTACACCCGCGAGGCGGGGCTTCGGAACCTGGAGCGCGAGATCGGCAGCGTCTGCCGCAAGGTGGCGCGGAAGTACGCCGAAGGGAAGGGTGAGAAGTTCGTCATCACCGCGGGCACCGTTGCCAAGTACTTGGGGCCCCCGAAGTTCCTTCGCGAGGAGGAGATGGATAAGAACGAGGTCGGCGTGGTCACCGGCCTTGCATGGACCCCCGTGGGGGGCGAGGTGCTCTTCGTCGAGGCGACCGTGATGAAAGGGAAGGGGGGGCTGACGCTCACCGGCCAGCTGGGCGACGTGATGAAAGAGTCGGTCCAGGCGGCACTCTCCTACATCCGCTCCCGTACCACGGAACTGCACATAGGCGAGGACTTCAGCTCCGGCATCGACATCCATGTGCACGTCCCCGCCGGTGCCATTCCGAAGGACGGCCCCTCGGCTGGGGTCACCATGGCGACCGCGCTGGTCTCGGCGCTCACCAAGATCCCGGTCAGAAAAGAGGTTGCCATGACCGGCGAAATCACCCTGCGCGGCAAGGTGCTCCCGATCGGCGGCCTGAAGGAGAAGATCCTCGCCGCGGCGCGCCTCGGCGTCACCACGGTGATCATCCCGGTGCAGAACAAGAAGGACCTCGAGGACGTCCCGAAGACCATCCTCAAGAAGCTGAAGATCGTCACCGCCTCCAACATCGACGATGTACTGGCCGTCGCCCTCGAGAAGTATCCCCCCCCGGCGCCCAAGCCTCAAAAGGCTGAGCCTCCGAAGACCAAGGTGAGGACCAGGGTCCCGGTATCCACGGTGAGGGGCAAGGCTTGAAACTTGCTGAACTCGGGGAATTCGGCCTCATCGACAGGATAAAGGCACACGTCGCCGCGTCACCCTCGGTGCTTCTGGGCATCGGGGACGACGCGGCGGCGCTCGTTCCCACCCAAGGATTCGTCACCCTCATCACCTCCGACATGCTCCTTGAAGGGGTCCACTTCGACCTCTCCTTCTGCGATCCGCGCACCCTCGGCAGAAAGTCGCTTTCCGTCAACCTATCCGATGTCGCGGCCATGGGGGCGCACCCGCGCCACTTCCTGCTCGGCGTGGCACTTCCCAAGGACGTACCTCTGGAATTCATGGACGGCTTCATGGCCGGTATGCTGGAGCAGGCGGAGCGCTTCGGCGCGACCCTGGTCGGCGGGGACACCTGCGCCTCTAAGGGGGGGCTTGCCATCTCGGTCACCGCGCTTGGCGAGCAGCGTCCCGAGCTGGTATTGAAGCGAAGCGGCGCGCGGCCGGGGGATTTGGTCTGCGTGACCGGGACGGTCGGGGACGCGGCGGCAGGGCTGAACCTGCTCATGCGCGGGGAGCGGGAGGGATTCCTGGTTTCGCGGCAGCTCGACCCGACCCCGAGGGTGGAGGCTGGGATCGCCCTCGCCGAGGCGGGGTGCGTCACCGCCATGATCGACGCAAGCGACGGGGTGCTGCAGGATTTGGGGCACATCTGCGAGATGTCAGGCGTGGGTGCGCGTCTGGAGCTTGCGAAGCTGCCGCTGTCCGACGAATACCTCTCCGAGTGCGCCGAAGACCCGTTCGCCCTGGCGCTCTCGGGTGGGGAGGACTATGAGTTGCTGTTTTGCATTCCTGAAGGTAGGGATGCTGAAGCCATGGAGGTCTGTGCCCGCGCCGGAGTCCCGGTTTCCGTGATCGGAACGGTCACCGCCGGCTCCGGAATCGAGCTCGCCGCTCCCGACGGGACGCCCTACCGCGCGCCGAGGCGCGGCTTCGACCATTTCGCCTAATCCCCGCTGATCCTCACCGCCACGCGCCGCTCACGCGGGCCGTCGAACTCGCAGAAGTAGAGCGCCTGCCAGGTCCCCAGCAAAAGCTTGCCCCTATCGATCAAGAGCCTCTGGCAGGTCCCCACCAGGGTCGATTTCACGTGCGCCGCGGAGTTTCCTTCCGCGTGGGTGAAGTAGTGCGCGTCCGGCACCAGCTGGTCGAGGCAGTTCGCGATGTCCCGCTTCACCGCCGGGTCGGCCCCTTCGTTCACGGTGACCCCGGCCGTCGTGTGCAGCACGAAGACATCACAGGTGCCGCTTCCCACCATTGCCGCCGCGACCAGATCCTCCACCCGCGCGGTGATGTCGATCAGCTCCGTCCTCTCCCTGCTTTTCAGCGTAATGTATTGGATCATCCGTCCCCCCGTCCGTTATTTATATATGGATCTCTCCTCCCGCCGGAGAGAGTTCCCCACCCTGCGGCGCTTCGTGGCACCCGCCACGGCATTCCCGGATGAGCCTTTTACTTTTTGAAGAGGCTGCTCCTTATCTTGCCCAGATACTTGTTGACCGGGTTCCCCCTGGAAAGGAACGGGAGCACCGGCCGTTCCCGCTGCCCAAGTGTCTGCAAAAGTTTCGTGATGGCGTGGTTTTTTCCCACCCTGAGCCCCAGATGCAGCGCCCTGATCGCCTCTTTCTTTCTTCCGGCGGCTAGGTAGATTGTGCCAAGGCGCAGGTAATGCTCCGAATTCTTGGGCTCTCTCTTGACAGCCTCCTGGCAAAGGGTTACCGCCGTCTTCACGTTTCCAGTCGCCTGGGCCAAAGCCAGGGCGTAAAGGGAGAGGTGATCTGGCGTGCGCTCCTTTTCCAGAGCGGCATGCAGGTAGCGTTGCGCCACCGTGAAGCGGCGCGTTTCCAGCGCCTCCTTCCCGAGGTGCACCAGTTCGCCGGTTTCCATTTCGGCAATCTCTGCAGCGTTCACGCATTCTCCTGTTGTTGGTCCGTGGCGGTCCATGAGGAGTGGCCATGGTGACGGCAAATTAAGATTCTACACTATAGCATCTAATTTACCTCGCAAGCCGGAGTTCCTCGGGCAGGGTTGAAAAAAAAAGGGATTTATGTTCTAATCTGCCGCTGTGGAACAGTGCGCGTACATAGGACTGGGGAGCAACATCGGCGACCGCGAGTTGAAGCTCCTGATGGCGATTGCCGAGCTCGGGAAGCTGCCGCAAACGCGTGTCACCGCGGTGTCCCCTTTCTACGAGACCGAACCGGTCGGAGGGGTGCCCCAAGATAACTTCTACAACGCCGTGGTGCGCCTCAACACGGAGCTTGCGCCGCTCGATCTCCTGGCCCGGCTGAAGCGGCTGGAAAAGGATGTCTTCCACCGGGCGCCGTCGCAGCGCTGGGGCGCACGCAGCATGGACCTCGACATCCTCCTCTACGGCGAGCTGGTCATGACCGGCGACGAGCTCACCATCCCGCATCCGCGCCTGGCCGAGCGTCGTTTCGCCCTCCAGCCGCTGGCCGACCTCGCCCCCGACCTGGTACACCCGACCCTGGGCAAGCGAATCATCGAACTGTTGACGGAACTGACCTCTCCCGAGAAGGTGGTCAGAATCTAGGGGGGAACGTGAAATTTTTGATCTGGGCGCTTTTGGGGTACCTCGTGTATCGCATGTTCGTGGGGAAAGCGCCCCAAAAGATAGAGAAGCAGGAAAAAAGCGCCGCCGAGACCTTTCAGGATCCGGTCTGCGGCGTGTACATAGCCGAGGCCGACGCGGTGGTCGGCAGGCTGGAGGGGAAGCGCTATCACTTCTGCTCCATGGAGTGCCTGAGAAAATTCGAAGCGTTGCAACAGCGGCAATAAACAACCAACCGGAGGAAAGATGAAGTTTTTTATCGACACAGCGGATGTTAAGGAAATTCGGGAGGCCAACGAACTGGGTCTGGTGGACGGCGTCACCACCAACCCCTCCCTGATCGCCAAGAGTGGCCGGCGTTTTGAGGAAGTGATCAAGGAGATCACCGAGATCGTGGACGGCCCGATCTCCGCCGAGGTCATTTCCCTTGAGCACGACGGCATGATCGCCGAGGCAACCGAGCTCGCGAAGATCCACCCGAACATCGTCATCAAGCTCCCGATGACCCCGGAAGGGCTCAAAGCGACCAAGACCCTGCACAAACAAGGGATCAAGACCAACGTCACGCTGATCTTCACCCCGATGCAGGCTCTCCTCGCCGCCAAGGCGGGCGCCACCTACGTCTCCCCGTTCGTCGGCCGCCTGGACGACATCTCCCAGGACGGCATGGGGATCATCGAAGAGATCAGGACCATATTCGACAACTACGGCATGGACGCCCAGATCATCGTGGCCAGCATCAGAAACCCGGTGCACGTGCTGAACTCCGCCCTGATCGGCGCCGACGTCTGCACCATCCCGTACTCGGTCATGCTGCAGCTTGCCAAGCACCCGCTCACCGACGCGGGGATCAAGAAGTTCCTGGAGGACTGGGAGAAGGTTCCCAAGTAAGGCGGGAGTTTCGAATGGTGACGCGGGGGGCTCCCCCCCGCGACGGGTAACAAAGGCGTTATCTGAGGGCGGGTCTTGGACCCGCCCTTCATTTATGGGGGGTTATTCCGGCGAGCTGGCGCCGTTTCTGCGCTGCAGCTTCACGTAGATGGTGATGATCACGGCGCTCACGATGACGACGCCGATGAGCGCCTGGTGCGAGTACTTCATGATCAGTTCCTGGTTGCTCCCGATGAAGTAGCCGATGAAGGTGAGCACGGTGACCCAGATCCCGGCGCCCAAAAGCGTGTAGAGCGAGAACTTCACGTGGTTCATCCCGGCAAGCCCGGCAGGAAGCGAGATCAGGTGCCTGACCACCGGCAGAAGCCTCCCGATGAAGGTGGAGATTTCGCCGTGATCCTTGAAGAAGCGCTCCACCTTGGCGAACTTCTCCTCGGTGATGAAGACGTACTTGCCGTACTTAAGAACCAGGGGACGTCCGAGGTAGTGGGCCGCGTAGTAGTTGGCGTAGGCGCCGATGAGGCTCCCCACTGTGCCGCAGACGATGGCCGCGAGCATGTTCATCTGCCCCTGCTGCGCCAGGTAGCCGGCGGGCGGCATCACGAGCTCGCTGGGGATCGGGAAGACGGAGCTCTCCATCGCCATCAGGAGGAAGATCCCCGGGTATCCCATCGCGCCTATCGTTTCTACCAGCCACTGTACCGCTGCGTGCATGCCTGACTCTCCTTTTGACTTTTTGTGCGGCGGTCATTCTATACGGGTCGCCGCAAAAAAACGACCAATTTAATATTTATCTCCGCCTGCCGGAACTGCGGCGGGCGGATGAAGGGAAACATGGACAAACAGATCTTCGTAATCGGCCACAGGAACCCGGACACCGACTCGGTCGCCTCGGCCATCGCCTACGCCCATTTGAAACGAGAGCTCGGCAACGAGAGCGTCACCGCGGCGATGGCGGGGAGCCTGAACCCGCAGACCACCTGGCTCCTTCCCCGTCTGGGGATCGAAGCGCCGCTCTACCTGGCCGACGTACACCCGAAGGTGCGCGACGTGATCCAGCGCTCGCCGGTCACCGTACCGGCCGGGGCGCCGCTGTTGAACGCGCTGGAAGAATTCCACCACAACTCCATCAGGATCCTCCCGGTGGTCGACGACGCCGGCGTCCCGAAGGGGGTGATCCCGCTCAGAAAAATCGCCGAGCGCTTCCTTGTCACCGGCCCGGACTCCCTGCGCCTGGTATCCGCCTCGCTCGCCTCGCTCGCCGACTGCCTCGTAGGTAGCTTCCTTGCCGGCGCTCCGGACACGGCAGTGGAACACCTGCATCTCTTCGTCGGTGCGATGGGGGAGGAATCCTTCCTCGACAGGATCGCCGCCTTCGACCCCGCCACCCTGATCGTGGTGACCGGCGACCGGGCCTCCATCCAGCTCGCCTCGATCGAGCGCGGCGTGCGCCTGCTCATCGTGACCGGCGGCCTTGCCGTCTCCGATGAGACCGTGCGTGCCGCCGCCTCCCGCGGCGTTGCCCTCTTGACGACGCCGCTCGACACCGCGGCGACCGTCTCCCGCGCCAGGCTCGCGACTCCGGTTCTCGAGCTTGCCGTTCCGAGTTTCGAAAGCGTCTCCGTGGACGAGCCGCTCGGGCGCCTGCGCGACAAGCTCCTGCATTCCGGGGAGACGGCGGTCTTAGCCCTCGAGGAGGACGGGACCCTCGCCGGGGTCGCCACCAAGTCTTCGCTCTTCGCACCGCTCCCTTACGCCCTGATCCTCGTGGACCACAACGAGCTCGGCCAGGCGGTACCGGGCGCAGAGGACGTGGAGATCCTGGAGGTGGTGGACCATCACAAGCTTGGGAACGCCCCGACGAGCCACCCGATCCCGTTCATCACCGCGCCGGTCGGAAGCACCTGCACCATCGTCGCGTCACTCTACGACGAGCACCGCATGCTCCCCCCCGCCGAGATCGCCGCACTGCTGCTCGCCGGGATCCTCTCGGACACGGTGATCCTCAAGTCGCCGACCACGACGCAGCGCGACCGTGACGCCGTGGAGCGGCTCGCGGGGATTGCCGGGCTCGACTGGGAGTCCTTCGGCGCCGAGATCTTCGCCGCCTCCGGGGCCCTTTCCGGTTACGGAAGCCCCGAGCGCGTGGTCGGCTCCGACTTCAAGCTCTTCAGTCAGGGCGAGGTGACCTTCGGCGTCGGGCAGGTCGAGGTGTTCGGCTTCGATGAATTCAACGAGATGAAAGCGGAATTGCGCAAGGCGCTCGCGGCGCGGCGTGAAAAGGAGGGGCTGGAGCTTGCCGGCCTCATGGTCACCGACATCTCGAGCGAAAGCACCATGTTCGTCATGGAAGGGGGACAGGCCTTCGTCCGCTTCATGGGGTACCCGCAGCCCGAGCCGCACGTTTTCGAGATGAAGGGTGTCATGTCGCGTAAGAAACAGCTGGTTCCGCACCTGATGAAGGTGCTCGGGGGCGCCCGATGAGGGAAAGTTTCCTGCAGCGGATCGCGGCGGGTGTCCTTGTCGGCGACGGCGCCATCGGCACCATGCTTTACGCCAAGGGGGTGGCGCCGGAGGCGAACTTCGAGCACCTGAACCTGGTGCGCCCGGAGCTCGTGCTGGAGCTGCACCGCGAGTACCTCGACGCCGGGGCGCAGGTCATCGAGACCAACACCTTCGGCGCCAACTACGCCAAGCTCTCCGCTATCGGTCTGGGCGCCAAGGTGGCCGAGATCAACCGCAAGGGGGCGCAGCTCGCGAAAAGCGCCGCGACCGGTCGTGACGTCTTCGTGGCCGGCTCCATAGGTCCCCTCGGGCGCGGCAAGGCTGAGCTCACCGCAGAGCAGATCGCGGAGTGCTTCCGGGTCCAGGCGTCGGAACTTGCCGAGGGGGGCGTGGATCTGCTGATCCTCGAGACCTTCTCCGAGCTCGACGAGCTTCTCACCGCCATGGCCGCCGCGAAAGAGACCGGGCTCCCGGTGGTCGCTAACCTTGCCTTCGGTGAAGGGGGGCGCCTCCCCGGCGGAACCCGCGCCGAGGACGCCGCGCAGCGTCTTGCCGCAGCAGGGGCCGACCTGGTCGGCGCCAACTGCGGCGCCGGACCGCTCGAACTCCTCGCCACTGTGAAGCGGATCGCCGCCGCATGTTCCCTCCCAATCGCCGCCTATCCCAACAGCGGTTTTCCCGAATACCTGGAAGGGCGCTACATCTACCGCACCACGCCCGAGTACTTCGCCGACCGTGCCGAGGAACTGGTCGAAGCCGGCGCATCCCTGGTGGGTGGGTGCTGCGGCACGACGCCGGAACACATCCGGGTGATGGCGGATCGGATGCAGGGGAGAAGCGCTCCTGCATTCGCAGTGGTGAGAAAGGCGTTGGCAGTAGATGGAGGCGTCGCAGTAGGCGAGGCGCCCATCTCCGTCCCAGCCACCGTTTCCGGATCTGAGCCGGTCGCGTTGGGGAGCTTCCTCGACGCGTGGGGCGTGGAGCCGGTGATCACCGTGGAGCTCGATCCCCCGAAGGGGCTCGATTGCGAGAGGGTGCTGGCCGGGAGCCGCGCGCTCAAGGACGCCGGGGCGCATGCCATCAACCTCGCCGAGAACCCGCTCGCGCGCGTGCGCATGGGGAACCTCGCCCTCGCCGCGACCATCCGCCGCGTGGTCGGCATCGAGGTGATCGCCCACGTCACTTGCCGCGACCGTAACCTGATCGGGATGCAGTCCGACCTGATGGGGGCGAGCCTTTTGGGGGTCACCTCCATCCTCGCCGTCACCGGCGATCCGGCGAGCCTGGGCGACGAGGCCGGGGCCTCCTCGGTTTTCGACCTCAACTCGTTCACTCTCCTTAAGCTTTTGAGCGATCTGAACCGCGGGGTGAACGCGCTCGGCAACCCGATCGGCGCCGGTACCGGATTCACCTTGGGTGCCGCCTTCAACCCGAACACGCAGCGGATGGACGTACAGGTGGGGCGGCTCGAGAAGAAGGTGGCCAACGGCGCCCGCTTCGTGCAGACCCAGCCGATCTACGACATCGCACGCTTCGAGGAGATGATGGAGCGCACAGCCGGTCTCGGCATCCCCATCCTCCCAGGCGTGCTGCCGCTGGTATCGGGGCGCAACGCCGAGTTTCTGCACAACGAGGTCCCCGGCATCGTCATCCCCGAGGAGATCCGGAAGCGGATGGCCGGGAAGACCGGCGAGGAAGGGGTCGCCGAGGGGCTCGCCATAGCAAGGGAGTTCATCGAGGCGGCCGGAGCGAAGGCGGGCGGGTTCTACCTGATCCCCCCCTTCGGCAAATACGAGATCGCTGTGGAACTGGTTAGATTCATAAAAGAGAAAACCCGAAAAGCGGCTTTTAACTTATTTTGACCTGCATCAATTTCAATTGAGACCAAGGAGCAGATGATGACCGAGATGAAGAAAGACATCCTGGGAAAAGGCGCCATCCTGCAGCGCGACCGTGAAACCTACGCCATCGCACCGCACATCCCCGGGGGCTTCACCGACACCGCCACGCTGAGAAAGATCTGTGACGTGGCCGACAAATACGGGCTCACGCTTAAGATCACTTCGGCGCAGCGCATCGCCATGTTCGGCGTGAAGGAAGAGGAACTGGACGCGGTCTGGACCGACCTCGCCGAGGAGCCGGGCGCCGCCATCGGCCTGTGCGTCAGGAGCATCAGGATCTGCCCCGGCACCCAGCAGTGCAAGCGCGCCGTGCTCGACTCCGCCTCGCTCGGTCTCAAGCTGGACAAGATCTACCACGCCATGGAGCTCCCCAACAAGATGAAGATGGGTGTCTCCGGCTGCCTGCTTGCCTGCGCCGAGTCCGGAGTTAAGGACATCGGCATCGTCGGCCACAACAAGGGGTGGCGCGTCCTCGTCGGGGGGAACGCTGGTCCCCGCCCGCGCCTGGGCGAGATGCTCGTGGACAACATCCAGACCGAAGAAGAAGTGCTCGAGGTGGTGGCGAAGGTGATCGAGGTCTACAAGAACGATCCGCAACAGGGACGGCTGGGGAGGCTGATCGAGGAGATCGGCATCGAGGCTTTCCGCGCCCGCGTACTCGGCACGCAGCCGTAGGTCGGGATGAGAGCGGCAACGATGACAAGAAAAGATCTACGCGCGGGAGGTACACGTGGCGCTTATTGAAGACGCGCTCTTCACGCGCATCAAGAACAGGGTAGGCAGGGCGATTTCCGAGTTCGATCTTATCTCGGAAGGGGACCGAGTCGCGGTCGCGGTATCGGGGGGGAAGGACTCCTACGCGATGCTGCATGTGCTGGAGACCCTGCGTCGGCGCGCTCCGGTGCGCTACGAGCTGGTCGCCATCAACATCGATTCCGGCTACCGGGGCTACCGCGCCGACATCATAGAGGAACACCTGAAGGAGCACGGCTTCACCTATCACATGGAGAAGACCGAGCACTACGACATCATCTCCGAGAAGCGGCGCCCGAACTCCTCCTACTGTTCGATCTGCGCAAGGCTAAAGCGCGGCACCCTGTACACCCTCGCGCAGCAGATGGGGTGCAACAAGCTGGCACTCGGGCACCACATGGATGATTTCGTCGAGACGCTGCTTTTAAACCAGTTCTTCGTCGGCTCGCTGAAGGCGATGGCCCCAAGCATGCTGGCGGACAACGGCGTAACCACGGTCATCAGGCCGCTGGTCTACGTTCCGGAGAAGGATATTATCCCGTTCTCGCGCAACAACCGTTTTCCCGTGGTTTGCTGCTGCTGTCCCGTCTGCGGGACCGCGGACCTGCAGCGCAAGAGGATGAAGGAACTCCTCTCCACCTTGGAGCGGGACAACCCCTTCGTGAAGAACAGCCTCCTGAAGGCTTTGTCCAACGTCCACCCGCGCCATTTGCTGGACAAAGGGTTGACGAGAAAGCCCTCCTGACGCAGGTCGGTGATGATGTCCTTCACGGTGATGTGCCCGCAGTAGATGACGATTCCCACGGCTCCTATGACCATCGGTTCCATGTGCTACCTCCGCTTCGTGTGATGATACGACGGTAGCAGGTGGTAGCGACAAAAAAAGTCGCAACTATATAAGCAAGGCAAGCAAGGTGAGGTTCATGTCAGAAAAAAATGTGCAAAAGGTTCGCTTGGCCGTCCAGTGGGGCTTCCTTCTCTTCTCCCTCTACCTGGGGGTAACCTTCTACCGCTTCGTGCTGCACTTCCAAAGCGGCGGCGCCACACCGTTCGTGGAGCGTCCCAACGGCGTCGAGGCCTTTCTCCCCATCTCCGCCCTGGTGAGCCTCAAGGGGTGGATCGTTTCCGGGACCATCAACGACGTGCACCCCGCGGCGCTCGTGGTCTTTCTGAGCGTGATCGCGATGTCGCTTCTTCTGAAGCGCTCCTTCTGCTCGTGGGTCTGCCCGGTCTCCACCATCACCGAGCTCTGCTGGAAGGCAGGGTACAAGCTCTTCGGGAAAAACTTCAAGGCCTGGCTCTGGCTCGACTGGCTGCTGCGCCCCATCAAGTACCTGCTGCTCGCCTTTTTCGTGGTCTCCATCCTTGTGTTCATGGCGCCGGACAGCGTGAGCGACTTCATCGCCGGCGACTACAACAAGATGGCCGACATCAAGATGCTGGACTTCTTCGTGCACCTCTCAGGGACGCCGCTCGTGGTGATCGGCATCCTGCTCGCCCTGTCGTTTCTCTTCAAGAACCCGTTCTGCCGTTTCCTCTGCCCTTACGGCGCGCTTTTGGGACTCGTTTCCCGTCTGTCCCCGGTCAAGGTGCAGCGTAACGAAAGCGCCTGCATCTCCTGCGGCGGCTGCACCAGGGCCTGCCCCTCTTACATCGACGTGATGCACAAGGAGCGGGTCTGCTCCGAGGAGTGTGTCGGCTGCCTGCGCTGCGTGAGCGCCTGCCCGAAACCGGAGGCGCTGCAGCTGAAGGCGAAGAACGGCAAGGTGATCCCGGGGATGGTGTATGCGGCCCTAGTCGTTGCCGTCTTCGTCGGCGGGACCCTGATCGGACGCGCCACCGGCCACTGGCACAGCTCCATCACCAAGAGCGATTACCAGAGGCTCATCGCCGCACCGCCGGTGGAGCATCCGTAGTCCATGCCCCCTCCGGGGGGAGGAGTGACAACTGCAGCAAAAACGAAAAGAGGGGACGGTATCGCTACCGTCCCCTCTTGTTATTTTCAGAATGGCGAGGGTGAAAATGGATCGTGCCGTTTCTCCCTTTTTCCCGCCTGATTCTCCCTGCTTACCCTTCTTCTTCCTCGCCGAGGGCGATCTCGCGGTAGGCGCGGTCTTCCTCGAAGCGTTTGGTCTGTGCCTGCTGCTTCTCAAGGTCCGCCTTGCACTTCACGCAGTGACGGGCGAAGGGGACGATGCGCAGCCTGCCGATCGGGATCTCCTCTTCACACTCCTCGCAGATGCCGTACTCACCTTCTTCGAGGCGAAGTAACGCCTCGTCTATATTACGCAATTTCTCGCGCTCCCGGTCCCCCAGCAAAAGGCCGAGCTCGCGGTCGCGCTCACTGGACGCCTGGTCGTAGATGTCGCCGCTCGGCTCGTTGATCGGTGCATCAGAGCCGGACTTGACAGTCTTGTTAATCTCTTTAAGCGTCTCCTCTTTCATTTTGAGGAGCATCGCTTTCATTTCTTCTGGTTTTTCTGTCATGTATAAACTATCTCCATTGATTCTTAATACCCTCAAAAAGCGACGCAATCATACAGCAATAGAGGTTCATGTCAAGTTCAAAAGCCTAGTCGATGATCTCCCCTATGAGGTCATAGTCTGAGGAGTCTGTGATCTTCAATCTCACTATGTCGCCGACATTGGCATTGCCTGCGGTGATGTATACCTGGCCGTCCACGTCGGGTGCCTGCCGGGAGGAACGACCCTTCAGAAGCAGTTCGGTTTCCTCGCTGTACCCCTCGACCAGCACGTCCTCCTCGCTGTCGACCAGGGTGCGGTTGTGCTTGAAGGAAACGCGCGCCTGGGTGCGCATCAGCTTCTTGTGGCGTTCGCGCTTCACGCGCTCGGAAACCTGGTCCGCCATCTCGGCGGCCGGGGTTCCCTCCTCGCGCGAGTAGCAGAAGACACCGAGGCGGTCGAAGCGGGTCTCTTCCACGAACTGCAGGAGCTTCTTGAAGTCCTCGTTGGTCTCGCCGGGGAACCCGACGATGAGCGAGGTGCGGATGGCGATGTCCGGGATCTCGCGGCGCAGCTTCTTGATCAGGGTGCGGATGTCGTCCTCGCCGCTTCTGCGCTTCATGTTCTTAAGGACCGGATCGGCTATGTGCTGGATCGGGAGGTCCAAGTACTTGCAGACCTTGGGCTCGTTCTTGATGAGCTCGATGAGCGAGTCCCTCACCCCGTCCGGGTAGGCGTACAGGAGTCTGATCCACTTGAGTCCTTCGAGTTTCGCGAGCTCCTGGATCAACTGCTCGAGGCTCGGCTTATCGGGAAGATCACGGCCGTAGGCGGTGATGTCCTGGGCGATCAGGTTCAGCTCCTTCACCCCTGCCGCCACGAGCGATTTGGCCTCCGCCATGAGCGTTGCGAAGGGGCGGGAGCGGTGTGCGCCGCGCAGCGAGGGGATGACGCAGTAGGAGCAGTTGTTCGAGCACCCTTCCGCGATCTTCAGGTACGCGGTGTAGTGCGGCGAGGACTGCAGGCGCGGCAGCTCGTCGTTGTAGACGAAGTTCGGGTCGCCGGTGTAGCAGAGCTGGGCGTCGGTCCCCTTCTTCTCCGCGATGATCTCCGCGATGCGCGGGTAGTCGCCGGTGCCGATGAAGATGTCTACCTCGGGAAGCTCCTTGGCGAGCTCCTCCTGGTAGCGCTGCGGCAGGCAGCCGGTCACGATCAGGAGCTTGCAGCGCGCGTCGTGCTTTCTGTCCGCCAGGTCGAGGATGGTGTCGATGCTCTCCTGCTTCGCCTCCTTGATGAAGGAGCAGGTGTTCACCACGATGATGTCGGCCTGCGTCTCATCGGTGGTGACTTCGTACTCGTCCTTGGAGAGGTACCCCAGCATAACCTCGGCATCCACCAGGTTCTTCGGGCAGCCCAGGCTCACCAGGCTCACTTTTTCCTTAATCTTCTGGTTCAAAAAAATCCCCTCTTCTTGATTAGCTTCTGAAGTTGACGAACTGCAGGTCGATGTCGAGGTCCTTACCCTTGAGGGTCTTGATGACATCCTGCAGGTCGTCGATGTTTTTGCCGGTGACGCGAAGCTGGTCGTCCTGGATCTGGCTCTGCACCTTTAGCTTGGTCTCCTTGATCACCTGGCCGATCTCTTTCGCCTTCTCCTTGGAGATCCCAACCTGCAGGGTGATGATCTGGCGCACCATGCCTCCGGAGGCCTGCTCGACCTTGCCGTACTGCAGCGCCTTGGGCGAGATGTTGCGCTTCACGAACTTGGATTGCAGGATGTCGATGACCGCCTTCAGCTTGAAGTCGTCCTCGGAAAGGACCTTGATGCTTTCCTTCTCCAGGGTCACCTCGCTCTTGCTCCCCTTGAAGTCGTAGCGCTGGCTGATCTCCTTCACGGTCTGGTTGATGGCGTTGTCGACTTCCTGCATGTCGACCTTGGAAACGATGTCGAATGACGGCATAGAACCCCCTATTAAATTCAAGCTGCTGCTATCTGTTCTTGATGACCTGCACCCCCGAAGGGATCTTGAAGCTGAACTTGCCGCTGGAGATGCCGCGGTTCGTCCTCACGTTGCTGAAGTCCATCCTGGTCGTGTTCCCGATCTGGTCGATCACCGTGGAGGAGACTACCGGGAAGGGTGTGGAGGGCTTCCTCTTGGCGACGAAGCTTTCGACCGCATCGCCGGAGATGGTCAGCTGCAGCTTCGCCATGGCGGCGCTCTTCTTGTGCGGGGTGAGCTCCAACTGGTAGTTGCCGTTTTTGTCCTTCGCGTTATCGGCGAAGGCGATAGCGAAGTCCTTGGAGACCTGCCCGAGGCCGGTCAGGTAGTTCATGGCGATGCCGTTGCCCGCCTCGAACATCTGCGCGAGGTCCATCACCATGACCTGCTTCTGGTCCGGGATGTAGTACCAGACCGTCTTGCCGTTGGAAACGATCTGCTGCTTCGGCTTGGTGTAGTTGAAGCGGAACATGGAGTCTTTGCTCCCACCCTTCTTGATGAAGAGCTCGCCCCCCCCCTTTTCGTCGCGCCTGAGCGCTTTGACGTGGCTTTTCTGGCTGAAGTCCGCCTGCAGGTCGTTCAGGGAGGCGTACCCCTGCTCCA
>MTLC01002759.1_pt1 | contig 21176 bp, 15 predicted proteins | sample 1982451 | NCBI WGS metagenome assembly MTLC01 (sample SAMN05710165, study PRJNA340218) | biofilm metagenome | isolation source: sample SPH anode biofilm adapted to +100 mV | place: USA | collected 2012-02-03 | reverse complement strand
AGGGAGAGGATAGGGAGAGGATAGGGAGAGGATAGGGAGAGGCATAAGAGGAGAACAGGAGGGGAACAGGAGAGGAACAGGAGAAGATAGGTAGATCAAGGGAACGGGAGATGAACGGGACGAGTAAAAGTTATAAGAGAGACATAAGAAAACATAAGAAAACATAAGAGAACATAAGAGAGTCATAAGAGAGATATCAGAGGGATATAAGAGAGATGCTTTAGAGAGGCTGATTATTAGGGGATTGGAACGTGACTATTTGTGGCTGATTGAAGAATTTTAAAATTCTAAGATTAGCTACTAGCTACTAGCAGCTGGCTAGTTGTCAGAAGCCAGAAGCTATGACTATTTGTGGCTGATAGAAGAGATTCAAAATTAGCTACTAGCAGCTGGCCAGTTGCCAGAAGCTATGACTATTTGTGGCTGGAAGGAGAGATCTGGAAGGGAGGGGCGGTTAAATTAGTCATAGAAATTCCATGATACTCCGAAGTTTATTCCACCATCGTAAAGAGGGTAGTGGGGAGTGTCATAGTAATTATATCTGCTCCAGCCAGAGTTAAGGTGTCTTAACCTAAGAAAGATTTGGGCTCTTTTTACTTTAAAGTTAACGAAGAGGTCTATCCATGGAAATCCGCCTATCTCTTTAAGATTGCTTAGATAGAATGATTGTAGAGCCGGCATATAGTTGTCGGCATAATATGCAGAATTCCATGTAAAGTCGATGCCGGGTTCTACCCAAAGTGCCGATTTGAATATCTTTCCACTATATGATAAAGTTGCTTTGACAATCCATGTAGGCAATCTTAAAGCAGAGGTGTCATTAAGATATTGATACCAGGCATTGGCTTGAATGTGGATTTTTCTCCATGAATAATCAAGGGCAGCTGATCCTCGAATAAGCGAAATCTCTTTGCTGTTTTGTTTTGCATTGCCATCATAGCTAAAGTAAGCCAGATTGCTTAATAGATAATAGTCGGCACCAAGTGTTATCTGGTTGATTTTTAGCTTAGGTGAGATATAAAGAATATTCTGCTTGGTTAGTGTGTTATTCCAGATAAAGTGATTACTTAGATACGATTTATAGAAATAGCCTGGCATCTCAGAGAAAAAGCCTCCGTCGACGACCAAAGTACTATTGAACTTTTGGAACGGGGTCAAAGATAGTTTACCGCTAATCCCGTAATCGCCATCATTATAACCTCCCGAAACCACAAAGGCATGTCCGTTTAGTTCAATCTTGTCTTTGATAACTAATGCAATGCTTGCATTTGGAATAAACTGATGCCATGTGCTGGAAGTCGAGTCGTTGGCAACTCTGGTATATTGATGTTTTAAGGCTAATCTGAATTTCAAAGGAAAGTTGCTCTTGTGCAGAAACCCACTGGTAGCCCATGATACTTCATTCTCTAGCTGAAGGAACATTGTACTATCATAAGTTGCAACTGTATCAAGCAGGGGAGCAGGGTAGAAGCCAGCCTGAGGATATGCATCAGTATAAATGTATTGGTCTCGGCTAAAGACCATTCTATGCTCTAACCTGCCCAAAGAGAATTTCTTCAAGAAAGCACTTTTTACGGTTGTATCAGCAATAAGTGAATCGGGTTCCTCTTCATTAACTGAACCATGAAGGCTAGGTTCAAGGAATTGAGTGATATAAAATCTGTTTTTTATAGTTCGTGAGAGCGCATTTTGAAGGTTAACACCTAATACAGCTCTGTTGGTTTCAATGTTATTCTCAAAAATGCTATCATACTGGATGCCTCCATTATCTTTGCTTCTGTAGTTGTTGACCAGATAGCCAGCCATTATGCCATAGTTTCTTGATGGTGAGAAGTATCGGGCATTTATAACAATATTGTTGTTATCTGTTCTTTGTTGCGTGTAGGGACCAATGCTTGATATGAGTCTGTATTTTAATCCAATAGTCAGCCCTTTGTAGAAGTTTTGGGAATGGGTAACCTGAAGGAGATTCTCTCTTGATGGCCCCATGACAAAGAAGATATTAGAGTATGGTCTCTTTGATTGATAGTAGATTACTTCGTCTGGCTCTGTTCCATATACATCTAGTCTGTTTCTTCCATAGGTCATGCCTTCGTTGGCTCTGAATTCAGGAATAAGGTTCTTTTGCGCCAGGCCTAGATTCCCTAATCCTGCATAATATTCATTGGCTCTTCTACCCGGTACATACTGGTGGTTATGGTAGATGATGGTATCTTTAATCTTATAGTCGAGGGACAAAGGGATACGAGATGGCCCTTTGAAGTATGCAATTGACGCACTGTCTTTAGGAAAAACTATTGGCTCCTGAGAAAAGGCTCTAAATGAGAGGCCTGTTAACAGGATTAATGTCCAAAATATGCTCTTGGTGTATTTGACCATTACTGGAAATTTCTTTGACGCATTACCTCAAATATCATGACTGCTGCAGAGACGCTCACATTTAATGAATCAATTTTCCCTCGCATAGGTATCAGAATCTGTTTGTTAGCCTCGTTTAGCCACAGCTGGGTTAGGCCATCTGCTTCGGTACCGAATGCAATAGCACAAGCTCTTTTAAAGTCTTGGTTATGATAAGATTCTGTTGCAGTAAGTGCTGCTGCATAGGTGTCAACCCCGTTTATTCTAAACCAGTCAAGTGCTTGTCTGGATGTGGTTTGTATCACTGGCACCGTGAAGATACATCCTACACTTGATCTGATAGCATTCGGATTATAGAGATCTATAGGTGAATCACAAAGCCAGACTGCGTCTATTTGTGATGCGTCTGCTGTTCTAAGGGCTGCCCCCAGATTTCCGGGCTTTTCAACCCCTTCTAAAACCATATAGACAGACTGCGGTTTTAATGCCAGATCATCTATCGTTAAATATTGAGGCCGGAATATCGCAATTAATCCATCACTTCCCTCCCGGTATGCAATACGAGAGAAGGGTTCAATGGCTAATGTATAAACCTTTGGGAATGCCCGGCTTATTTGCTCAAAATTTGTTTTGTTTCCAACTTCTGGGGCAAAATAGATTTCAACTGGCTCAAACCCTGAAATAACTGCTAAATTAATCTCTCTAAACCCCTCAACAACTATCATGTTAAGCGATCTGCGTTCAGATTGCTTTGTCTGCAATCGAAGCAACTGCTTAATGCGGGGGTTCTGACTACTTGTAATATCTGGTGTCATTTACAATCATTCACCTGTGTTGGCAAAGGTACAAAAACAGTGCATTACTTTTGATTTATAGAATTTGCTTTCTGAAGATAGCTGATGTAGCATGATGGGTTGATCATCTTGATCAGTAGGTGTTGTCAGGCTTTAATTGTTACTATATCTGGTTTTTTTGCGACCTTTGCAGTATGGGATTAACAAAGAGACGATTAGAGCTTTTAGCGCCTGCCAGAGACTTACAGGTCGGTATAAGTGCCATTGATTGTGGAGCTGACGCAGTCTATATTGGACCAGAGCGTTTTGGGGCCAGAGCCGCTGCGGGAAACTCATTGGAGGATATTGGAAAGTTATGTCAATATGCTCATTTCTATGGTGCAAAGGTTTATGCCACAATTAATACTCTACTTTTTGATAATGAGCTTGAGGCTGTTAGGTCTTTGATATTTCGTCTATATGAGGTTCAAATTGATGCTATTATAATTCAGGATGCCGGGATTCTTGAAATGGATCTCCCCCCGGTAACCATTCATGCCTCTACCCAGTTTAATAATTATTCAATAGAGAAGGTGAAATTTCTTGCCGATAATGGCATATCAAGGGTGGTTTTAGCCCGGGAGTTGTCACTTGAACAGATAAAGAGAATTCATGAGGCTACGCCTGTGGAGCTTGAATTCTTTATTCATGGAGCTCTATGTGTAAGTCTGAGTGGCCAGTGTTATATGAGTTATGCTTTGACGGGTCGCAGTGCGAATAGAGGAGAATGTGCTCAATCTTGTCGTTCCTATTACTCTCTTTTTGATGCGGATGGCGCTATGGTTGCTAAAAGTAAACATATCCTTTCCTTGCATGATCTTAATCTAAATCATCGTTTGGGCGATTTAGCATTGGCGGGTGTAACATCGTTTAAGATTGAGGGTAGAATGAAGGATATAAACTATGTTCGCAATACAGTAACAGCCTATCATAAAGAGTTAAACGCCTTTATATCTGAAAATCCTCAATTCTGCCGTGCCTCGGAAGGGGTGGTTGATCCTGGATTTGATTCTGATCTGCAACGCAGTTTTAACAGAGGATTTACCTCCTATTTTATTGATGGTAGGCAACATGATATTTTTACTCCTGATTCTTCTCGCTCTCTAGGAGAGTATCTAGGCTTAGTTCGCACTGTTAGCCATAACCATTTTACGATAGAGAGTGAAGGAGCACTACCGGTGAATGGGGATGGAATCAGTTTTCTGGCTGTTGGAAATCGTCAAAGTGGTACTCGAATCAATCGTGTTGAGGGGCGCCGAATTTATCCGTTGTCAATGGCAGGTATCGAGCCTGGTGCGAAAGTCTTTAGAAATGCAGATCGTCTTTTTCAAAAGCAACTGGAGTCCGCTAAACCCAAGCGAAGAATCTATATCACAGGCTCTCTCTCTCGTTTTGATGAAAAGCTAATCTTTACCGTGAAAGATTCTTCAGGAAATAGTTGTTCTGTTTTACGTGACTCTCAATTTATAGCCTCTAATCAATCAAGGGATGATTTTGAGCGATTTGTACTTGGGCAACTTTCAAAGAGTGGAGATACGCCTTTTATGTTCTCTCATCTTGAGGTATTGATTGATCCAATGGTTATCAAAAGTGCTGATCTAAATCAGATGCGTCGTGATGCATTGTCAGAGCTAGAGCAGTTAAGAGTCTTGGCAATACTGGAAGCAAAAGTTGATATAAACAATTCAGATAAAAAAAGACCCTTAGCTAACTATCCATCAAGTATTCTTGATGCTCACGGAAATGTGACGAATGATCTGGCCAGACAGTTCTACTTAAAAAGAGGAGTAGAGATTATTGAGAAAGGGGTTGAAGCTGGGGGTGTCTCTGATTCGCTTCCTCTTATGACAACACGCCATTGCCTACGGTATGAGTACGGAGCATGTCCCAAAGAGAATAAAACGGTAACAATTCCTCCAAAACCTTGGCATATGACTGATCAGATAAATAAGTATAGACTGGAATTTCATTGCCGCGACTGCATGATGGCTATCTATAAAACGGAATAGTGTAGGTGTTCTTAGTTTATAGATTCTCTTTCACTGAGCTCACCTTCTGCTCTGCACGTTTGGCATTACCTTTCTTTGAGTCAACATTAATAGACAGATAGATTCTTTGGCAATCATCAAAGAGATGATGAGCCTTATTAATTAGTAAGGTGGCCTGCTCTATGGTTTCGGTTTCAACGATTGTTGACATGGGTGTAAGTTGGTAATCAGCTTTTTCCTCCTCTAACATCTTGATTACACGAGCAACATATTTCCCGAGACCTTCTTGCTTGTCGGTCGGGAAGATTGCGAATTGCATTATAACTGACATTTTGTTTGGCATTTATTACGTAAGCAAAGGTACAATTCGTCAATTAGATTCACGAGTTGTTCTTTACAATTGGTGTGATAGTCAAAACTGAGATATAGATTGTATGTAGGCCTTACTTGATAAAGGTTAAACTTTTCTTAACCCGGTCTTAATGTAATCTTTATTTAAAGCCAATAATTTCGTGGCTGAAAAATAATGCAGGATGGAAAAAGCGTATAAAATTGTTTTGGTGGACGATGAGGAGGATATCTTGGAGTTTCTCTCATATAATCTTCGTAGGTCTGGCTTTGAAGTTTTAGTAGCAAGAAACGGAGTCGAAGGCCTTGAGATTATTAAAGAGGAGAAACCACAATTGGTTATTCTTGACATCATGATGCCAGAGATGGATGGTATAGAGACTTGCTCTATTATCCGCCAGACTCCCGGTATCGAACATACGCTAATTGTTTTCCTGACTGCCCGTGGCGAGGATTATTCGCAGATTGCAGGTTTTGATGCAGGTGCCGATGACTACATCAGAAAACCTGTCAAGCCTCAGGTTTTGGTGAGTAGGGTTCGTGCCTTGCTTAGAAGGCTAAATCCCACCGAACAACCTCAGGATATTATCAAGACAAAAGACTTCATAATTGATAAAGAACGTTATATTGTAATCAAAGATGATCAAAATATTGCTTTATCAAAGAAAGAATTTGAACTTCTTGTGTTCTTAACTTCCCGCCCTGGCAAGGTCTTTACCCGTGATGAAATCTTTTCAAATGTCTGGGGTAACGATGTAGTGGTGGGGGATAGAACGATAGATGTTCACATCAGGAAATTGAGAGAGAAAGTGGGAACTGACAGCATCAGAACTTATAAAGGCATTGGTTATAGTTATTCATAGACACCGACAGTATGTCGAAGTGTGTTTTGGTTAGTGTGCTTTGTTTTCAGGGAGACAATGTTGATATGGTGGGAAGGTCCGGCAGTTTGGTCGGACTTTTTTTTTATTTACACCAAAAGAACCATGATGCCTCCGCCTGTCTGATTAGCATCTTTTTTCCATTTGAGGCCGTGGTTCCTGATGTCAACCCGGCTTTTAAAAAGGGTGTAATAGCCGGATTATAAACTAAATCAATTAGATGATGTTGCTGTGTGAGTTTATTATAGTCTATAGCAGGCTTTTTGGTTTCATATTCCCCTTTTGTCCCCAAGGGGGTCGTGTTAATTATAAGATTATAGTTTTGAGGAGAAATCTTTTCAAACTCTTCGTAACTTATCTCGTGGCAACCTACAGGATTGCGACTTACGATTATGTATGGAATGTGATGTTTGAAAAGAGAGTACCTAACTGCTTTTGAAGCACCGCCGTTTCCTAGAATAATGGCACTTTTTGATGATGTAGAGTCAATTGGTGGTAATATAAAATCGTTCTTGTTTTCTTCTTTATTAGCATCCAAAAACGATTGAGCTGTGATTAATCTCGTAAAGTCAGTTTCGACTTCAAGCCACGACTTATCGTTACTCATGGAGTGTTCCTGAGTAGGATTTAAGTAAGATTGAAGTAGATAGTCAAAGCCATCAACATCTGTGTTGTGCCCAATCAACTGAATTGTTGCTTTTCCCCTGACGATTTTAATTGTGTTAACCGCACCAACAGAAGCTGCTCTCCCGGTAATAAAATCGAGGTAAGGTATGATTGACTCTTTATAAGGAATAGTAACATTCAGGCCATTAAGGGTTTCATCTTCTTTAACCAGGTTAGGAAGATGCGAGGGGCTGGTAAGAGGATAAAGCTCATAGAGATGCCCTTTAAGGCTGTTGTTACGGAAGAATTCTTTAAACCAACCGGGAGAGAAGGAGTGAGATAGTGGATAGCCTACTAAGCCATACCGTTTAAGGATCTCGGGGGTGGCCATAGAGTTTATTCTTAAAATGGGCTAGTTTAAACCGCTATTAAAGTTCTCGTTAGGAAGTTCTGAGATTCTTCCCATGTATTGGTTAACCATAAGGTTAATGAACTCACTATCAGATTCACCATCACTCATACTTTCAACAAATGATTTGATGAGAGATGAGTCAAAATGTACGGCCAGATGGAACCAACTGAGAGCCTCGTTTGATTTTCCTTCACGATTATAGGCAAGAGAAAGGTTAAATGCAATACTAGCGTTAGTTGGAAAAGCTTCCATTCCTTCATGCAGAATGCTGATGGCCTCGTTATGTCTATCCAGTAATTCCAGAGTCTCGGCAAGATCTATATAAACCAGCCAATTTTCACTATCAAGCACTTTAGCATTGAGGTAGAATTCGATAGATTCTTCCGTTTTCCCGTTCTTTCTGAGTAGATCGGCATAAAAGAAGTTGTATTCAGCATTCTCTGGCTCAATTTCAAGTACTTTATTCATGTACTCAATTGATTTTTGAACATTGCCTTTATTATCATGAATCAGACTCATGCCAACCAAAGCCTCTGTCATGTTTGGGTAAATGTTCAAGGCATATTGATAGTACAGCAATGCCTGATCAAAGTTGTTCATCTTCTCATAACACTCACCAATATAATAATAGGTTTGGGGATCACCTGTCTCATAGAGAAATGTCTCATTATATGATTCAATGGCCTCATCGAGTTTGTTCATGTTAGCAAGAGCGTTCCCTTTGTTGAAGTATGTTGCTGCATAGTCAGGCTGGATTGCAATTGCAAAGTCGTATGAATCAATGGCGTTTTCGAAATCTCCAAGGTTACTGTGGGCAATCCCTAAGTTAAACCAACCATCAAAGGAGTAAGGATACTTATCTACATACTCTGTAAAGAAATCCAAAGCCATTTGATGTTTATTGGCTTGTTCAAAGCAGATAGCCAATTCATTGATTGCATCTTCATTTTCCGGATTCTTCTCAATTGCGCGTAGAAGGTTTTTTATAGCTGAGTCATAATCCTCAAGTCGTTCGTATTCAATGGCAATATTTGTGAGAATATCGTCGGGATTGTCGGATAATGGGAGCGACTTTCTAAACTCGTCAATTGCACGCAGGTGTTTGTTTAGCTTAGAGTAGATTGCTCCACGCGTCAAATGAATCTCTGCATTGGCAGGTTCAAGAGTCTCAAGTCTGTCAAGCAGGGCAAGGGCTTTATCTGAATTGTTATCAGAAGCGTAAAGTTGTGCCTCTTTGAGAAGAAATGTAACTGACCCGGGATGCTGACTTAAGGCCATTGATAGTGCTGATTTAACACTCTCGAGCTCTCCTTCATCGAGGTAATAGTTGATTATGATCTCGAACTCCTCAACATCAAAAAAGGAATTTGCTCCATACGCCATGGCCTTTTCAAACCGGCTTATGATCTCCTTTTCATCGGAAGAATCAAATTCATCAAAATCATCGTTCATAATAGAGTAAATCTTTGATGCAAAGGTAGTCATTTTTCACCGTTACTACTCTATTTAACCTCCTCTGAACGGGTCTCATGGAGGCTTTTGCTATCTTTGTGGTTAGTAATTCTAAGATTATAATTCAACAGCAAATGACTCTAATAAAATCGATCTCCGGTATTCGTGGTACCATAGGGGGCACTAGCGGTGAGGCTCTTACACCTGATGACTTAGTACGATTCACGGCAGCTTTTGCCACTTTTTTAAAAAAGAGAAAACCATCTGCACCGTTGCATATCGTTTTGGGACGTGATGCCCGTGTCTCAGGTCCGATGGTCTCACGTATTGTCTCCGGTACCCTTGAAGCAATGGGCGTTAATGTAACAGATATTGGCCTAACAACTACTCCGACGGCAGAGGTAGCAGTCACTCATCTAAAGGCCGATGGGGGTATTATCTTAACGGCCAGTCATAATCCGGCTCAATGGAATGCACTTAAGCTCTTGAACGAGAAGGGTGAGTTTATCTCTGCTGAGGATGGTGCCGAGTTGTTAGCTACTGCACAAAATGCCGACTATCAATATGCTCCATATAATGAGATTGGTCATATTGGATACGATGATTCTCTGATCGACAAGCATATTGAGATGGTTCTTAATCTTCCATTGGTAAATATTGAGGCTATTCGAAAAGCGGGTTTCTCAGTTGCGGTTGATGCCGTTAACTCTACCGGAGGAATCGCTATACCTAAGTTGCTTAAGGCTTTAGGAGTTAAAACTATTCATGAGTTGCATTGTGAACCTACCGGGCTGTTTGCACACAACCCAGAACCATTACCCGAGAATCTCGTTGAGATTAGTAACACTGTAGTAGAGACCAAGGCTGACCTGGGTATCGTTGTTGATCCCGATGTTGATCGTTTGGCTCTTGTCTGTGAAGATGGCAAGATGTTCGGTGAGGAGTATACCTTGGTTGCTGTGTCCGATTATGTCCTTCGACATACCGGAGGAAATACCGTTAGTAATCTTAGCTCAACCAGGGCACTTAGAGATGTTACCGAGAAGGCTGGTTATCGTCATCAGTCGTCGGCAGTTGGTGAGGTTAATGTTGTAGAACTTATGAAGGCTAATAAAGCGGTTATCGGTGGGGAAGGAAATGGTGGTGTTATTTATCCTGAATTGCATTATGGACGTGATGCTTTGGTGGGTGTAGCGCTGTTTCTCTCTCATCTCGCAATAGAGGGTTTTTCGATGACCAGGTTGCGTGAATCCTATCCTGCCTATTTCATGTCAAAGAATAAGATTCAGTTGACAGAAGGGGTTGATCCCGATGCGATTTTAATAGCAATGGAGAGGCTCTATGTCAATTATCCAGTTAAAACTATTGATGGTGTTTGGATTGATTTAGGTAAGGAGTGGGTTCACCTAAGAAAATCGAATACAGAGCCAATTATCAGAATCTATACAGAAAGTGACGATCAGGATAAGGCTAATAACTTAGCAATGAAGGTTATGGATCAGATTAAGAGTCTGAGTTAACGTAATACAAAGTGGGTTAATTTTTTTTTTTTTAACCAGTAGAGAGTCATTATGATTTCGATTATAATGGCTCTCTTTTTTCGTTTTATTTGGGCTTATTCACATTAAAATGTTGATAATAATCCCTTCAAGCTAGTTCTTGATCGTTTGCTTCTTCCTAAATTCGTTTACAAATTGTGTGTTATGGCAAAGATTTCATACAGAAAGGGGCGAAGGAAGAAACGCTTCGAGATAACCATAAGTTTGACGGCAAAACAGATGGCATCATTAGAGAATTATTGTCGCTTGCATAAAACGACTCCGAATAGAGTCATCCGTGAGAGGATTTCCCCTCAGACTTCAAATTTTGGGAGTGTTCCAAAAGAGAGGTTTGTAAGCGCAAAACAATTAGACATGTTTTCGAGTGCCGTCTAGTATTTTTTTGTTCTTTTATAGTAAATAGATAGGTGTTTATAAAGCCTTAAAGCTTATATCGTTTCGAGTTTGATGCAATCATTTGCTTTTTGTAGTTTGGTATGGTACACGATTAAGGATTGATCTTCCAAGTGTGATTTCGTCGGTATACTCAAGTTCATCTCCGATGGCTATTCCTCTTGCAATCGTAGTGAATGATGCTGTTGTCTCTCCTAGTTTTTTGTATAAATAATAGGATGTGGTATCTCCCTCTAATGTAGCAGGAAGAGCCATTATAAATTCCTTTATAGCAGTAGTTTGTACTCTTTCTAAGAGAGTAATTATATTCAAATCGGATGGGCTAATCCCTTCCATTGGAGAAATTACTCCACCGAGTACATGATAAATTCCACGATATTGCGTTGTATTCTCTATGGCCATCACATCTCTAATGGATTCTACTATGCAAAGGGTTGATTTATCTCTTGTGTGGTCGGCGCAGACTTGACAAAGTCCTCCGTCGCTCATGTTATGACAATCCGGGCAATAAGAAATGCCTTGGCGCATTTTCTTTATGGCGTCACCTAAGGCTTCAGCCTCCGCTTCAGGTTGCCTTAATAGATAGAGACAAAATCGTAAAGCCGTTTTCTTACCAATGCCCGGTAGTCTCGATAATTCATCAACAGCTTTCTCAAGTAGCTGTGAAGGATATGCAGCCATCTTTTAGTGTAAATTTGCCTACAAAATTAGACGATTTCAACAAGATTTTTAATTATGATAACTCTTAGATCTTATCTTTTAATTCTTCTTCTCGCTCCGTTTTCCCTCTTTGCTCAGCAGGAGTCAGTTAATTCTGCAACTAATCAATCTGCTGTTAAACCTGCTAATCAGCTAAATCAAACCGATAAGCAGGGTAAAAAGCAGGGACAATGGCTAAAGAAGTATTCAAACGGAAAGACCCGATATTCCGGTTCATTTAAAGACGATCTACCTATTGGTAAGTTTGAGTATTTTTATGAAACAGGTGTGCGTAAGGCAATAATCACGCATGTTAAGAGTGGTATATCATCGGTTGCAGAGTTGTATGATGAAAAGGGTTCCTTGCAAGCACGCGGGTTCTATTATCAAACGGAAAAGGATAGCCTGTGGGTCTATTTTAATAATGCAAAAAAGAGGGTAACTGAGGAGCGTTATCGTAGGGGTATTCCCTCTGGTAAATGGATAAATTACTATCCGGCTGACTCGACTATAGCTCGCTATGTAATCTATCGTAATGGGAAGAAAGAGGGGCTGATGGTTGAGTATTTCGAGAATCAACAGGTTAAGCAGGAGCTCCTTTTTGTTCTTGATAGTCTTGAGGGGCCTGCAAGGGGGTTCTACCCCACTGGGCAAGTATCTTTTACTGGATTCTATAAAGGAGATCTTCAGGATGGTGAGTGGCTCTATTACACTGATTCAGGTCAGCTAAAACGGAAAGAGCTTTACCAACGTGGTGACCTGTTGAAAGAAGATATTCTTATCCCTGATGTAGAAGAAAAACCTAAACCAGTAAACCCTTCTGAGGATCCTGCTCTTGAATTTCAACAATAATAAAAAAGGCTGTCTTTGTAAAAGACAGCCTTTTTTTGATCTGTTTAAGCCTAGTATAGTTCGTGAACAACTAGTCCTGATCTGAGTTTTGGTTCAAACCAGGTAGTTTTTGGAGGCATGATATTACCGGAGTCGGCAATGTCAATTAACTGTTTCATTGATACAGGATAGAGAGCAAACGCTACTTTCATTTCTCCGTTGTCTACACGGCGTTTTAACTCGCCTAATCCACGGATACCTCCAATGAAATCAATTCGTTTATCGGTACGAAGGTCTTTGATGCCAAGAATAGCATCAAGAACAAGGTTTGAGAGGATTGTAACATCTAAAACACCAATGGGGTCATGATCATCATAGGTTCCAGGTTTAGCTTCCAGAGCAAACCATTTACCTCCGAGGTACATACTAAATTGATGCAGATGATCAGGTTTGAATATCTCAGTGCCTTTTTCTTCAACAACGAAACTGGTTTTTAGGGCTTCAATGAGAGCCTCTTCGCTTAATCCGTTAAGGTCTTTAACTACACGGTTATAGTCAATGATCTTGAGTTGGTTGTCGGGGAAGTGAACAGCCAGGAAATAGTTATACTCTTCGTTACCGGTGTGGTTAGGGTTTGCGGCTCTTCTTTCAGCACCTACAAGAGCAGCAGCAGCGGTACGGTGATGTCCATCTGCTACATAAGTTGAAGGTATTGCTGCGAAAAGCTCAACAAGACGTTTGACCAAAGTCTGGTCATTAATAACCCAGAAGTGATGACCGAATCCATCATCTGCAATGAAGTCATATTCCGGGTCGTTGGCGGTGACTTTAGCAATGATCTGGTCTATCTCGTCAACGGCGGGGAAAGTAAAGAATACAGGCTCCATGTTAGCGTCATTCACTCTGACATGTTTCATGCGATCCTCTTCTTTATCTTTACGGGTAAGCTCGTGCTTTTTAATTACATTGTTGAGATAATCATCAACAGATGCGCAACCAACGATACCGTATTGAGTGCGTCCTTCCATGGTCTGAGCATAGATATAGAGCTTCTCTTCGTTGTCTTGAACAAGCCAGTTTTTAGCTTTAAAGGTGTCAAAGACCTCTCTGGCCTTCAGGTAGACTTCGGGAGCATGCTCGTCAATGTCGGAGGGGAAGTTAATTTCCGGACGTGTAATGTATAGGAGTGAGTAAGGATTTCCTTCGGCTTCTTTGCGAGCCTCTTCAGAGTTCATTACATCGTAAGGCCTTGCAGCCAGTGCGCGGGCTATTTCCTTTGGAGGACGAAGCCCTTTAAATGGTTTTAATACTGCCATTGTGGTATAAAGAATGGTAATTGATTGGTTAGTTATCGAGACTGATAAGGATAATCAGGTGCAGAATGACGATGACCTCCCGGACGATATGTTGGGCCGTCATCTTCTTCACCTTCATAATGATTAGCCTTAAGCAATGAGGTGATTAAGGCTCCTGTCATTTTGGTGATCTCAATGAGCTGCCCCCTGACATATTCCTTGTTTTCTTCTGTAAAAAGTCCCATCTGAGAACATAATGTGAGCCTAACAAGGCTTTCTCGTATGCAACTCTTGGCCACTTTTAAATAGTAAATGAACTGATTCTTATTCCTTGTCGATCCCTCTGAAATATTAAGAGAAATCTGTAAGATCATTTCATTAAGTTGAGTAAGGTGGTGTTGTTGAATCGGGTTATTTACAGAATTCGAGTGTAGCTGAGTCCATGTTGCCAGATCTAATATCTTTTGATAAACACGTAACTCCTCGAATCTGAAAAAGGTGAAATTTTTGTTGTTTTCAGTGTCCATGCTGCTGTTGCTTTAAAGATTGTAATCTCAGATGTACTAGTATTTTTGAAAAAAAACTGTCCCGCTAAGACAATAAAGATACAACGGGACAGTTACAAAAACTCAAATTTAATATTTTATTTATTAACCTTATAGGTGATATCTCCACTTTTAAAGAAAGCAACTATCTGACGTGCAGCAGCTACGCCTGCATTATTGTTTGCTTCAGAAGTTTGTGCTCCCATCTTTTTTGGTGTGAAGAAATATCTACCTGCATATTTGGCTTCAATTTCTGCCTTGTTTCCAGGTTCAATATCACTTAGATATTTGAAATCAGGACGTAGTTCAAAGAGTTTTATCAGACCTTCTTCATCAATGACCTCTTTGCGTGCCGTGTTTACAAGAACAGCTCCTTTTGGCATTAAATTCAACAGATCAAATCCAATAGATTTCTTTGTCTTTTCATTTGCTGGAATATGCAAAGAGATATATTGACATGTTTTGTATAATTCTTCTACACTCTTTAATGCTGTTACCCCATCTGCTTTAATAGCCTCTTCTGAAACAAAGGGGTCAAAAGCATATACTTCCATGCCAAAGCCTTTTGCAATAGTGGCAACATATTTACCAACATTACCATAGGCATGAATACCAATTTTCTTCCCACGTAGCTCAGTTCCTGATGCACCGTTGAAAGCATTACGTGCCATATAAACCATCATGCCTAATGCCAGTTCAGCAACAGCATTTGAGTTCTGACCAGGTGTGTTCATAGCTACAACATTGTGCGAGGTAGCAGCGGCCAAATCTATATTATCATAACCGGCACCAGCCCTGACTACAATCTCTAGCTGCTTGGCTGCTGCTAAGACTTCTGCATCTATAATATCACTGCGAATGATAATGGCATTTACGTCTTGTACAGCATCTAATAGTTGCTGCTTGGTGGTGTATTTTTCTAGAAGGGCAAGCTCATAACCTGATTCGGTTACTATGCTGCGAATAGCCTCTACTGCTGATGCGGCAAAGGGCTTATCGGTTGCAACGAGTACCTTTTTCATATGGTATTTATTTGTTTTTAGATGGTCCCATGAAATAGATCGCTTTTTCTTGTTTAAATAGCTATCGGACTTGTCCGCCGGATCATAGTCTTTTTTGCGGTGATTATTATTTGGTGCCTCAAAAACCGACCGGATGATATTTTTGTAACCGTGCTCGAAGCAATTCTCAATCGCGACTATTTAATGGTTTTATTTTGTGGTTAAATGGTTTCACAAATGTAAGAATATAAACTATTTCAACATCGTTTTTGCCGCAAAACATTTTATCTCTCAACGTTGATTGAACCTTGAAAGTGCCTCCCGTCTATAAGCCATAAGATATAGAAATATGTACCCTCGGGCACAGAGTTTCCATCGCTATCTGTTCCATCCCATTCATTCTTATATGGCATATATTCTCGTATAACATTACCCCATCGGTTATAGATGATTAGTTTGTTGTTATACTGGTATTCGATGTTTTTTATTATTAAGATGTCGTTGATGTTGTCTCCATTTGGAGTTATAACATTCGGTATTTCAATTTCACATTCATTATTATCCACTTTTACAGTATCGGTTACCTGACAAAAGTTAAGGTCGTTTATGGTGTATTCGTATATCCCATCACGGATATTATAACGTATAAATTCCATGTTTTTGTCCCCCCATGTTATCGATAACGGTGGGGTTCCTCCTTTGGCAATGATCTCAATGGCTCCGGTTAATGTGTTAGGACAAAGCGCATCTGTTACATGCTCCTCTATGGAAATTGCTTCCGGCTCTTGAAGATCAATGTTGATGGTGTCTTTACATCCGTTACCATCATAAATTGTCCCGCTGTATTCCCCTCTTCTTAGATCCTGAATCTCAGCCCCTGTCATCCCATTATCCCATTTAATCAGAAATGGCCCTGTCCCACCCGATATAATAAGCTCTATTTTCCCATCATCCCCTCCATTGCAGAGCGGTTCTAATGCTTCTTTCTGAAGCGTATAGCCCGGTGGCGCCTCTAACTGTGCAATGGTATCCAACTTGCAATTGTTTTGATCCGTTATTTCTACACTATGAGTCCCTGCTAGTAACCCATCACAAATACTTCCACTCTGCCCATTCTGCCACATAATTGAGTAAGGGACTGTACCCCCATTAATGGTTATCGTGATTTTTCCATCAGGACTGTTTTCAGGGCAACTTGGTAAGACCATTGAAAAACTCGCAGCAAGTCTCAAAGGTGAGGTGATGGTGTCAACTACAGTTAATATACATCCTGCGCTGTCTGTAAGTGTTCCGGTGATTACCCCTCGTTTTAACCCCGTCAGGTTAAATCCAGTCTGACCGCTTTCCCAAATTACTCCGTACGGCAAAACTCCTCCCGATGCTGTCAATATAATAGCTCCGTCATTTGTCTCAAAACAGCTGGTGGAGGTTGTCTCCGAAGTGTAATCTAATGGCAATAGAGGCTCTTTAATAGTAATGCTAAGGCTCGTGTCACATTGATGGAGATCAGTTATGATAACTTTATATATTCCTGCTTTTAAGTTTTTAATTTCAGATGTTGTAGCACCATTCGCCCAATTAAACTGGAATGGTTCAGTCCCTCCCGATACTTCTAAGATTACAGCACCAGTAGAGTCTCCTTTGCAGGCCACTTCTGTAATTATCGGGTTTATTGTCATTGCAGGTGGTGCATTCAGAAAGAATGAGGTGTCAATAATACAACCATTTTTGTCATGTATTACCAGATTGTATATAGCACTATGAAGACCAGTAATTGTTATTGTGTCACCTGTCAGGGTATCACCTTGTATTATTAATTGATACGGTTTTATGCCTCCGTCTGGAATGATTGTGATTATCCCATCTGATGAGTTATTACATAAGGGCTCATTGGTGATAACTTGCAGGGCTAAGGGTGATGGGGAGACAATCGTTACGCCTGCTGTATCTTTGCATCCTAACTCATCGGTTACATAAACCTGATAGACTCCCTGACATAGAGAATCTATCATAGATGTAGTATCTCCTGTATTCCATTGAAAGACATAAGGCGGAAATCCATTTTCAACGATGGGCGAGATCCATCCATTACAGTCGCCATTACATAATGGATCATGTGCTTGTAGTGAAATAGATGGTTTCCGTACATCAATGAACAGGGAGTCTTTGAAAATGCATCCAAACTGGTTAACCAATACTGCTTTAAGCAGATAAGCATTGTTTGCTAACAGATAGACCGTGTCTTCTCCTTGTCCGCTAATAATCAGTTCTGAGGGTGACCATGTAATTGACTGCATGGTGTCTGAAGTGTACGAAAGGGTATATTTAATGGTATCTTGAGAACATATTTTAGATGCTCCATGAATAGCAATAGTATCAAAAGAAAAATTTACCAGAGTGCTATCAACTAACTGGCACCCTCCCAAACCAGTTGATCTTATATAAAATGTTTGAAGTCCCCAGCCGGAAGCAATAAATCCAGGATTGTTTAAGGGTGTATTTAGAGTATCACTGAAAAGAGGATTACTACTCCATTGAAAGAGAGCCCCTGGTGGTGAGATTGCACTAAGCATTATGTTGGTGTCGCAGGTCATCAGTTCGTGAGGGACTGTTAGTGAGTGAGGGTCAACTATAAACCACTGATGTATAGAGTCGGTGCAGTTGCCCCCATAGGTTGTTGTCAGAAGATAAAGTGTAGTTACCAGAGGTGCCGCAAGTGGATTGGAAATGGTTGAATCAGAGAGGCCGGTGGCTGGAAACCAACGATACTGTATGGTTGTATCGGCTGAGGGTGCAATACCTATCTGAATAGAATCACCGAAACAAGCGGTAACCTGACCAAAATAGTAGTTACTATCTGATACGACGGTTACTTGTGATATAACAGTGTCAACTGCGTTACAGGTACCTGGCCAGCCAACAATGAGTGTTACCTGATAATTACCCCCTGCTGTGTAAATATGATGAGGCGTTGGAAGAGAGGAGTGGTTTAAGCTTCCTGATGACGGATCTCCAAAGTCCCAGTTGAAGGTTTCGGGACTATTAGTGGCATGAAAGTGTACTGTATCTGGATAACACCCGGCTCCTGATGCTATAATCTCAGAGGTTGGCTTTGCAATACTCAGGTTTATTTTAAAGACGGCATTATTGCAGTTACTGTTGTTGTTTGTGTTACTCCATGCTCCTGGATTAGGAAAGGTTGGAAATAGATCAGAACCACCGCAGCTGGCACATACTGATTGGATTATATTTCCATTTGAGTCAAATCGACTGGTGCCGCCATCAACATGATCGCGACCAGAATAGGGTATGGCGGCATTGTGTAATTCTCCATAAAATGTTCCAAAAAGAAGATCTGAGAAGTTTGACTCGAATACTGCAATGTAGAAATCTTGTCCATCGGTGGTTGACTGTAATGCATCAGAGGTAATTGGAAATCCGGTTGTTCCCCAGTTACCATACCAGTTGTATGGCACCCCCTGATAACTTGCCCCACCCCAGTATCGTCCCCAACCTGAAAGCATTATCCTGTTACAGCGATCAATCTCAAAGGCGGTGGGGGAAATTTCAGGACCCGATCGTCCGCTTCCAAATAATCCGCACCAATGAAGGGTGTTTAGAGTGGGTGATAGTTTTGCAATGTACTGCCCACTGCCGGCATTAGAATATACATTGCCTGTATTAAGAAGGTTATTATGGTCTTTTGTGCAGCCAAAAAGATAGATGTCAGACTTGCTATCTGTCCTTGTGAAGTAAATCAGGTCAAGCGAGGGGGTTCCAAAATAGGAGGCGTTCATCAATGTTCCGTTGCTCTTGTTAAGGGTAACAACCATTCCATCTCCGGTCCCGCCTTGAAAGGTTGGTTTAAGAGCCCCTGGTGTTGTAGCTAGATTGGTGCTCAGAGTAGCACCGGCTGCGACGATAAAACCATCATCTACATCTAGGGAGAAGAGAGCGTCGTCTTTGTTTCCTCCCCAATAGGTACTCCATAAAAGCGTGGTAAGGCTTGGTGAGAGTTTGCAAATAACGCCCTCTTGCCCTCCCTTATAATTTGTTTGAGCCACACCTGGGGTTGTTGGGAAATTAGCGGAAAATGTCGAGGATGCAATATATATATTCTGGTTTTCGTCTAGACTAACTTCCCCTCTTGCTCCATCACCGTAGCTGTAGTAAAGAGAATCGTTTCCGTAAGTGCCTAAGTTCTCGTAGTTCTTTTTATAATTTAACCCGTCATTTCCTGAGCCCCCAATAAATGTTGAGCCAATTAGTTGTGTCCCATCGGCCGATAATTTTGAGATGATGATGTCAGATCCGGATGGGAATGCAATGGACCAATCATAGTTAAGGTTTTTGCCTCCTTTAAACGACTGCGAATAGGCTCCACTTGTGGTTGGATAGTTTGCTGAACCGGTCGTTCCCATCAGAATCAAATTGCCATTTTGATCACAAATCATTGAATGGGGCATGTCGCCTTGGTTTCCTCCGAGGTAGGATGCCCATAGTCTTTGTGTGCCTGTCGTATTATATTTTATTATACCAATGTCCCAATTGCCTCCAAAACTGCTTTGCCATGCTCCTGTAGTGACGGGATAACCTATGCCATCTACTATGCCTCCTGAAAAAACATTTCCGTTGTTGTCACTTGTAGCTGTATAACCCCAATTGTCGGCGAAAGAGCCTGAATAGGTACTAAAGACCAATTCCGGGTCAATTATTAGATCCTCTTTCCCATCCCAATCGGTTTCGTATTGAATAGCAAATCCACTAAGTCTGTACTTAACAGTAACATCGTTTTTTGACTCATTCAGCCATGCGGTTGGTCTCTTTTCCTCGGATGCCCCTAACGATGTCTTTACTCTTAGTGCTCCATCAACTAACTCCAGGCCATCAACCCCAATATATTTTAACTTTAATTGGGAAGCATTACTGCCTGCTTTTAAATACCAATCGAATTTAATAGATCCGTTGATCTGACCTATATGAAGAGATATGCCGTCCCAAATATTGTTCAGTGTGACCTCCTGATATCGATGTACGTTGCCAATTTGCTTTTCTCCTGTGAAATAGTTCAGGTAGTCGGTTGATGGATTAGACACTGAGAAGTTGTCACAACTCCCTTCGCTAAAAAGGATGGAATAGGTGTGGTTTTTAATTGATATATGGTCGCAATCGTCATTCTTTAAATGCTCTTCTTCGTCTGTTTCCTGACTAAGATGAGGGTGGTCATGTCCTTTTTTCTCAGTATGAGTTATGGTAATCCGATCCTTTTCAATGAAAAGCGAAGTCTGGCCGTTTGGTGTGGCCATAAATAATACATTCTCCGGCCATTGCCCCTTATTTTCAATAAAGGATAGAATTGGGTCGTTTTGTTGGGCAAGTGACTGGTAGACAGTGATTAGAAATAGAAAGGTCAGGTATTTTTTGAACATGACCGGGAGTTTTTACAAAGATAATTGTTGATCTGATTTAATTGTTAAATCAATATAAAAGATTTGGTTGTTATAAAGCACTGATTTTTATTTAATTAAATATTTTCTTAAAAAAGTATCTTTAAATATTGATTGCTCAAATGTTTTTTACTTACTTTGCAGATCGAATGAAACAGAATCATTGATTTTTGTTTTCATTGGTTTGTAAATTGTTTTTGGTTAAAGTTTGGAGAGACGGGGCTGGGAAGTCCCGTTCTCCTTTTTTTTTGTTTAACCCTATTTAGGTCGACTTGTGAGCATGGTCGAAACTATTGGAGAAGAGAGAGCATAAGTGAGAAGATTCAGGGATTCTATGATGTAAACAAACTCTCAATGGCTAATCGGGTATTAAATTTTAAAAGACATTAAGGGTAAATATAAAGGGCAACCTTTTTTTATGCCAGCGGCAAGTAACCAGAAGCTAGTAGCTACTCTTTGAATTTTGAATCTCTCCTGCCAGTCACAAATACTCATGTTCCAATTCTCTAATAATCAGCATCTCTAAAG
>MTLC01001408.1_pt2 | contig 21219 bp, 11 predicted proteins | sample 1982451 | NCBI WGS metagenome assembly MTLC01 (sample SAMN05710165, study PRJNA340218) | biofilm metagenome | isolation source: sample SPH anode biofilm adapted to +100 mV | place: USA | collected 2012-02-03 | reverse complement strand
AGGGCTCGAACTTGTAGCTCTCCACTAGCGGCGAATAGTCGTCGATGTCGTCGATCCCGAGATATCCCAGTTTTAGCGGTCGTATCGCCACTTGGGCCTTGAAATGAACGGTCACACGCCAGATGAAGTCCCAACTCGACTCCCATCCCCCCTCGGACCAGTACTCGCTGTAGAAGTTGCAGCGGTAAGGCTTTATCGACCACTTGAGCGGAATGGTGCCGATCTCAAGCGTGGAAGCCAGAGCGCTCACGAAGCGCTCCGAGCCGCCTCCGATCTGGTCCGAATCCCCACGCGTCAGGATGCAATCGAGGACCTTGCCGTCCCCGCTTACCGACGGATGCCACAGATACAACATGCTCATGTCCCTTCTCCCGGACCTCTGAATTTGATGGTGACTCGCTTTGAATAACTGTCGGGGAGCTTTGACCCCATAGAACTGTTCTCGCTGTAGGGAACGACCTCCATCCCCTTTATGTCATTGAAGTAATCTAGGCGTTTTTTGTGATAGGTCGTTCTCCCTGTTTCATTCCAGTGCTGGACCACAGCCTGCTTTTTGTGGTCAATGGTGGGGGACTCCTTGTACTTGAGTGTCTTGTCCCACCACTTGTTGTTCCACTTGTAAAGATTGGGCTTGGTCGGGTGTCTCAGCTTTTTGGGATCATTCACCTGGTCGTCGCGCCATTCGTACACGTCGGTGCGGTAGCCCTTGGCGTAGAAGCTGTCGCGGATGTACTCCTTGGTGCTGAATTCCGGCTTGAGTACGTACTGATGCCCCTTGCGCGTAACGTACTGCGACTTGTGCTTTCTGAGACGTTTCTTTTTCGTGCCGCTCTTGGTCGGGTTGACGGTGGCGCGTATGCTGTCGTAGACCTCGTCCTCGTCCGCATCGGCTTCGACCAGTTCGATCAGGATCAGGTGGTACTTCGTCTTTATCGCCGGGAGCGCCTGCTTTATTTCAGCGGCGTCCTTGTTCTCGTCCTCCAGAAGGGCTGTGGCGTCGGCGAGGGCCGCGTCGAGGTCGGCTTGCTTCTGTGCATCGCTTCGCGAGTCCTTTTTTCCCTCCTTGGCGTCCTTGTCGATCCCTTTTCCCTTCAGTGGGACCGGTTTCGCGCTCTTCCCGCCCGCCTTCGGGGTAACCACCCAGTTTTCCCCCTTGGCCTGCACGTCGAAGGTCACCCCCTTCACCGATCCCTTGATCTTGCCGAGTTCCGCATCCAGCATGGCGCGGGTGAAAGGGCCGCCCGACCGGAGCGAGCCCAGGGGCTTCGCTGCAGCCTGGAAGATCTTCGCCGTCTCCTGGTCCTTGGCTGCCTTCGGGTCCGGTTTGGCCGATTTGGTCCCGGCAGGTGGTGTCTTTCCTTTCTTCGTCGGTTTAGCCTCCGGCTTCTTCGGTGCCGGTTTTTTCGGGGGGATGGTGGGGGGCGGGATGCTCCCGTCGTCTTTGAAGGTGCCGCTGCCGCTTCCCTTGGCGCCCGACTTCTCGGGGAGCTTGTCGTCGACCATGCTCGTCATGAACTTGGACGGGTCGAACTCCGGCTTTTTCAGTTCGATCTCCGGGACGGTGCCCGAGCCGAGCACGTACTCCTTCACCACTGCGCTGATGCCGACCGGGTCGGAGAGGGGCCACTGCTTCGAGAAAAGTGGCCAGGTCCAGCGATGGTCCGAGATCGGCGACCACCATGGCGCTTCGAGAGCAATGAAGAAATCGCCGCCGAGGTCGAGCATGGGCTGGGCGACGATGTCCAGCGTGCCGCCGACGTAGAAAACCCCGGGGTCGCGATAGCCGATGGTGGGGCGGGCGTCGGCGTAGGCCATGAGCCCTACGTCCACCTGAATGCCGACGCCGAACTTCAGGTCATGCGACGCGATCTCGATCCCGGCGCCCCCCTCGGCGCGCAGTCTCAGGCCGGCATAGGCAGAGATGTTGAAAGAGGCCGAGATCTGGATGAACTTCTGGACCTCGGGGTCCGTCGAGTAGGTTCCCAGGATCTCGATGTTGTAGATCTTGGCCGGGCCGAGCCGCGCCAGCGCCCAAAGGCTTATGTTGGCGAATAGGTTCAGGTTGCCGACCACGGGGATGCCGTAATATGCCTTCGCCTCTAACTTGACGATCTCCCGGTCGAAGTTCTTCTGCGGGAAGAGCGGGATCTCGCCGGGGGGCGCGATCTTGCTCACCACGGTCAACAGGCCGCGGCCGTCGACCACGACCCAGACGGTGCCGGCGAACCACTGGGTCAGATGGAATTGCAACTGCCCCGTGGCGGCGATGGCGCGGTTTTTCTTCTCAGGTTTCGGCGCAGGTATCGGCGGGGGAGGGCCGGTCGCCTCGATGTTCTCCTTGCCTCCTGCCGCGGCGATGGCGTCCTTGGCGAACTTGTTCGCCGAGTCGAGGTCGGTGGCGATGAAAGAGACCTCGCCGGAGAGCTTGTCCGCGTTGTAGGCCGCCTTGCCGCCGATGTCGACGCTGCCGTCCGGCTTGTAGGTGACCGTCGCGGAACCGGAGAAGGACTTGTGGCTGACCGCCAGGGTGAGCTGGCCGGTGAGGGGCCCCTTGGTGTTGTCCACCTTGAGGTCCCCCTTCACCATCCCCTTCACATCTACGGTCGCGGAGGCGTCGATCTTCGGCTTGGCGACGTTTTCCACCAGGATGTTGAAGTCGGCGTCCAGGAACCCGCCGATTTCCACTTTCAGGTTTTCGACACCCAGGGTGAGCTTCCCGGACTCGAAGGTGTTTTTGGGTTTCGGGAGCTTCTCGACCTTGAGGCCGAGTCCACCCAGCAGTTCCGCATTTTTCTGCAGCGCCCGCAGCCAGTCGTTGGTGTCGCCCCCCTTTGGTTTCAGTGAGGCGTAGCCGCCGGTCACCTCGTTGTTCTTGATGGTGAAGTTGATGTGCATCCCGCCGATCTGGTCGGTCCAGGGGTTCTGCAGAGGCATGGTCCCCTTGCCGATCGAGTCGAGGTTCTTCTTGTGGTCCATGCGGACCTTGACCCGCCCCTCTGCGGTCAACCCCTTCACGATCACGCGTACTTCCAGGCCTTTGTGCTTGGAAGCTTCGATCTCGTCTTTAACCTTTTGCGACGGGGCGAAAACCGAGGAGGAGAGATCCACCACCTCGGAACTCGCCGGACCCGCATCGACCGCAGGTGCGGCTTTGGGGGGAGCGGGCGCGGTTGCCCGCATGATTCGCGACTCGTCGCGCTTTTCCTTGTGCGGGTTACCCTGGCGGGCGACACCCTCGCCCTGTTGTACGGTGTGGGCCAGTTCGTGGGCTAAGAGCCGCTTTCCCTCGCTAGTTCCGGGCTGGTAGGCGTCGCGGGAGAAGAAGACGTGGTTCCCGTAGGTGAAGGCGCGGGCGGAAAGGTCATTCGAGAGCCGGGCGGAACGCTCGTCGTCGTGGACACGGACCGAGCCGAAGTCGTTACCGAAGCGCGGCTCCATGAAATCCCGCACCTCGCTTGCCAACGGGCGTCCGCCGGAGGCACCGCTTTTCACGGCGGACTGGGTCGCCTCGCCGACCGCAGGTGAGGCACCGGCCTCGGAGCGCAGGACGTTGTCTTTCTCCGCCCCCTCCTTGCCGAGCTTTTCGTCCTCCTTGCGTCTCAGCTTCTCTTCGTTCCCCTGCCGGGAAAGACGATCCAGTTCACGCTGCGGCTTCTCATCCTGCTGCTTTTGCAGACGCTCCTCATTACCCTGTTTCTGAAGGCATTCCTCCTGCCGCTGCAGGCGCTCGTCAGGAAGCCGCCGTACTTTCTCCTCGTTTCCCTGCTTTTGGAGACGATCTTCCTGGCGCTGGAGAGGCTCCTGTTGCCTGGGGATTTCTTCCTTCGGGCCTCCCGGAGCGGTCATGCGCATGACCTGGTCCGCGGTCCGGTCCGCTTGCTGCTCGAGCTTGTCGCCCGGCTTGCTGACCGTCATCTTCCTCTGCACGGCAGGGGAAAGAAACGGCTCTTTGGCGACTTGAGCCGAAGCGGTCGAAGCAGAGGAAGATTTTTCCGCGCACGATTTCATCGCCGCACTCCTAGTCCCACTGCACCCACAAAAGCTTCTCCATCCAGGGGAGCTTCACCATCGAGATGCTGAAGGGGAGCTGGTCCAGCAGGATGTCGCAGCTGTTTTTCTCTACCTGTAAGAGCCACTCCTCGTTTTCGCGCAGGGTTAGCTTCGCAGGCCTCATCAGGAAAGCACCGCGTAAACCGTTCACCGAGCTGTTACGCAGGGCGCCCCAGTGTCCGAGCAGGGCATTCAGCAGGTAATCGCACATTTCTATGTCAAGGTCGCTGAGTTCCACCTTGCGTGCGATGGGGGCGTGCAGCGGGATGCTGCACAAGATCTTTTGCAGCGCAACCTGATATTCCGGCGGTTCGGTGGATCCCGTGGCGAGGTAGTGCAGCACGGCGACGCCGCGCTCGGGCGCAAGGATGCGGTTGCCGCTGATGATTTCAAGCGCCTCGAAGAGCTGCGGGAGGTAAGGATGCAGCAACACCACCCCGCCGTTTTCGAGGTAGATCCCCTCCTGCATCGTCTCGGCCTGACTCGCTGCTTTGATCTTCGCCGCATGCCCGGCTGCAGGCTCCTCGCCATGCCTGTGAGTGGCGTCTTCGATCTGCTTTATCGGTGCGTCGCTCTTACGCGCGCCGGCGGCTCCAGGCCAATGCCGCTCCAGGGCGGCTGCCACCTCGGGAAGCCTTTTTACCGATGCCGGTAGCCCGAGCCAGGCGCGGGAGATGAGGTCGTGCTCGGTTACGCCGACGTGGTTTCCAGCGGCGGCCAGGCCGTTATCCCACACATTGTCACGGACGAAGGCCATTACCGCCGTAGGGAGGGCAACACCGGCAAGGCTCTCCAGTACCGCCGCGACCCTCACGCCGACCTGCGGCGCGATGATCGGCAACAGCAGGGAACGGAAGCGCTCCGAGAACTGCAGGATGAGCCTCCGGCGCGCCTGTTCTTTTTGGAGCGGGATGAGGACCTCTTCCAGAGCGATGACCGCAGCACCGTAGGGGAGGTTCTCGTCCAGCCAGCATTCCAGCAGCACCTGCTCCAGCTCCTTTCCCGGCGGGAGCTGGAACCACCAGGGAAGGGAACCTTGTTCCAGAAAATGCAGGAAGACTTCAGTCATCGCCTGCAGCCTGTTCCTGCGTCTGGAGTCTCCGCGCGGGCTCTGCAGCTCCTCGCGAAGCGCCTGCTGCACGCCTTCCTGGACGGCTTGGGACAGCTCGGCCTCTAGTTGGTCCAGCGGGATGGTTCCCGCGTCGATAACCACTTCTTCGAGCAGGATATGTTCATCTTCCGTTGCCTGTTCGTTCAAGGCGACCTCCATCACAGGTAAGAGACATTCGTAGCAAAAGCGCTCCAGGCGGCGCTGCAGCGCCAAGACCTCTGACTCCGGGCCGTCAAACTCGACGTTGAGGCGCTTTTTACGGATAACGTGCGGCATTTGGGGCTCCGTTTTTCTCGGACAGTCGGACCTGTCGGACTAGTCAGACGGGTCTGACTGGTCTGACGTTGAGGCTGCTTAAAGCTCTTTCCTAGCCGCCCCGAAGCACCCCTTGCGGGTTATCGCGGCAAACTGCACGGGGCCTGAGGGACGCTGCACCTGGGCTTCGACCTGCTCCCCTTCGTAGAAGGGCTCGCTGCTGTTCGCGAGCGGCAGGTCCCACACCCAGGCGGCTACTTGCTCTCTCGGCAGGTTCCCCACCTTTCCCGCCAGCCGCAAACTGTTCTCCGCCGCGCGCTCCACATTCATGTCCAGTTCCGGTTGCGGCCCTTCGCAGAGCTTATGGTAGTCGGTGTGTGTACACTGGTTGCGCTCGCTGCAGTCGAAGGAGGGAACCCTGGTCTCCTTGTTGTTCAGGCGCTGGTTGATGAAGACGGCGCCGTCGAAGGGCGCGCCGGTCGGTGCCGGCTCGTTGGTGTAACGGATCACCATCGAGAAGGCCGGGTTCGGCCTGGCGAAGCTGAAACGGAACTCGAGGTTGAAGCTGTCGCAGGTGAAGTACTCGATGAAGAGCACGGCGAAGGGGAGGGCATCGTCGGGCTGGAAGCTGAAGACCAGACGTCCCGGTGCCGCCCCCGCCTGCTCGACCAGGGCATGATCTACCACCTCGTTCAACGCCTTCACGTAGCGCCCGACGGCATCGTTGAAGCTCTCGTTCAACTGGCCTGCGTCCGGTATGGGGAGCCCGTCGGCGCGCAGGGTGATGTCCCGACCGTTGAACCGCAGCCGCACCTCACGCTCCTGTCGATAGCTCTCGTAGCGCGCGTCCTGGAAGGGGGGCTGAATCCAGAGCCGGTAGGCACAGCGCCGCGACTGGCCGCCGCAAGGAAGGTCGCAGGCCTGTTCGCAGTTGTGCTGCACCTGGAGCAAGGCGGTGCAGTTGTTGTGGTCGGCAACGGTAACAGAGAAACTGCTTCCGCTCGGGATGGGATCGGTGTTGAAGAAATTCCCGGTGACCGGCTTGTCGTTCGCCGTGAAGGGGGGCGTCCCTCCTTCGATGCGGATGAAGGAGCGGTAGCTCGTATTCCCTTCGCAACTGAAATCGGTTTCCCGAAGTACGAGAGGCGGCGGCACCACAATGGTCTGCGGCGCGGTTGCTCCCCCGGCGGCGTCATGCACGATGATGCTGTGCCCGCCGACGCTCAGTTTCAACGCCTGGCTTGCCGGAGCGGGGGGCGCGGTGTCGACCTGCACGTTGTACGGCGCGGTCCCGCCGGTCACTTTCACCTCGACCGGCGCCTGGTTGTCCGGGCCGGTACAGCCGACCGTGGCGCTGAAGGCGAGCGGCTGGGTGCAGGTGTGCCTGAGGGTGGCCGAGGCGCTGCAGTTGCGCGCATCGGTGATGACGATCTCTACGTCGGTGTCGCCGGGGAGGTTGCCGCTTGAATAAACCGTCCCGTTGACCGAGCCGCGGTTCGGCGTGTAAGGGGGGGTGCCGCCCTTTATGTCCAGGACGGCGACGTAAGTTCCGGTGTCGCCGATGCAGTCGAAACGCGGCTCCCCGAGGACGAGTTGCGCCGGGATCGATACCGTCTGCGGCGCGGAGACCGTTGCCTCCTGGTCGCGTATCGAGATGACGTGGGTTCCAGCGGAGAGGGCAAGCACACCGTTCAGCGGCGTGAAGTCCTGTTGGTCCACCTTCACGCTGTAGGGCGCCGTTCCCCCTTCGGGGGTGATGGTCACCTCGGCCTGGTTGTTGGCGTTGGTACAGCCGGTCTGCACGGTGAAGCTTAGCGGCGGCGTGGGAAGAACGAACTGAACGGGTGCGCAGTCCGAGCAGCAGAGATAAGGGAGGTAGAAGTCGGCGATAACGGCGCCGTCCTCCAGCTCCCGTACCGTCTGTTCGATGATGTCCTCGGCGCCGGTCCGCGGCGGGCGCGTTACACCAAGGTCCGGCACGCGTCCCGTGAAAGCCCCCAGCACGAGCCGTACGTCAGGGTCCGCTGCGAGCTCGGGCTTGCTCGCCATCCGGGTGAAGGCGTCCATCATGGCGGCGGGCTCCACGTTGGCGCAGATGGTGGCCGTTCCCGAAGGAGCTGCCGGTCCCGTTCTGCCGGTAACGCCCTCGGGTGCCACGCGCCTGTCGAAGCGGAAGCGGTCACTGAGGCCGCCGAGGTCGATGCCGCCTCCGGGCTGGAGCACCCTGGCCGGTTCTTCGTGATAGACGACGATGAAGGTGCCACCTAACGGAACCCCGGCTTTATGTTGGATGCCGGGGTGATCGCGCAGGAAAGTCCCGAGGTAGAGCCTCTGCTTCACCTCCCTCAACCGGTCCTGGAACTCTCCCTCCAGCGCCTTCACCACGTCCAGGCGGCAGTGGTACAGGATCGCTTCGAGCCGGTCGTCGAGCTCCTCCCAGCGGAGCAGGTTGATGGTTCCTTCGATGGCTCCGGCCGCGTCCTCCCGTTCCTTCTCCACTGCCTCGGTCACCCGCAAAAGATCCTGGTAACGCTTTTCGAAGGACGTGTAGTCAAGCTCGGCGAGCGTCGTCGAGTACTGCTCGAAAAGCTTCGCCACGCAGGCGATGACGTAGAAGATGATCAGGTTTGACTGTCCCGCGTTCTGGCTGTTCAGGAAGTTGATGATGACGTTCGGATCGATCTCCGGGACTGCCCCGCCTGGCTGGTTCGCCAGGAAGTCCTCGAAGAGCCGTCCCAGCGTCTGGGGCTGCACCAGGAAATCGGGGGCGCAGTTGGCGAGTACGGCGAGCTGCGGCTTGACCGGGGTGGTGACCGGGGAACGGGTCTCGAAGGGTAGCGCGTAAAAATAGCGCAACTCGGCGCAGAGAAAGCAGGCCGATTCCGCCTTCACGCTCTCGTAGAGCGTTTCCAGGTCCTGGAAACGGCAACCGTTTTTGGAGAGATCGACGGTCACCTTCTCGTCGAAGGCGCCGGTGCGCAGCGCGATCACCTCAATAGGGAGGCGGTAGCGCGATTTGAGCGTCAGGAGCGTCGTCATCACGCGCTGGTAGTTCTTGCCGAGATGCCCCTCGACGCGCAGGAAGTTGTACGGCTCCAAATCGTAGCGCAGCGCCTGCGTCACGAAGGTAGGCGCGGGGGGCTGGTACGAGTCGGAACGGTAGCCAAGGTTCCGGTTGGCGCGGTTGCGCCGCGTCTTCTCGGGGTCCCAGAGGCGGTACAGCGGCGGGGTCCCGGTGAAGAGGTAGTAATAGGGGATCGCGTTCCCGGAAAGGGGGGCGTCGCCGAGCCTGCTCGGGGTGATCCTGATCGAGCCGTCGGTCGAGGGGAGGCGCGAGAAAGCTGGAAGGGGGAGCGGCGGGGCATCGGTGAAGCGCGTGGTCATCTCCACGAGGCGCTCGAAGAGTTCTTCCAGTTCTACGATACGCTCCTCGCCGCCGGAGAGCGCAGGGGAAGGCCAGAACGGGGTCCGGTACAGCTCCGGCGTGCTCACCTGGTTCGGGAAGAGGACTCCGAGCATCAGGTGGCGCGGGAAGAGCCCTTCCGGTGGGCAGCAGACCGCGAAAAGCTCAGCGCCCGCAAGGGTGAGGTCGCGCAGCCCCTTCGAGATGTCGTCGAAGAAATCGTAGTAGTACTGCAGGAATTTGACCTGTGCCGTGGAGCCTGGCGTGTTGTCCAGGGACCCGAAGCGGCCGGTGAAATCGGCGAAGGGGTTGTCCGGGTATTTCTGCTGCACCAGCGGCTTGAACGCGTCGTATGCGGCGGTGAGCGCAGTCGCCGTCTGCTGCACGAGTTTTTCTCCCGTGAATGCTGCCTGGAAGGCTGCGTACACGTCCTGCGAGGTGGCGGGGGCGGTGTTCGGCACGTCGATCCTTGGCAGGTGCACTTCCGGGATGTTCAGCCGCTCCAAGAGCGTTTGGGCGAGATCGGTGACGGTGCCGTTTCCCTCCAGGGCGTTCGCCCGCGCGATGATCTCCTTCAGGTCGTTAATGCCGATAAGGAGGCGGCGCACCGTTACCGTGATCTCGCTTCCCCTGTCGTCGCAGTTGTTCATGCTGCAGTTGCGCAGCCCCTCCTTTTTCAGCTCGAGGAAAAGGAGCACCGCCTTGTCGGCCAGAAAGTCCTCCGGGGTTGTGATGGGGACCGTGTCCGGCTCACCGGCGGGAAAAAGCTCCCATATGGGATAGGGGGCGTCCCCCTTCATGAAGAGAGGGTAGGGGATATCGGTGGGGGGGAGGTACTGCCGGTAGCTGACGAGGAACGCGTCCTCAGGCTCCACGATCAGGTACCCCTGCGAGGTGACGCCGCAACCCCTAATGAGCGTTATGGCGAGGCCTCCGTCGACGTTCTGGGAAAGGGTGATCTCCAGCCCGCAGACGATGCCGATGCCGATCAGGTTCGCGCGGGTGAGCCGCTCCTGCTCGTCCAGGTAGTCGAAGACCTGGTTCAGGTGTGAGAAGGAGAGCACCTGGTTCGCCTCGAAGACGGGGAAGTTATCTTGTGAAGGTTTCATCGCGGAGCACCTCGATCAGTTTCCTAGAGCCGTTGTACCCAGACGTACCGGGTTTTTGTCGTTGCCCTCGTTGCAGTCGTGCAGCGTCGCGGGGGGATAGCTGTTGCTCAATGTGCCCAACAGGTCGAGCACCACGCGCAGGCGGTATGAGACCTCGCGGTAGGCGTGGTACCTCTCCTCGAGCAGGGCGCGTATCCTTTCCGTCGTCCCCGCCTGGAAGGAAATGCCCGGGCAGGCCTGCCCGAGATCGATGGGGAAGGTGGGAAGCTGCGCATCGGGCGTGAAACTCCCGGAGCGGAAGAGGCCGTCCATCCATTGGTAGAACTCCATCCCGAAGCCGGTCAGGATGCCCCGGGCGCAGTGGCAAAGGTTGACGCCGCTCCGGTTCACCGTCTCACTCGGTGGCAGGTGGTTCCGCTCCAGGATCGCTTCCACCCTTTCTTCCAGGCGCTCCTCCGTCCAGTCAAAGCCGGCGTTCGCAGCGAGCCAGTCGCACCAGGCCTCTTGGAAACGCTCGTACTGCAGCCCGTAAAGGGCGATCTGCCCGAAGTGTTCGACCTCCACTGCCAAAACCTGGGTCCAGAGCTCGAAGGGAAGCGCCACGCCGCAGGCGATCTCCTCAGGCTTCACCTTGTCGCCGAACTCAAGTTCAAGTTCCATCTTCAGGGCGTCCGCGTGGAAGTGCTTCTTCGCGTTCTCCTGGTACCAGAGCCGGAACACCTGCGCGAACTCCTTGTGAATGGCGATGGCGCAGGCGCAGGCCTCGTCCTCGCTGGGCGAAAGACCGTCCGCCTTGTGCCCCTCGCGCTCCAGAAGTGCCGCGAGCCGCCCGAGCACAGGATCGCACGGGTCCTCGACGTAGCCGTCGTTTCCCACCCAGCAGATCTTGGCGACGAGGTGCGACGGGACCTCCTCGCGGATCACCCGGTCCGCGTAGCCGCGCATCTCCAGATCGGCATTAAAGGGGTCGAGCCAGCCGGGCATGACGAAGGTGAGCCGGAAGGAGTAGGGATCCTCGGCGCCGCAAGTGTTGCAGGCCCCGTCGGTGCAGGCGGGGTAGAGGGCGTCACCCGGGAACTTCGGGCGGAGCAGCAGGTGCTCCACCACGATCATCCTCTTGTCGAGCTCCGGATAGCCGAGAAGCAGGGCGATGCGCCGCCTGATCCCCGGCTGGTTCTCCGCGCCGCACGGGTCGGGCCGGTAGTCGAAGGCCCTTGCGCGGTCGTGGCTGATCCTCGGGTAGTCCGAAAGGAAGGCGATCTTGTCCTTGATCAACTGGTCCAGGGCGATGTCATGCCCGAGCACCTTCGCGAGCAGCAGACCGTATGCGCTGAAGTCTTCGCCGAAGCGGGCGAGCAGGTGGTCCAGGAACAGGTTGCGCCGCTCCCTGAATTCCTCCGGCGTCTCTAGCATCGCCTCCAGCAACGTTTTGCTGAGGCCGGTAACGAGCTCGGAGTAACCCTGTATTACCGAATCCGAGAGCTCGGCTGCGAAGTAGGTCCGGCTCACCGCGGTGTCGAGGGAGAAGAGATCGGCGGTGTGGGCGAGTTGTGCGAAAGCGTCGGCGAGTATCTGCTCGAACACCATCAGGTAGGCCTTCATCTGGCGCGCCTGCGCCCTGCGCCGGGCCGAGGCCGTGGTGGGGAGCTGGTCGGGACCCACGCCGTAGGTGAGCGGGAAGCTGTATTGCACCGGGAAGTACCGATCCGGGGTCCGGTATTTCCCGGTCGGGTTCGGGAGGTCGTTCATCGCACCGCGGATTTCGGAGCGCTCCGCCTCGCCGCGCAGGCGCGTGAGCGTGTCCAGCGCCTCGTCCATTCTCGGGAGGAAGGTAAGCCCGTTTTTGTAAAAGAGAAAACGCGAAGCGTTGCGGTATAGCCTTGGCTGGTGCTGCGGCAACAGGTAGAGGAGCCAGGAGGCGCTCGCCTTGTTGGGATCGAAGATAGGTTTGCCGTCGCTGCCGTAGATCGGGTCGTAGGCGCCACGAACCGGGTTCCCCTCGGCGTCGTACTTCGTGAGCTGCAGCTGGTTCACCGCGACGACCCCATCGATGTCCATGAGCCGGTTGATGAGGTCGGAGACGCAGAGCGCGCTCTTAATCGAAGCCGCCTCGAGGTCCTCGTTGCTCAGGAAACCGCTCGCGAGCTCTGGGCCGTTGAAGATATCCTCCGCCGGCACCCCCCGGTCCAGGAGTTCCTGCAGCGTGTAGAAGGGGATGGGCGGGTTGAAGTAGCGCTCGATCTCGAACCAGATGCGCGCCTGGACCAGTTCAATGTCGGCGTCCGGCGCCACCTCGACGTCCGCGCAGGCCGCCACTTCCTCGATGCCGATCACGCCTACCCGGCAGAAATCCTCGTCCAGGTTGCGGTGCGCGATCAGCTCTTTCCGGGCGAGATCAATCGCGGAGGCCTTCAGCCGCTCCTTGCGCCGGTAGCGTTGGATCAGGCCGTTAGCCGTCTTATCCTCCAGTATCGCTTTCAGTGTCGCGACCGTGGCGGCGTTCCGCGCGGCGCTCGTCCCGAGCAGACGGAGCGCAGCATCCTGCAGCACGATCTTCGCCCCGGAAGGGAGGATCTCGATCTCGAACGTCGCGTAGAAGATGGTGCGCCAGTGGCGCCTCAGATACTCGTCGCGTCCCTGCTCGTCGAGATGCGGGTCGCTCAGCAGGTCGTAGTTCCTGGTCGCCCCGAAGCGGAGCAGCTTGAGGTTCACGGAGGCGCCGTTTTTCCCGTCGAAGCCGTCGTCGCTTTCCAGGAAGAGCTCCCACTGCTCCCGGTCGGCAAGCGACACCTCCGGGAAACGGAGCTCGAGTATGACGGGGGCGCTTGCCGCCGTTTCGTTTAACACCGCGGCCGCCTCGATCTTCCTGTCGTTCAGATCCCCGGCGTCAGGATCCTCCTCCAGTTCCAGTAGTGCCTCGTACAGCCCGAGCGGCCAGACCTGAACCATGCCGCGCCTCCCGGACTCAGGCGGGCGGTAGGAGAGGGCAAGCCCATCCTCCTCTTCGCACCAGGCCCAATAACTCGTGTCGCACGCGCACTCCTTGCAGATGATCCAGGCGTTGCGCACCGGCTCCAGGTCGATCAACAGGCGACGGAAGTCCTTTTCCGTCCACGGGTTGACGGTGAGGATGGTGCGCGCCGTGAAGAAGGGTTGGTTCGGAAAGGGGTGCGCCGGATCGCCGGACGGGGTTGCGGGGGCGAGGATCTCCCTGATGTCCCAACCGGTGCGGTAGCCGAGATCGGTGATGGCGTAGCAGAGGGCCTCGTGGATGGCGATGCCGGAATCGCTCTCGTTGTAGTCGGTCCAAACGGCGCTCGCCATCTGCTCGATGAAGGCGATCCCCTCCCGGCGCAGGCGGTAGAAGTCCTGGGCGGGGGGGAGCGGCGGCTGTTTCGCTATGGTTGCGGAGACCCGGCTCATACCGCGCACCTGCACACCTCGGCGGGGGCTGACACCCCGGCGGGATCAATGAAGGCGATGGTGTGCTTCCTGGCCGAGACGAGGACCGATACCGCCTTGGAGCCGACCGCCTCGTTCACCTCCACCGTCCTTTGCAGGTCATGTTCATCCCGGTAGGTGTGGAAGAGGCGGAAATCGGTGACGCAGTCGACGTACGGGAGATCCTCCAGGAAGTTGATCAGGACCGACTTGCGCACCACCCCGCCGAAGGTGGGGCTCCCGCCACCGGGGAAAGCCCAGGGGGAAAGAAACCGGGTGATTGCCTCCGAGATCTTCTCCCCGTAAAAGGACTGGTCGAGGCCCGGGAAAAGGCACACCTTGCAGTCGACGCGCACCTCCTCGAACTGCGGGTTTTTTACGTGCAGCTTTACGAAACAGGAGGTGCGCGCGTCAACGAAACGGGCGATCTCTTCCAGCAGCCCAAGGCTCGTGTAGGGGCGCAGGGGATCGCGCAGATGCGTGAAGCGCTGGTTCGGTATGGCGACCACGGTGACGTGACCCGGTGCCAGCTCGCGGTAGATCCCGGTGCCGCTTGCGTCCGGCTCGTACTGCGTGTGGTTCAGGCATTTGACCCGGTAGACCTGCGGAAACGCTTCAAGAATCAGGTGCTCGTAGTCCCACTGCGCGATGGCGCGGTCCTTGTGCCTGAGCCTTTCCGAAATGCGCGTGTAGAAGTCCCCGGGGGACTCCTTGCCGTGCCCTCCGAACCCGGGGAAGGGCTGGGTGATCCCCTTCACGGCGGCGTCCGGCTGGTCCAGTTTTGAGATGGTCCCGGCAGTAAGGGGCGTCGCCGGGAAGGCCGGGTCGTTGCCGCGGTCGGCGAAGGTCGCCCTGAGCGCCTGCGCCGCGACCATGATCAGGCGGCAGACCGAGTCCGCATTTTCCGCCACCGCCGCGCGCAGCCAGTGCATCCCGGCGGGGAGGACGGTGTTGTCGGCTGATGCCTCGCGCGACACGGCAAACGTGACGATGCCCGAGTCGATCAGTTCTGCGGTGCGGTCGCCCACCCCGTCCTTGGCAAAGGGGACCCACTCGTTTTGCCGCAGGTAACTCCACTCGATGTGCGGCTTGGGTTTCACCGAGAGGGGATCCGCGCTGCCGTCCACCACCTGGAAGAGGAGGGCGAGATTGCGGGGGGGCTCCAGTCCGCTGATGCCGATGTAGAACTCCGCCTCGTGCTTCACCTTTTGCCCCTGCGGGAGCTTCAGGTCGTCCCGGTTTCGATGTTCGAACTGGGGCAAAAGGTAAATGGCGGCGTCCGCCGATGGGACGCTCGCCTTGAGGTAAGGGTGCTGCTCGGCGGTGCCGAAGGGGGCGAGATTGAAGAAGCGGGCCGGGCGCCCGGCGAACTGGCCCGCGTCCGCCTTGTCGAGGGGGATGGTCTGGGTCGCCGCGTAATCGAGGGTGAGTTCGGTGACTAACGGTCCTGTCGGCGGTGTCGGCCTCGTGCCGTCGTTGTTCGGGTCGGCGTCGGTCACCCGCTTGATGTAATCGATGAGCGCCTGCTCGTAGCTCGCCTGCCCGAAATCGTCGTCGAGCCTCAGGCGGACGAAGCCGTTTCGGGAACCGGTCGTGAGCTGCTCGTCCTCTGTCGGGTCGGGTGCGTCCAGGTAGGGAGGAACGTCGGAGGATTGCGGGTCCCCGAGCAGGGTGAAGCTCGAGCCGGTCACCGAAGTCTGCACCGCCGTCAGATACGGGTGCCAGCGCCCACCCTGGAGGTATTCGGTCACCGCGTTGACCGTCTTGCCGCCGTAGGGGGCGGGCGTACCCTGCCAGGTAAGGTGCAGCGTCGCGCTGGTCAGCTTCTTCTGGAAAAGCTCCTTCGAGCCGATGATGAAGGCGCTGTTCGCAAGCGGCGAGGGGCCGAAAGGCTGGAAGGGCTTCGAGGCATCCACCGGTCCGAAGTCGTTCGCGAGGGCGGCTCCCTTCAGGTCTTGCACCTCCACGGTCAGTTCCAGGCCGGTGATGGTCACGTCCTCGAGGCTTTCGTACTTGAACCTCCCGTCGTCGCGGTGCCTGAGTCTGACCATGAGGACGGGGAGGGGGGTGTCGAAGTTGTAGCCGTGCGTTTTCGGCAGGTACGGAGTGACCGCGGGATCGGCGCCGGTGAGCGCGACCACTATGCTGAGCCCCCCAGTCACCTGGCTGAAGGAGAGGGGGGACTTGTCGAGCCACCCCTTTTCCGTGGTGAAGGAACAGATGACGTCGGCCGTGAAATCCCCGGAGACCGGCGCCGGCTGTTGGAAGGTGACCGTGACGGTGCGGCTCCCCTGGGCCAGTAAAAGGTAGTGCGAGGCGACGGCGAAACCTGTTTCGGCGCGGGGCATTTCGATCGCGGCAAGCGAGCCGCCCTGGTAGCGCTTGTTGTGGAATGGGTGCCAGGACTTGTCCTCGCTGGTGAGCTCCGCCCCCTTGCCGTCGGCCGAGTTGGCGACCGGGGATGCGAAGAGACGCCCCTGGTCTACGCCGCTGGGATTAAGGAGTCCCACCTTTTCCGAGCCGTGACGGTACACGGTCCTAAGCTCCGCCACCTTGGCCTGGTTCGCGACGAAATCGGCATCAACCGTGTAGAAGGCGTCCTTTCCCTGGGCATCCTTTCCCGCCTTGAAAAGCTCACCCGCCGGGAAGAGCCGCTCTTCCACCTGCCGGGCAAGCTCCGCCAGGAGGTGCACCTGTCCAGGGCGGGCCGGCTTCTCCTTCAGCCGCAGGATCTCCCGGTAGTAGAAGTCGAGATGGCGCGCGGTGAGCGTGTTGGCCGCATCGCGCGCGTAGGCGAAGAGGCGCAGAAAGGCGAGAAACAGCGCGTAATGGGGTTGGTGGTCATCCCGATCAGTCAGGCTCTTCTCCAGTGCCTGTTTACCCTCGCTCGTCACTTTTGCATAGCTTTTCAGGAACTGATCCAGGACCGAGGTGAACATGTTGTGCGTCGCGATGTGGTTGATCCTCTGGAACGGCTCGATGCCGGTCCCGTACACCGAGGCGTCTGCGGCGATGGCGCCGGTGTAGCTTGCCCAGTCGGGGGAGGCATCGGTGATCCACTCCTTGCCCAGACCGGAATTGAAGATCGTGCTGAAGGAAACGGTCTGGGCTCCGAACAGCTCAATTCCAGGCTGTAAGTCCGCGATGAGGCGCTCCGAATCGGGCGTCACCGCGAGGTCCGCCTTGTAGTAGGAGATGAGCCGGTTCAGCGCCGGGGCGAGCTGATTCACGATGAGCCCCTGCAGCATCCCCTTCAGGGCGAGATCCTGTGGGAGCGTGTCTTTCAGTCGGTCGAACTGGCGCGCGAGGCTCACGACGCTGCTGAAGAGGTAGCCGAGATAATCCTTCGCCTTGGTCTCGTCCGAGCCGAAGCCGAGATCCTTCAGGAAGTCCAGGAACTCCTTGATCCTGCCGCGGTAGAATTCCACGTCCTGCACCGCCGTGAGTGCCAGCTGCACCGAGACGTCGGTGCCGAAGAAAGGGGTCCAGTCGCCGTCTTTCACATTGTTGGTGTTGAAGTAGTTCAGGAAGGAGGCGTAGGCCTGCGCGAAGACCATGCCGTGCGCCACGTCGCGCTGGTCCACCGGTGCGAAGTTCGGGTCGAGGGGGAGGGCGACGCGCTGGTCCTGGCTGGTCCCTTCCCGGAGCGGCTTCAGTGCATCCCTGTTCTGTTTGCAGTCGGTGGATTCAGGCATAGGGACCTAGTCGTTTTCCGGCAGGAGGTTTACCGTCACCCCGAGATCGAGGTCGGTTCCTTCCAGCCTGTAGTAGGGGAAGACGAAATTGAAGCGCGAGTTGGTTGTCTTGACCCGGTAGACCACCTCGATGAGGACGACCCCTTCGAGCTCGCGGGTATCGTCCAGGTTGATGCTCTCCAGCTCGATGCGCGGCTCGTGGTAGAGGATCGCAGTCTCGATCTTGTCCGCCATGAGCGCCTTGGTGCCGGTGTCGAGGCTTTCGAAGATCAGGTCGTCCAGGTTGCAGCCGTACTGCGGAAGCATGGCCCGCTCCCCCTGCGAGGTGCTGAGTAAGGTCTGCAGGCTCGCGACGATGTCCGCCTCCTCTTCCAGCATGGCGACACCGGGGAGTGACTTGTCGAATTCGGGAGGAAAGGACCAGCCGCGGCCCAAAAAGTCGAGGTTCATGGTTAGCCTCCGATCAGCACGGTGAGGGCGCATGGCGGGAGGATGAGCCCTCCGCCCGCGGTCGAGTCCGACATGCGTGCCGCAGGCAGTCCGCCGATCATTACCGTGGCCGAGCCCTTGATGATGGCGTCCGCGCCGCAGGAGTCCCCCATGCGCGCCGCGGGAAGTCCCCCGATAAGCACGGTGGTAGCCCCCGGCGGTATGATCGGCGTCGGCACCCCCTGCGTGGCCGTGCTGACGATGAGATCGGTGATGCGTGCGGCAGGAAGCATGTCGGGACTCCTTAAACGGCAGCGAACGGAAACGCGTGCATTTTGCGTTACCGTGGCTATCACGTCCCCCCCTTCGCAAAGGGGGGGACGCTAGGGCTTGTGCAGCCATTGATGCAACTGTACGCTCTGCCTCTAGTTGATCTGCACTATCCCCCCCTGGATCACAGTCTTCGCGCTTCCCTTGATCGTCGTGCTCGCGCCGGACACCTCGGCGCTCGAGGCACCGGCGGCCTTCAGCGCGGCCTGCGCGCTCAAATCCATATTGGAGCCGCACTCGATCTTCAGGTTCTTGGCGGCCTTCAGGGTGAGGTCCTTGGCGCTTTCAATGCGCACCCCCTGGTCATCCATGGTGATCTTGTTGCCGTTTTGGTCCTCTATCACCACGCCCTTTTTATCCTCGGAGAGCGTCAGCCGGTTTCCCTTGGGGGTCTCCATCTGCACCGACTTCTTCTCGTCGTCGAAGGTGAACTTCATCTTGGAGCGGCTCACGTACCCCTTGCGGTGGTTCTTGTCCTTGGCTGCTTCGGGCGCGGGCTTCGCGGAGCTGTGGCACATCCCGAGGACCACCGGGTGGCGCGGGTCGTCCCAAAGAAAGCCGACCACGACCTCGTCGCCGATCTCGGGCCTGAAAAAGGTGCCGCGCTCCTTTCCGGCGTCGAGGGTGGCAAGCCGCGCCCAGAGCCCTTCCTCGGCCTTGCTGACGAGCGGCAGCCGCACCTTGATGCGGTCCTCCCCCTGCGGGTCCTTTTCCAAAACGGTGACCACACCCATCTGCAGCCCGGTCACCCCCGGTATGAGACCGGCGGCGGGGACTGGCCTCACTTCAAAGCTCTCGGCGAAGGTCTCGGTGCAGAGACCGAACTGCACATCGGTCTCCCAGTTGCCGTTGTCCACCTGGTGGCGCACGCCGGAGACGTACACTTTTCCCTGAAACCGCTCCCCCACGCCGGTGATCTCGATGACCTTGCCGGGGGCGACGGCGGCGAAGCCCTGAAACCTCGCCCGCCCCCGCACCTGCGCCAAACGCTCGGTCCGCAGCCTCCCATCCGCCCAGGCCTGCAGCTCGGGCTGTCCCAGTCTGCCGCCGTGTCGGAGTTCGTGCGGGTCGCTGCCCAAGATGGACGCAAGATCGGCGGGTTTGAGGTTGCCGCTCGAAGAAGCCGATGGTTCCCGAGCTTCCGCCTCAAGGACCTTCTGTTCCGACGCGTCCCAGCTTTTCGCCACGATTCCCTTGCTCTGCCTGCGCGCGTCGATGTCGGCGTCGAGCTCAAGTAGCGTGGAGCCGAAGCCGACTGTCAGGACCGGATCGGTGCTTGTGCCGGGAGCCGTCACGGTCACCTTGCCGTCGCTAGCGATTACCACGAGCCCGTTCGCCTCAGCACGAAGCTGCAGGAAGTCCCAGTCGGTCGAGTTGTACTGCGTGACTTCCTTGAGGTCGGGCTTCGTCGCATCGACCTCTTTTACGAGCTTGTACGAGTCGATGATCTGCTCGATGACGTCGCTGTCCTTCATGTCCACGAAGTAGCGGCTCTTAAGCCCCGCGCTCATCTTTACAGCCTCGTCCCGGCACTCGAGGGTGAGGAGGCTGCCGCTTTTGCGCACGCTGATGCCGTGCCTGACCACGACCCCCTTGAAGACGGTGTCGTTCTTCGAGCGGTAACCTAGCTTGATCTCGATCTTCTTCCCGGGAAGGAAGAGGTCGGCGTTGCTGGCGCTGAAAGTCGCCTTCGCCGCCTCGCCGTCCCGGATCCGGATCGTCGCAGTCGGGATGCGGTTCACCTCTTTTCTGACCGCCACCGACATCACGTGGTATTCCCCCGGCACCGCCGCCCCGTCCATGAGAAGTTCGACCGTGCAGACGTCCGGCGTGGCTGGAGTGGGGATGGTCGATTCGGTGCTCACGGGTTGGCGCCTTTCTTGTCGATGGGGGGAAAGAGGAGGCTCGTGTTCGGCGTTAGCTTCCTGAAGTTGTCGAGCCCGTTCACCTGCGCCACCTGCAGGTAGTACCTCGGGTCGCCGTAAATCCGGTAACAGAGAAGCGGCAGGGTGTCGCCCCCCTTGACGGTGCGCTTGTGGGTCAGGTCCGGAGAGGACTTATCCTCTTTCCGTGCGCGTTTCTTCTCCTCGATGCTCTTCTTGAATTTGACCTTGGTGACGGTGCGTATCGGCTGTCCGTCCGGGTTGAACAGCTTGTGCGTCAGAGAGAGTTCCGTGGCACGGCCGGTGAAGACGAGGCTTCCCCAGACAAGTTTCAAATGGTACGGCTCATGCGATTTACCCTGGTAGCCGGTCAGCATCTTGCGCAGCCGGTCGACGTCCTTTTGCACCCCTTCCTTGTTCGGCTTGCCGTCGATGATGCCGGTGTTGTCGAAGAGGAACTCGAAGTTGAGCTCCTCCGGCAGGGTGAATTCGTACTTCGCCTGTGCGCCGCTGGTCCCTTGGCCCTGGCCGTCCGAGGTTTTCACCTTGTACTCGAGGGTGTAGCTCTCCGGGTTGATGAGGGCCTCGAAGCTCTCCTTCGCCTCCGCCTTGCTGCCGCGCTCCGCATCCTCCGAGGTGTCGAAGGCGAGGATCAGGAGTTTTTCCAGCTTGCCGTTGTCCGCCATCAGCGTTCCGCCTTGTTTTGCAGGATCTGCAGCACCTGTTCGATGCACTCGCTCACGATCGCGTCCCGTTCTGCGCCGCCTCCCGCTGAAGGAGGTGGGGCAGGGGAGGTGGTCAGCGCGACCCGGATGTGCAGTTCCTTGATCTCGATGGGCATGAATTGCTCCGGCACTTAGTCCCTGCAATGTCTTTCCGAGAATGCACGTGAACGTACAGTAACAGTGTCCACAACGCGCTGAATCTGCCCTAGCGTTCCCCCCTTCGCAAAGGGGGGAGCTTGAAGGCCTCCCTTTTTAAAAGGGGACACAATTGAACGGATTTCCGGCTACGCCACGGTGAAGTACCGATAGGTAAGCTCCAGCGTCTCGATCACCAGCGCGTTTTCCCCCGAATTCAGGTCGCTCACCTGCCACTTCCTCGGTATGGCGTGCGATACCTGCCACGTCTTCAACGGCTCACCCTTTTCGTTCATCAGGATGACGTTCAGGTCGGTGGGCTCGAATTGCCGGTCCCGGAAGGCCCGCAAGAACCACTTGATCACTTCGGAATCGGTCAGCATGCCGCGCTTCAACACCAGATCGGCGTACTTCGTGCGCACCGGGAGCTTATGGGTGAAGCGATTCTCGCCCCCCTCCTTGTATTCCTCGGTGTCGTACTCGACCGACAGCCCTGAGACCATCTGGAAACGGACGTCGTCCTTCTTCTTGCTGATGCCGAACTCGACCCGGAAATAGAAGGCCCAAGGGGGATAGTAGTCCACCATGACGGTACCCCTAGACCTTCATCAACTTCAGCCCCTCGTGGGCGACCTCGAGGGTCTCTATGGCCG
>MTLC01001969.1_pt9 | contig 21317 bp, 26 predicted proteins | sample 1982451 | NCBI WGS metagenome assembly MTLC01 (sample SAMN05710165, study PRJNA340218) | biofilm metagenome | isolation source: sample SPH anode biofilm adapted to +100 mV | place: USA | collected 2012-02-03 | reverse complement strand
CCCGCCGTCACACTCCCATGTAGGGGGGGAAGGTGCAACGAAGCACCATCAACCTCGCAGTTCTTGGGAACCCGTTACCGGGGTGCTCGGAGGAGACCCACCCCTCTGGAACCGGGATGGGATTCACCAGGATCAACCAGCACGCGGCCTTGCCCTGGTCACTGGTGGCGGTGATGACCGCCCTGGTGTCGAGGCCTTCCACCGGAACAGTATTGAGCCCCTTGCCCTCGATGGTGACGACATCCCAGGTCGAGATGGCTCAGGAGCACTCCACCATGGATTGGGGATGATATTACCAAAATGGCATTGGCTATTGAACTACTGGACACCTACCACCTATTTTTAATCTCTTTTATTGCAATATCGAGCACCTGCGAAGCAACCAATTTTCTCATTGATATAGGCATGTCATCTGGATAGCTAAAATACCATCCTGGTCGTCCAGTATTACCCGGATCAACAAATTTTAGTTTTGCTTCCTTAATGAGAAAGTCTTTATACCCATCAATTTTCCATTCTCCAGAAACTTTCATTTTTTCCAATCGAAACGATTCGTATTTATTCCGCAATCTTTTGACTTCAGCTTCATTTACCCAACGGCCCCTAGCTCTATTGTGGTTAATCAATTGTTTAGTGGCGGCCATGTTAATTATTTCATCGCCAATTGAATACAACTGCAATCTTGCAGCAGAAATGCGCTGCTGTTCTAATCGTTTTGCTTCATTTCGTTGTATTTGTAGTAAATTTTGAGCATTTTCATGGCCTTGTGCTGCGGCTAGCTCCAGCCATTTTTGACTTTCCGAGCTATTCGCCTTGACGAGTCTTCCGTCCTTGTAACATTGAGCTAGTGCGAATTGAGCATCCTTGTTACCTGCTTCAGCAGCAAGTCTGTATAACTGAATAGCCTTGGTTTGATTTGTTTCAACACCAGTGCCATTGTCATATGCACTTCCAAGTGCGAACTGCCCACGTGCATTCCCGGACTCAGCAGCTATCTGGAACAAACGAACGGCTTCAGTCTCATCCCTAGGGACGCCATCACCTGTGAGCAACATTTGGCCGAGCAGGACCTGGGCCTTCGGTAAATTCTTATCAGATGCCATTTTGAGCCACACCGAGGCGGCAGTTGCATCCTTTTTAACGTTTTGAGTGACACTACCGGTGAGCAGTAGCTCACCTAGTAATAGTTGAGAAACCGAGATACCGTCCTTGGCCTGTGCTAGCAATGCTTTAGCTTGCGGAGACCATTGTTCATCGTAATTGTTTTGACAAAACAATGCCGAAGACAATGAAACAAAATATATCAATATTGAAATCGATTTTAACATATTGCCACATTACTCTGAAAGCATTTTGTCTGTTTCTTCTTGCAAGGATTTTGTAATTTGTTGGATAAGTTTTTGAACATCTTCTGGTTTAGAGAATGATCTCGTTTCAAACAGAAGCATCCATCGTTCTGACAGTTTTGGCTTTGTAAAATATGTATATGGGTTTGTTTTCATGGATTCAGTCATTGATGAGTCAATAAGATGACATTGCATGTCAAAAGCCATACACTTGATCATCGAACCACGATCCTTTTTCCCAATAGCCGCCTTGTGATACTCCATGGATTTATTTTTAAGGCCAACCATCCCATCTGCCGTGAGTTCCTTCTGCACTTCTCGAACCACTTCCCTGATGATCTTCAGGTCCTCAGGTGTCTGGGCGTTTCCAGCTATGGCAATGAGGGCGATCGGCACCAACATAGCGTTCTTCATAGTGTTGCTCCTGATCTAAGCGCCGCCGGTGCGGCTAGGTTTGGGGTGAGGCCGTTGTAGAATCTCGAAATGGTTCACCGCCTGACTGGCCCCCCCGATGCTCTGGGGTGTCAGACTGAACGGCATGAACAACAAGATGCTTGTAATACAACATCGAGGCTACCATGACCGGGCGGGGGGCATACAAGCCTCGGCGCCGAGTCGTTGTGCCCAAGACCCTCGGGCAGCGGATCACGGCTATCAGGTTAGCCTTCGCCATGAGCCAGGGGGCCTTTGCAGAGGCCTGCGGTTCTTCCCAGCAGAGCCTCGGGCTTTGGGAGACGGACAAGTCCAAGCCCTCTCGTCCGGCCCTGGTCGCTCTCTGTCGCCTCACTGGGCTCCCAGAACGTGCCCTGCTGGATGGGGACGGGTTCGAGATCCCCGACGAGCTGCCCGGGCTTCTCTCCGCCAGCAACTTGGCCCCCTTCAGTGGCAGCCGGTCCGAGGCGGTGATGGCCGCTGAACCCGGGAACCACCAGCCCATTCAGCTTCCGGAGGCCGAGGCCGGAGAGGTCTGGGGTGTCGATGCCGCTGGTGGCGGCGTGCGACCCATGAGCCCCGAGGATGCCGCCGAGTTCGTGCGCCAGGCTGCCGAGCACGGTGATGTCGTGTGGGTGGTCGTTCGCCGTAAAGCTGGCAAGGGTCTCCCACGCGTTCGGAAGGCGGCGCCCAAGCGGAAAGCCTGAGGCCGTCACCCGGGGATCTCCACCCAGACCTCTTCATCCCCAAAACTGCCGTCGAAGACCTCCCGACCCTCATCCGTTTCCACCCGGATCGACCCGGGTGAGGTGGCGTTGAAGCTCCAGGAGTCCGCCTCCTTGACGCCCTCCACGAAGAACCCCTGGCCACGAAGGGTCAAGACCGCACCCGCTTGGATCCGACCGAAGGTGCGACCAGACAGAACTAGAGAGTGGATGTCGTAACCGGCGTCCACCGTGATCCGGGCGGTGCCACCACTGGTGTGGGGGGACATCAGATCTCTCCCGAAGGGGTCGAATCCCTGTTGGTTCTTGCGGTCCCCACCAGGGTCTTCATCTTCCCGCAGATCATCCGCTTCCCCTCCGGCGTTACATTCCCGTCCCTCACGAGGCGAAGGTGGGTCATACCAAGAACGAACAGCGGTAGTTCGTAGCTGAAGGCTTCCACAAAGGGCTCCAGCATCATGGCGTGCACGATCTTGGCATTGCCCCTGAGGACCATGGCCCGGTAGCGGGTGCCCTCGCACTCCTCGACCACCTCGGGGCAAACCCCTTCTGGCAAGTGCTCGACCTCGACGGTGTATTGAATCTTGGACATCGGTGGCTCCTCGTCACCTCGGGCATTCAGAACCCGTAGGCCTCCAACATCTGCTGGGCCTTTTCCGGGGTCAGTCCTGGGTGGTTTTCGAGAAGACGGGAAATGACATCCTCTCTCCTTGTCAACGTGACTCGTCCGAGTGCATCAGCGCCCGCCAGGACGGGTCCTCCGGGGCTGACTGGTGTGCGTGGCTCGCTTTGGTCTTCGTGACCTTCGTCGTTGTTGCGTTCCGGTTGAAACCGGGCAGCAAGGGTCTCCAGATCTTGGAACAGAGAACCCCACACCTCGCCGGTCCGCAGGTTGTTGAACCTGCAGCCCATGAACGGGCCGAAGTGCTCCTGCATGAAGGGTCGGACCGCCTGGAGCATGTCCGGGAACGGCATGGTGAACTCGAAGGTGGTGGTCACCCCGTGCCCTCGGACCCGGATCAATCCAGCGTCCATGGCCGCCAGGAGCACTTCGCGGCGCCCGGCGGGGGTATGAGGTGAAGGCATGGCAGCCAGGCGCTGCTGGACCTCCTCGGAGACTCCGAGCGTCCCGGCGTTACCTGCACGCATGATCCACATGGCGTGGTCATCCACCCAGGCAGAGAGGCCCGTGGGGGCCGAGATCCAGGCACCTTCCTTCATGCTCCACCCCTGAATCCAATGGCACGTCCATGGGGTTGGGGTTTGAAGGCCAGCTCCTTCACCAACCGATCCACCAGATCCTCGGCATCCCGGATGGGGTGGAAGCGGTGCTGGCGGAAAACCGCAGCGAAATCTCCGGGGGTGACCCCGCTCAGGCTCTGGAGATGCCGTCGAGCGGCTGGGGTCACCTCCAGGCCCATGCAGGAGGCGAACTCGTCCAACAAGGAATCCTGCTGGTGGGCCAGCAGGGCCCGGAAACGGATCTTCAGGTCGAACCGACGCAGCGCGGCTTCGTCTTGAGCTTCGATCCGGTTGGACGTGCCCACGAGAATCCCGTTGAAAGCCTCCAGCTGGCATAGCAGTTCGTTGACCTGGGTGACCTCCCACGAGTGCTGGGCACGCTCCCGGCGCCCCAGGAGGCCATCAATCTCGTCGAGCTGAAGGACCGCGCCTTCCCGTTGGGCCTCTTCAAAGGCTTTGGCGATGGCTTGCTCTGTGGCCCCCACCCACTTCGAGAGTAAGTCCGAGCCCCGTTTCAGCAGCAGGGGACGGTCCAGAGCCGTGGCCAGGTAGCGCCCGAAGGCCGACTTGCCGGTTCCGGGTTCGCCAAAGCAGCAGATCCTGCCCCTGCCTGATGTGCGGAGGCCTTCTACAAGGTCGGCAAGGTTCGTGTCGGCATTGGCCATGTCAGGCCGAAAGCATGGCTGTGTAGTGACGGTCACGTCTTGAAGCACACGGAGGTCGAGGGCCCGGAACTGGCCGTTCAGGGCCGCCGTGGCTACCTGGTCCGGGCTCAAGGCACTCTCCACCCCACACACACTCCTCACGACCTCTGCGGCCTGGTAGATGAGGGCGGGAGACATTCCTTCATGGTCAGCCGCAACTTCTCTCCAGTTCTGGGACAAGCCCAGACCCTCCGTAGCCTCGGTCAGTAGACGGGCCCGAACACTTCGGGGAGGCATGGGCACCGGAAGGACAAAGGCGTAGCGTCGTAGATACGCGGGGTCCATACCCGCCAGGCTGTTGGTGAGCCATAGGGTAGGCACCCGGTTGGTCTCCAGGAGTTGATTGACCCTGGCCTTGGTGGGCCCGGTAGACCTGCGCCGGAAGGGCGGCTCCTCGTCGTCGGTGCCACCCCTGAACACCCCTTCGGCCTCGTCCAGGACCAGGAGGTTCTTGTCGTCACCACCCAGAATCTGCTGTGCCAAGGCCATTGCGCTGAGGCGGGCTTCTCCCCGGAGAGGGGTGCCGAACCGGTCCTGGACGGCGACCTCGTAAAGTTCAAGTCCGAGCCCACCGGCCAGCGCCTTGGCAAGGCTGGTCTTCCCGGTTCCGGCGGGTCCTACGAACAGGATGTTCACCCCCTCCTTGCGGCTTGTGCGGGCGCTGGAGAGGAGTTGACGAACGATAGACAGGCCGGGCTCCAGATGACGAAAGTCCTCAAGGGTTAGGTGCTCGGTGGCGGCCCGCCGGAGGTTGCTGCGAAGCAGTAGGGCGGGATCGGACTGTTCCACCACGAGCTGCTCCAGAAGGCCATGAAGAAGCCCGACTTTGCATTCCCACCTCAAGTTCAACTCGGGGGCGATCCAGAGCAGGCCGGACTGGATAAGTCTGCCGGTAGGGGACAGGGCCTTATTGACCCGTTCTTCAGGCACGTCCAATGCCGTGGCGACGATGTTGATCACGTCCTGAATGCGCAGATGGCCCAGGAGTTCGAGGGCCCGGCCTAGCACATCCGAGGAGCCCGCCATGGTCACCAGTTGGACGATGCTCTGCTCCACCTCGTCGAGGCCCATGGTTTCACTCAACCAGCCCAGGTTGCGGAACAGGGGATCCCGTCGGGGTAGTTTTTTGGCGATGACCGCCAACGTGCTCAGCCTTTTCGACAGGGCCCTTTGCACCACCCCAAGGGACGGGGCTTCCATGATGTCGGAAGGCAAAGGCAGGTGTCGGAGAAGTCTCCGATCCTGGATACGGCCACCGTCGCCGAACAGTGCCTCCAGGCCACCCGCGTGGAGCAAGAGCCTGATGGCGGCAAGCTGAGCCAATGCGTCAGGTGTAGTGGTTGGCTTTCCCAGGATGGTTCTCCCAGCAACATCCCTCCTATGTAGGGCGGCAAGCTCTCGGGATGCACTAAGAACGTGGGATTAGGGTTGGGCCTGTCCTTGAACCTAGTGGCAAGAGCGGAAAAGTCGCCGTGTTGGAGGAGCGGGGAGGAGGTGCTGGGTATCATCTGAAAGAGGAAGCAGAACGCTCCTTTTTTTGCCAACAGTCTTCACCATCTCTAAGGACTGCAATGTTTTCGTCTGGTTTACAGCGAGAGTCTCATGGGGTAGCCACAGAGCTGACCCCCGACCTCGGGTGCCAGATGAAGATTTCGCAGAGCAACGGCAACAAGAAGGTCGGCTTCGATCCTCCTGAACTGGTGCTGGGTATCATCCATATAAGGGTCTGATTTTATCAATTAAGGAATCCAACCTCGCATTGATGGCGGCGAGTTGGTATCTGCCGTAGGTCTGTAAAAGTCTGAAGCAGAACAACGAAATGTCATCACCACTCACTCCTAATACTAGGCATTGGAGTCCTTGCTGACTCTCTGCCTGGCCAACCCCTACCATCTTCGGAGTCGTTTTATGGCCTCCCTCCCCAACCAATCCTCAATCCGCACTTGCCGGACTGCCCCGGTCGGTCATCTCAGCGACCTCGGGTCGGCAGGCACGGGTCCTGTTCCTGAGCCCGATCCCGCTGTGGTGGACATGGAGGCGCGGTTCCGTGAGGCTCAGCCCTTCAGCCTCATCGCCAACAGCCCCGCTGCCTATCCCGAGTATCGCCACATCCTCAACCTAGTCGGGCATCTGTTCCTGGCTGCCTATCGAAGCAACATCCGTGGTGTGGGCAGCTCGGAACTGGTCAAGACTGTCGGAGAAATCCTGACCGAGACATTTGATTATCAGGGCCAAGCCATCTCGCTGGGAATTTGCCGCGGTACGGCGGCGCTAACAATTTCCGTCGGGACTGGGGGGGTTCTTCTCCGCTTGTTGGTGACCGACAGTAATGAAGATGCCCCCTACTTCGAGGAATTTACAACCGACTGGATGTGGGGCGGGAGTAACGGTGACGAGACAGAGTTTCGGTCCCTTCCTGCATTCATCGAAAAAATCCTTCAGGCCCCCACGAGCGTGGAGGGCGAGATGAGCGAGTCCTGGGAGCGCAATCCGCCCAAATTCCTCTCTGCGAAGTAACTGCAAGAGATGGGCGCGGGGTTGGGGCGGACTGCTGCCCAGCCCCGCGCCATGGTCGTGATGGAGTTCTAGGCCCAGGTTGCCCCACGAACTTCAGCCCCGGGGCACAGCAGGATTTCCTCCACAGCGTGAACCACTTCGGGGATCTCCCACCCCCGCACGCACCAGCAGTAGCTCGACTGGGAGACTTCCAGCACATACCCCTGAACGCCTTGGGCGGAGGATTCGCACACCGTGGTGTTCTTCCGCAGCCAGAGTCGCCACGGGAGAAGGGGGTGGCGTCTCAGGGTGAGCGCCCCCTTAGGGCTGTCCACTTTCACGGTTGAGCACCCATCCAGAAGTGACGGGGAGGCACCCAACGCACCTGCCATATCGAGCACGGCGGCCCGCTCCTTGGCCTCCAGGTTCGGGTTCTCAGCCGCCGCGAGGAAGCTCGGCTGCATAAGCCGCAGCAGGTCTCCGGTGATGTTGTGGGAAAGGCTTGTGGGGAGGGGCTTGCGGCCAGGGGGCTCCAGGAGGGGGCCCCGGGTGTCGGGGAGTTCGGAGGACTTCTGCAGGAACCGCTCGCGCTTGCTTTCGTCAATGCGGTTGGGGTTGTTCATTGTGGGTATCTCCTCAGGTTCGCCTGAATCGGGTTCAGTGGGGTGGGTTGCGCTGGAAAGGCTTAGAGAGCCTCGGGGTGAAAGGTGGCCTCGTCCAGAAAGACCAGGGGATTGAGTCGGAGCAGACGCCGGACCATGCTGATGCCATACCGAGCAATCAGTTCTTCCTCGGTCAGGTTGGTGGTCCACAGGGTGAGAAGGTCCTCCCGGTCCCGGTGGGTGACGATGGCATCCAGGTGGCCGATGGCCACATCCTCGGAGGCCTCCCTGCGCCAGGTCTCCCGCCCCAGATCATCAAGGACCAGGAGCTTCGCCGACCGCGCACGCCCGATGTCCCGGGCCACCATGTCATCCAGCGGCTTCAGCCGCCAGCGGTGGCAGGTGTCCGTCCAGGACATCCAGCGGATCTTGGAGACGGCCTGCAGCTCTACGAAGGGGTTCTTGTTCCGGGCATTCTGGTAGACCAACCCCCGAATCAGCGCAGCCAGAGCGCAGGACTTCCCGGCGCCGGGCATCCCCCCCAGGCCGATGCCACTGGTCCGAGGGAGGTGGCCGCTGAGCAGGGCGTTGGTGATCTCCACCTGGAATGCCTTCAGGACGGTGGGGTGGATCTTCTTGGGGTCAGCAGCACGCTCAACCTTGCCGAGCCCAATGCCTGACAACTGCTGATCCACCCAGAGGTTCAGGTCCTGGACGGGTTCGTGGAGCCTCCGGCCCTCCTTCTCCGCCACTTCGCGGAAGCACTTCCCGCAGACGGGCTGTTCCGAGATGAATGGAGTCGGCCCTCCACGAGGTGTGGCAGGGTAGATGTGAACTTCGTCGTTGGTGGCCCCGCAGATATTGCAGACCCGGGGTTTCTCACCGAAGAACTTGAAGTAGGGAAGCTCCATGTCAGGCCTCCTTCGGACGGGCAGCGACTTGGTTGTAGATGTCGTTGCAGAGTTCAGCAGTGGCTTTCGGCGCCGTCCTGGATTGGGCCGCACGGAGAGCCGCCGCCTGGGTGGTGGACTTCGGCGCACGGCTCGGCTTCCCATCGCCCTCGGAAAGGCGAGCCAGCTTGCTCCTTGCCGCAGCGACCGCCTTTTTCCGGGCCTCGGAAGGCTGCTTCGCGTAGTGGGCCAGAAATGCGACAAAGTGCTTGGGGTTCTCCCCTGCGTAGAAGGGGTCACGCGGGATGACTTCGAGTAGGTCCAGGAACTCGGACTCTGCCAACGGGTCTTTCAGGGCCTCCATGAGGTGAGGAATGAGGACCTCAGCCTGCCGACCATCCACCGCCTCGAAAACTGGGTTGGTGGGTGCAACCTTCGAGTTCCAGATGTCGATGATGGCCCGGGCGACCTTTAACTCCTTCGGGGCTTCCATCACCGTGGCCTCAGGATCCTGGGCGCCTCCCCGGTGTTCTGCGGGCACCAGAGGAGAGTCCAGATCATCAACGATGTCGTCGAAGGTGAGAGGGATGTCGGGACGGGGGGCGGTCAGCCCTGAGCCAGCCCCCGAACCCAGGCCATGCTCCTCACCAGCCAGGTAGTGATCCCGATAGAGAACAGACCCCGCCAGCCCGCCAGGCCCACCCAGGGCCCGAGTCCCGGGTTCTGGGTCCTGGTTGGGTTCCTGATCCTTGCTCTTGGGTTCTGTTCCTGTGTCTTGGTTGCCATAACCCTTCCCGAGACCCACCCGGAAACGGTTCCCGGAATGGTTCCGAGGGGTATCTGGGCAGGCCTTCTGGAATGCTTCGAGGAATGCAGGACCTCGGTCTTGGAGCAGGATTTCCAGGCAACCACGAATAGTGGATTTCAGCCCACACGCGGGGATGTCATGCCAGGTCCGCGACCACGAGGTGACCGTGTTCGGGTTCGACGGCGGGTTCAGGTCCAAGCCCCGGAACACGAATATGAGGCGTGCACCCAGATCGACCCGGACTTCATCTGCAGAGACAAGCTCGTCCAGGGCAGCCTTGGCCGCCTCAAGGGCCCATCCCAGGATCTCCGCGATCGCCGCGATTCCCAGCAGCACGACACCAGGGATCATGTGGCCTTCTCGGCAGAGACAGAGGAAAAGCAGGAGAGCCTGCGCCGAGGGAGCGAGTCCGGACAAACTCTTGAACTGCGGATCTGACCAGATCGCCGGATTCCACTTGCGGTAGGTCTGGGGAGTCGAATCGTAGGACATGACTACCCCCGGCACTTCTGCAGGAAGGCCTGGAGATCCTCTGCCAGGACGAGCAGGACTCCGCACACTTTGATGGCGGGGAGGTGGCCTTCCCGGATCAGGTTGTAGGCAGCCGACCGACTCACGCCGATGGCATCAGCCAGTTCGCCGATCCGGTAGGCGAGCCGCGCCTGATCCTCTCGGCGGTGGTTAAGGGTTGTGGTTGGGGTAGTCATCGAGACCTCCATCGGACATGGGCGTCCATATGGAGGGGTGGATATTCGGACTATTCAATTCGGTTGGATTTTCGTATCGGGGCCAGGATGTCCCCAACATGGACTGTCCTTCGGGTAATGCCCAAAGGATTTCGGGGAGGTTCACTTTTGGGTGAGTGGGATTCGCCCCACTCTCTCATCTTCAAGACAATGTCGATCAGTGCCTCCCCAGCAGGTGTCAGCGAGTATGACTTGGGCTGGATGCCAGGCTGGGACCGAGACGGGGTCAAGATTCCGGCTCCACACAATTTTCTCAACCCGTTGGTCAGAGCCTGTTTGCTGATTGCCGGGATGGCTCTGTGCAGAGTCCCAAAGTGATCATTGCCCTGGTGGATTTCCCACAGGATCCATGGGTGCCACCTCCCAGCAAGAACATCTAGGCATCGGTCCAGCGGGTCTTGGTTGGGAGCACGCTCGGCTTGAGCCACAGGGAACCTCCACTAGTATTCTGACCGTCGACGGGACTAGTCCAAAGTTTGGACCCATACACAAAGTAGACTGGTCAAAAAATTAGACCTTCTCTGCATTGGCCGGGGGTCGGCAAATCACATTCAGCCGATTCGGACTCAGTTCAGTCCCTGGGCAACCACAAGCCATTCCGGTGGACAAGGTCGGAGCAGTTCCCCTAACTTGTCCACCCCAGCCGCCATGTCCAACCATGCCTCTTGGCCATCTGGTGCGAGGATCGCGGGCATTCTGTGGTGGGGTAATCCGGCGATCAGCTCGTTGGGCTCAACGGTGATCACCGTGGCCGTGTCGTGGACAATCCCGGTGGCCGGGTCCTGCCAGGCGCCCCACAGACCTGCGAATACGAGAAGCTCACCCTCCGTCGGCAGGATCGTGCAGGGGATGCCCTTCTTGGCTCCTGGGGCCTTCGGCCACTCGAACCAGGCACTCACGGCGATGAGGCAGCGTTGGTGCAGGAAGGCCTTGGCGTAGAGTCGGCTGCTTGCGAGCTTGTCCGCCCGGGCGTTGAACGAGAAATACTGGGAGACGAAGGCCCGGCTGGGGGCGTTGGGCGGCATGAAGCCCCATAGGTAGCTGGAAGCGACCCGACGGCCATCCTTTATGCGCACCCCCGGGATGGCGTTGGTGGGTGCAAGGTTCGGATTGGGCTGAGCCCACCCGTCCGACTCCGCCTCGGCGCCGAGGTGCTCCAGGACCAGCCCATCCAAGCCCTTCTTGACCGCCACCCGTCCGCACATGTTGCCCCCAAATGTAGCCCCACCCATTGGGTGCTTGGAGCCTGCTGGGGTTCAACATCCGGCAGGGCAAGGTCCAGAAATCAGCATGGCGCATTCGCTAAATTTTCGCCATACTTGGAACCCCGAGACGCTGGTGGACGGTTTCCGATGCTGGCCCTTTGGCTTCCTGAGCTTCCCTTTCAGATCGCCCGGCTGCAGGAGCCGGGCCTGTCTGGGCGTCCCCTTGCGTTCCGGAGCCCCGAGGCTGGGCGGACACCTCGGCTCTGGATGGTTGATCGAACGGCGCGGAGGGCCGGACTGGAAGCTGGTCTCCCTGTGGATGTGGCGCTCCATCAGGACCCCGGCCTCGTCGTTCTCGATCCAGCGCCCACGACTTGGATGGAGGCCCGCACGGCTCTGACTCACTCTCTTCTGACCTACAGCCCCCTGGGGCGTCTGGGACGTTTCGGCGAGGGATTCGTAGACCTCCGGGGCACCGAGCGGCTGCACGGACCAGAGCTTGATGCTGCTGAGCGCATCCGGCGTGACCTTCGCAGGAACGTGGGCTGGGACGCTCACGGGGGGCTCAGCTCTAGCCTAACGGCCTCACGGCTGGCAGCGAAGGCCGAAGACCAGGTGCGCCTGGTTCAGCACGGAACGGAAGGCTCCTTCTTGGCCCCGTTCTCCCTCGGCGCCCTCCCTGCCCTGGAGGCCCGCTCTCGGGAACGGTTGTCCCATTTCGGCCTGCACCGTATCGCTCAGGTCCAGCCCATGGACACCTTCGCTCTAGGCCGCCTGATACCCCCAGCCGAGGCCTTCCAGGTGCTCCGCCAAGCCAACGGTCAGGACGAGGAGCGTCTGCCCGCCTTGGAGGTGGATCACCGGACAGAGTCGGTCCGGCGGGTCGTCATCCCCCCAGCCCACAAGCACGAGCTGGGGGTCGCCACCTGGATCTGGGGGCTCGTCTGGGACTGGCGCCTGGATGGCCGCCACCTCCACCGGCTCCAACTCGCATGGTGGGATGTGGACGATGCCCATCACGTGCTGAAGGTCGCCATGACCCCTGGAGATCTTTGGGGATGGTCCCAGGATGTCGAGCTTCGCTTCATGGCTGAGGCCACCCGTCGGGTCCTGATCCAACGGCTGGAGATTGAGGCCTGGCTGGGGCCGGATCCCGCCTCGGTTGCCCTCCTCCTAGAGGAGGACACCAGGAAGCGGATGGCACTTGAGGCCACGGCCTTGCGGCTCCAGCGCCGTTTCGGGCACCAGGTGCTCCGGCGAGGAGCCTAGCCCATGGCACTCGCTCTGGGGATCTCCGCATACAGCCTGATGGAGGGGGTCTACCTGCCCGAGGACCTCGGGAAACTGGCCGTCCACCTGGGCTACACAGACCTGGCCTTGGTGGACCGTGGCGTCCACGGCCTCCCCAGGATGCGGGAAGCGGCGGAAAAGCTTGGCCTTCGGTTTCATGTGGGGTGCCGGTTGCCCCTTGGCGATGGCGAGGTCTTCGTGCTCCCGCTCGGGTCCGATGGCTACACGGCCATGAACAAAGCCATCACCGATCGGGCCCACGGGCGCTCTTGGGTGTGGCCGGGGGGATGCAGCCTGCTGGCAGACCGGTGGAGCGCGGCTTTGACCTTAAGAGACCAGGCACCCGACCCTGACCAGGTTGCGCTCCTGGTCGGCCTAGCGGGCTGGCAGCTTGCCCAACGTGCCCGAAGTGAAGGGATCGGGGTAACCGGTCCCCAAGTGCTCCGATTCTTACGCCCGGAAGGTTTGGCCCTTCACAAGGTGAAGCGGGCTATCGCATTGAACACCATGCTTCAGGACCTGAAGCCCAAGGACTACTGGGAGCCGCGTCTTGCCGCCCGGACTTGTCAGGCCTGGGAACAGGGGCTGTCGGAGGAAGTGAACGCAGGCACACGGCGGTTGGAGGCTCAACTCCAGGGCTGGACCTTGCCTTGGGGGCGATGGGTGCTGCCAAGTCCTCCACACCTCGCTCCAGGGCAGGACGTGGCCGAAGCCCTTTGGGCTGCCGCCCGGGAGGGGATCCGGCGGCGGTATGGTGCCGTGGCTGACGCCAAGGTCCAACGACGACTTGAAACCGAGATGGACCTAATCCTGCGGAAGGGCTACGGCGGCTACTTCCTGGTCATGCAGGCCATAACTCAGAATGCATCCCGAACCTGCGGACGGGGGAGCGGCGCGGCCTCTCTGGTCAGCTACCTGCTCGGGATCACCAATGTGGATCCCGTGGGCGCCAACCTGATGTTCGAGCGGTTCCTGAACGAAGACCGGGAGGACCCGCCGGACCTCGACGTGGACTTCGCCTGGGACGAACGGGACGACGTGCTCAAGTGGGTGTTCGACACCTTTGGACGGGACCGGGTGGCCATGGTCGCCACCCACAACGTCTTCCAACCCCGGGCCGCCATCCGGGAGGTGGCCAAGCTGCACTGTCGTCCGGAGAGCGAAATCGCCCGGATGTCGAAGCGGCTCCGGACCTACGGGTGGGAGGACGAGGCCGGGCTCCAGGTGAAGCTGGGGCGCACGACACGGACCGATGCGCCGATGCCGGAACCCTGGCCGAACATCATCCAGATGGCCAGTCACCTCGTCGGGCAACCCCACCTGCTGTCTGTCCACCCAGGTGGCACCGTGATCACCCCGGGTCCCCTCTGGGAACACGCACCCTTCCAGCCCGCACCGGCCAAAGAAGGGGTGTCGATCCTGCCCTGGGAGAAGGACGGGGTGGAGTCCTACGGGCTGGTGAAGCTGGACCTCCTGGGGAACCGGTCCCTGGCCGTGGTTCGTGATGCGCTGGCCGTGCTGGACAACCGGGGAGAAGGTCCCGAACGCCGAACATGGTTCCCGGAGCAGGACGAGGTGACTCAGGATCTGATGGCCCGAGGCGACACCATCGGCGTCTTCTACGTGGAGAGCCCTGCCAGCAGGATCCTTCAGCAGCGCGTAGGTAGAGGGGACTACGAGCACCTGACCATCCACTCGTCCCTGATCCGTCCAGCGGCCAACCACTGGGTGGACGCCTATGTGTCTCGCACGAGGGGCGAACCCTTCGAGGCCATCCACAGCTCCCTGGACGACTTGCTGAGCGAGAGCTACGGCGTCCTCGTCTACCAGGAGGACGTGATGCGGGTGGCCCAGGGCATGGCTGGGTTCACCTACAAGCAGGCCGACAAGCTGAGAAAGGCCCTCGGGAAGAAGGACCACGCCGCTCGGGTTCCCGACTACAAGGCTACGTTCATGGATGGGTGCCGAACCAACGGGATCCCCGACAAGGGTGCCGAGGAGGTCTGGTCCATGATCGAAACCTTCACGGGCTACTCCTTCTGCAAGCCCCACTCCGCCAGCTACGCCCGCGTGAGCTTTGAGAGCGGCTGGATCAAGGCCCACCATCCGGCACCCTTCTACGCAGCCGTCATCAACAACCAGGGCGGCTTCTACCCGGCCATCGCCTACCTTGGGGACGCCCGGCGGCACGGCGTGAAGGTGCTAGGACCGGACGTGAATGAGAGCTTGGCGGGGTATGCACCCATCGGAGATCACGCCCTCCGCGTGGGGCTCGGTTCCATCAAGGGGTTCCACAAGGCCGACCTCGAACGCTTGCTCGCCACCCGGGAAACGGCGGGCCCGTTCATGGACCCCCAAGATCTACAGGTCCGCGCCAGAACCACGCCCAATGGCATGGAGCTACTGGCTCGGGCGGGAGCCTTCGATCGGTGGGCTCCAGATGGAGACCGCACGCGGCTCATGTGGGACAGCGTGGGGGGGCTCCCCAAGGGCGTTTCCCCCAGGCCCACGGGGGCAGTGCAGCGGGCCAACCAGGAGATGGAACTCCTCGGGATCACCCTGGAACTCCATCCTGCGGCCCTTGTGCGTGGCCTCCGCCCGAACGAGGACTACCCCCACAGGGCAAGCCAAGTGCCTCACCGGATCGGTGTCGAGTCCCGCTTCTGGGCGCTGGTCGTGGCAGAGAAAGTGGTGCTGACCAAGGACGATCTGCCCATGCAGTTCGTGACCCTGGAGGACGAGACCGGGCTGGTCGAAGCGGTCGTCTTCCCGGATTCATTCAGGCGCAGGGGACAGGGGTTCACGGTCGGAGAAGTGGTCCCATCCCGGGGTGTGGCCGACCTCCAAGGCCGTGTTGTCGTATTTCGTTGGATCTAAACCGATGGGACATACCTCCGCTTCCAATAAGTCACATCTGGTTTTGAAATGCGGCCCACGAGTGCAACAATTCGAACAATCATGCGATGGCCAGATCACTTTCCTGAGGGATGTCCACCTCCGAATGCTCCCGATGCGAGGGGCCGAGTGATTCGAATGGTGCCTTCTGATCCAGTCACCCCAGAGGACTTTGTTCCCCATTTCGACCGATACCCGGATAGGGAATGGCCGGATCCAATCGCTGCCCGGGCACTGTCGGTATTTACCGACGACGACGACATCCCACGCCTGCAGCGGAGGCTCAAGGTATTCCGCACTCGAATCAACCTGAAAGCCGTAGGCATCCTGGAACCGCACTGCGGCAAGATGATCAACACACCTAGCCACGAAGCTTCGCATCACGATTGGTGGAAGCCCGTGGATGTGGAGGCCACACCCTTATTTTCAGTTGTGCGAGAGGAGGGATAGGCATGGCATTCCTTCCTCTAAATTCGACACTTGGAAATATCAGATTGCTAGATGTATACGATTATTATGACATTCCAAGATTGTTTTCTTGCGTAAACAACATTGGTCAAATTTATATCGTGATCAACTATGACGAATTTGGAGACACCACAAAATGGTATTATTTGCCCACGTCTTTGGTTAGATATAATCAACTTAAATCATCAAGCATTGATATACACACAGCATTTTTAGAATCAGAACTTGGTTTAATTTATGACATTTCGTTAAATCATTCAAATGGAAACAGCAAAATCGATATTATAACAGTTGATAATATTGATACATCAAATCTGCCAGAACATGGCGAAATGCTTAGTAGAACCAAATCTGTTTCTGATCTCGAATCTGACAAGCTGTTGCCTGCAGCCCTGTCTTCCGGAAAGGAATCTATTGATTTAAGATTTCAATTTAAAAAACAAGCAGATAGATCTATTGCACCCCTCAGACATCTTGGGAATGTTTCTGTTTCTTTGCAGCAGTTTGTAGATGACTTGAGTGCATTTTTTCAAGGGGTATTACCCAAAAGGGGACGATTGCCAGTAGAGCTTCTTAGGGATTCTGAATTGTGTGTATCTGGATATTTTATAAAATCTTTTGGAATAAATATTGTAGCAACGAACAGGTCTGACTTTTTTGGTGATTCATGCGTAAATAAGCCATTGGAAACAATAATGACACTTTTTGATGGCGAAAGAACCATTGACTGCATAAATGAATTGCTGCATCCACTTGGCGCTAGATGCGCTTCAAAATATCGGATCCTACTGGAACAGCTGATGGCCGCAGATGCAGATATTATAATTGAACACGCTTCACCCAAGACCGGTCTTCAAACTCGCTCATTCCTGTCAGTAGATCAAGCAAAAACAATTGTATCAATTGTTAAGCAATTAGAAAAAGAATTATTTGAAAAATATATTGTTCCTTGCAAACTGATCGCTTTTAATTCAAGAACATATCATTTTGAAATTGAAACACTTGAAGATGGACAGCGCTTAACCGGAAAGGCCGAACAAAATGCAATTCCAGAAACAATGATGGTTGTAATTTATGAAAATTATAATGCAACAATTCAAGAAACCATTGAAGTGTCACCGATCACCGGCGAACAGAAAAAGAAATTCACAATGCTTTACCTAGATAATTATTCAAACGAAATCGATCTGTAAAGTAGCACTTGTCGGCAAATTTCAACCCGAGGTGAGTGCCCTTAAGTCGGGCCAATACGAGGTGGGTCTATACCCTTCAAGGCTGTCCCCGGAACAGATTTTTACCTCGTATTGCCGTTGCCGCCTATCAATACCATAAACCAGGGAGGCATGCGGCCGGGAGCCATGGATGGGGATACCCGGCTGGATCTCGACCAGGCTGATCCGGGTGCGGCCCTGGATGATGGAATCCACCTCCAATCCTGGAACCTTTCGGTAGTGGAACGCTGAAGTATCCGCGCCATGGTAGAGGTGCATCTCCCTGACCTCTGACACCACCAGCGTCTCGAAGATCGAGGCCATCAAGGAGAGTGCCTCAAGCGTTACGGATTGGGCCTGGGCAGGTGGAGTTCTATTCCTCCAGCCCCAAGATCCAGCCAGCCTTCACCTCAAGGGCCTCCGCCAAGCCGAACAGTAACTTCGCTGACGGACAGGCCCGCCCGGCTTTGACTTCGTCGTAGAGAGGCTGGCCAAGCACCGAAACTACCAGGGTCTCCTCCTTCATCTTCAAGAGTTCAAGCACTCGCTCGCGAGCTACCTCAAGCCGGACCTGTCGCCCGCGTCTGACCATGGATGCCGGGAGCGCAAGACCTGGCCGAGGTCCCAGCCCGAACACTCCTACTTCCGGGCCGACAGCCTTCCCAGCGGCCGCTTTTACTGCCGCTTTGGCCTCAAGCGTTCGGGATGCGCTGGGTTGGGGGGGGTCTCCCACTCCCTTGACCAGCCAATCAAGATCACAGGGATACATGGCGGCAATTTTCTCCAGCCTAATTGCAGGGACCTCGCGCACGCCAGCAAGGTAGTCGTAAAGGGTCCCGCGGTGGATGCCCAGGAGCCCGGCCAGGGCAGATGTCCCACCCACCTGGGCAGCCAGGATTTTCAATCGACTCTGCAATGTCGTCTTGCCCTTTGAGGCCACTAGATACTCCCCGAAACAACCATTTAGGATGGACCCAAAGATAAGACTTGTCAAATTCGAGTCTATATGGTAGTATTAGGTTGTATTCGAGGTGTGCGACATGGGGATCCTGAACATCCAAGCGGCCCGGAAATGGCTCGGAGAAATGCTGCATCGTCGTGGTCCGGTCTCACCGAAGACTTGGAGGGGCATGGTGGACCAGGGCCTACCCGTCGGATTGATCGCCGGTTCCCAGTTCATCTCCACAGAGGCCGTCGAGGCCTGGCTGGAAGCCCGAGCTGGACTTCCTCTTGCCTCTGCCCCGATGCCGACCATCTCTGGTTCTCGTCGGCAACGTGGTCGCCCAAGGAAGAATGCGCTCTAGGCACCCGCGCTCACCACGAATTGAGGGCCAACTCACCGCAATGGCACCTGTCCACCAGGGGCAACACGAAGGCTTGGGGAAAATGGGATACACCAACGGCTTGAAGCTCATCGGCGGGAAGTTCCACTACCGCTTCAAGCACAACGGCCAACTGATGAGGGGCTCCACTGGGTGTTCAACACTCCCAGATGCCCAAAAGTGGCTGGCGCGCTACCGGGCCAAGCTGACGTTCGAGGGGGTAGGGATCAGGGAGATGCCAACGCTGATGCAACTCCTCGACGAGTGGGCAGAGACGGCAGGTGCCACAAATAAACCTGACCAGATCAAGTCCATGAAGGCCGCCATCAGGACCCACTGCAAGCATCTGCTGCCCCTCAAGCTTGACCAAATCACCACGGAGCGGGTGCAGGCGACCCTGCAGCTTTACCTCACCACCAAGGGGAGGGGCCCGGGTCGTCAGGGGCACTCCAAGGGAGGGGCGAATGCCCTGCGCCTTCGCCTCAATACCCTCATGGGGTATGCCATCCGCTGTGGATATCTGGCGAAAAAGCCCTACCAAGTGAAGAAATTCAAAACCCAGAAGAACCCTCGTCCTGTCGTCCGAGTAGCGAGAACAAAGGACTACTTGGATGCCCTTGAGCGCCTGGCCCGATCAGAGGATCGCAAGCTGGCAGTCGTGCTAATGCTCGGCCTTGGGCTCCGTGAGAGCGAGGCGCTCGGGCTCCGGTGGGAGTTCATCGACCTCGAACACGGGAGCCTCACCGTGGGACGGCTTGAGGATGGGGCTTTCACCACCAAGGGGGGAGAAGCCCGACGAATCAAGGTGTTGTCCTGGGTGCTTGAGCGTCTCCGAAAGCGGTGGGAGACCGACAAGAAGCCGAAGCGCGGGTTGGTGCTTCCTGGCCCGGTGGACGTGGTCACCAGCGAAGCCCTACCCCACTCCCCTGGCTATACACGCCCGTTGGTGAAGCGAGTCGGTGCCGAGATCGGCCTCCCCGGCCTCACACCACATCGCCTTCGGGCCTCGTTCGTAACGGCGTTGGTGCTGGAAGCTGGGGTTCCGCTGCCCCAGGCTCAGCGAATGGTTGGGCACAAGCACATCACCACGACCATGGGTTACATCGCGGAGATTGAGGACCACGGGGACGCCATGGCGGATCTTGAGCGGCTGCAGGGGGTTGCAGGAGCCTAGGGGGGCAAGGAACTTGGGTCGCATGAAATCCACTCAGCCTTCAGGCCCTACTCCTAGGACTGGACGAGACCCGCAGCAAGTGCGAATCTTTTGAGGTTTTTTCTTAACCCTTCGTGTTAATCTTTTTTTGGAGGCTGCTTCGTGGATCTCCTGTTCAACAGGGAACATGACCGGAAAGCCTGCTTGGACGAGAAGTCCATGAAGAAGGCCTTCGGAGAGAGAAGGGCAAAAACTCTTAAGAAGCGCCTTGATGACCTCGATGCCGCCATCACTCTCTCGGACATGCGCCACTTGCCTGGCCGCTGCCATGAGCTTGTCGGCGACCGGAAGGGACAACTGGCACTTGACCTCGACCAGCCCTACCGACTCATCTTTGAACCCGCTGATGATCCCGTCCCCACTCGTGAGGACGGGGGGCTTGAATGGACCCAGGTGCGAGTCATCCGCATCTTGGATATTGGGGTGGACTACCATGGTTAGCCAGATCCAGACCGAATACCGGCCAGCCTCTGTCACTCCTCCAGGTGCTACCTTGACCGATCTCCTCGAAGAGTGGGGTATGAGTCAGGCTCAACTGGCAGAACGCATGGGGCGACCGACCAAGACGATCAATGAGATCGTCAAGGGAAAGAACGCCATCACCATTGAGACCGCTCTTCAGCTTGAGCGGGTCTTCAACACACCGGCCCGCTTCTGGATGGAACGCGAGCAGAAGTATCGTGCCTTTCTCGCCGAGAAGGAGGAGGCCAAGAAGCTTAAAAGCGAGCAGAGTTGGCTGAAGAAGGTTCCCTTGAGGGAGCTGATCCAACAGGGCTTCATCCCAGATCACCTCGGGGAGCTGGACTCGCTGAAGGCAGTCTGGACCTTCTTTGGAGTGGCAGGGCCAGAGCCCTGGCAGGCCGTTTACGAGGGGGCCGCCTATCGCAAGTCGGCCTCTGCGAAGCCAGTCCTGGTAGCAACTTGGCTACGCATGGGAGAACTCAAGGCGCACAAGGTTCGATGCCAGCCCTACAACGCTAAGGCGTTCCGCCAGGCTCTTCAGGATATTCGGGCACTCACAGTGACGACCCCAGATGTCTTTCAACACCGGGTCGTGGATTTGTGCGCCGCCTGCGGTGTCGCCGTGGTCTTCGTCAAGGAGCTACCAGGTTTGGGGGTCTCTGGTGTTACCAAGTGGTTGAGCCCGACCAAGGCGTTGATCCAACTGAGCCTTCGATACAAGACCGCAGACCAGCTGTGGTTCACGTTCTTCCACGAAGCCGCTCACATTCTCAAACACGGGAAGAAACTCGTGTTCTTGGAAGAGGATGGCCTTCGTGATGAGAAGGAGGACGAGGCCAATGACTTCGCAGCTGAACTCCTGGTCCCTGGTGCTCAATATCAAGCCTTCAAGGCCTCCAATCGGACGCTATCGAAACAGGCCATCCTCGACTTCGCAGAAAGCATCGGTCTACACCCAGGGATTGTCGTCGGGCGGCTCCAGCATGACCGCCTGCTGAACTTCGCACATTGCAACGACTTGAAGATGAAACTGGTTTGGGCGGAGTGAGAAAAGAGCCTCAAGGATGCCGTCGAGATCCTGGAGCGTCTTCAGGGGTCGGTAATGGGGTGCCCAAAAAGGAAACGCAGATCCCTTTGATCCGCCCGAGAAGTCAATAGCCATAACAGTCTTCGCTTGATAAATCCGGGTTCTCATAACCCAAAGGTCGCAGGTTCAAATCCTGCCCCCGCTACCAATCGAAAAGGTTCGGCATTTGCCGA
>MTLC01001926.1_pt3 | contig 21435 bp, 13 predicted proteins | sample 1982451 | NCBI WGS metagenome assembly MTLC01 (sample SAMN05710165, study PRJNA340218) | biofilm metagenome | isolation source: sample SPH anode biofilm adapted to +100 mV | place: USA | collected 2012-02-03 | reverse complement strand
AAAGAAAAAATCTGTAGTACACAAATCTGTACTCAATGAAACGCACTGGTATCAACTATCTTTTTTATGTCTGGATAGCTGCAAAATGGGTTAATTTTACTCTGGGACACCCAAAAGAGTGTTCTTGTATTTTAAGATCATTGTTTATCAGTGTGATATAAAACATGGTCAATGATAGTGTCGAAGTCAGGAGTCCGTCTTTACTATTGCAATACCCCCTGCCATACTGATAACTATGACAAGTTGATCAATTAGATTTGATCTACAAACCAGATGAGATAAAAAAAACGACAATGTACTCTTTTCAAGAGAGAGTACGTTGTCGAAATAAGAATAAAAGCCTTTAAGTTTACAAAAGCTTCTCGATAATATCGTCGGTTCTAAGGTTTTCTGCCTCTGCCTTAAAATTACGAACCAATCTATGGCGTAGTACAGGTTTCGCAATTGCTTTTACATCGGCAATATCAGGAGAGTACTTACCATTTAAAGCGGCATGGCATTTGGCTCCTAAAATTAAACTTTGCGAGGCGCGTGGACCTGCTCCCCATGCTAAAAACTCCTTAGACAGAGAATGAGCTTCCGGATTACCCGGACGGGTACGAGTGGTTAACCTGACAGCATACTCAAATACGGGATCAGGCACTGGAATCTTTCTAATTAGATTCTGGAAAAAGATGATCTCCTCTTTTGAAAGCACAACATCCGGCTTAACGAACTTTTCAGTTGTGGTGTTCTTCACAACTTTCAACTCCTCCTCATAAGAAGGATAATCTAGCCAGATATTCATCATAAAACGGTCAAGTTGAGCCTCAGGTAACGGATAGGTTCCCTCCTGTTCAATCGGGTTTTGAGTAGCTAGTACAAAGAAAGGCTCATCAAGGGGGTAACGTTGTCCAGCGACTGTAACAGCGTGCTCCTGCATTGCTTCAAGAAGGGCCGCTTGGGTTTTGGGCGGAGTCCTGTTTATTTCATCTGCAAGGATGATATTAGAGAAGACAGGTCCTTGAATAAACCTGAACTTTCTATTCTCGTCTAATATCTCAGTACCAAGGATATCACTTGGCATCAGGTCTGGAGTAAACTGGATACGGTTATACTTCAGACCAAGAACCTGTGATATTGTATTAACCAACAAAGTTTTAGCTAAGCCAGGTACACCAACCAACAAGCCGTGACCTTGCGAGAAAATGGCTATAAGTACGTCTCTGACCGTCTCTTGCTGTCCGATAACTACTTTGCCAATCTCACTTTTCAATTCGGCATATTTACGAGCCAGATCGTCTACGGCAGCAGGATCTGAAGTATATTTCACACTCATTATATCTAGTTAATAGTAAATGAAAAACAGGTTAGTTTTGAGAATACTTGATCCACTCTTGCTGGTAGTTACACTCCTTGTATTCAGGTGAGATCCGAATATAGGTCTCAGCAAGTTTTCGACCAACCCAAGCTTTAAGGGCTTCGCCTTTCTTTTTATCCAGAGCCCAATTTTGTAATCTGTCATAATCATCTTTGATATTGGCTCTATGGGGTTTGGTTCTATCTTTAAGGAATAAGATTCTATAGGCATCTTTATCGTCATCCGATTTAAAGACCATAGGTTTTGAGAACTGACCAGATTCCAGTTTATCGACAGCATATAAAACTTTTGGATCAAGCTGTTCCGGATCCCAACGATTGTTTTGAGACTGAGGGTTTATCATTAAACCCCCGTTGATCTTATTAGGATCATCTGAAATCTTTTGCACAGCCTCATCAAATGTCAGTGAACCCTTCTGAAGAAGCGCATAAACACTATCCAACTCTTTTGATGCTTTAGCCAGTTCAAAAGGTGAAACCTTTGGCATTAAGAGAATGTGACGCGTATTAATGAAATCACCACGTCTCTCAATAAGTTGAATAATATGGTATCCTGCTTTAGACTTAACAATATCACTTATTTCACCTGGTTTCAGTTTAAAAGCAGCCGCTTCATACTCCGGATAGAGTTCACCTCTACCAAACAGACCAACTTCACCGCCTTTAGCAGCACTACCCGGATCTTCGCTATAAAGAACGGCCAGGGTTGAGAAACTCTCACCATTCATAATTCTCTTACGAAGAGTTCTAAGTTTCTCTTTTACTTCAATCTCTTCAGCTAGACCAACTTTGGGTTTACGTATAATCTGGCCAATAATATATTCAGTATTAACAAGAGGGATACTATCCTGCGGAAGTTCATTAAAGAAATTTCTGACCTCAGAAGGCGTAATCTTAATGTCTTTAGTTATTTTCTGCTGAGTCATCTCAACCTTCATCTGATCACTGATGACGGTTCTAAGCTCCTCTTTTATCTCGTGGAGAGGCTTTTTAAAGTACTCTTCAAGTTTTTCCTTCGACCCAATTTGTTGGATATAGTAACGGATACGACGATCAAGTTCGCTATCAACCTGTTTGTCGGTAACTTCAACACTATCCAATTCTGCCTGATTAAGTAATAGTTTACTAAATAGGGCACTCTCCATAATATGGCATTTCATCTCCTTGGCAGAGCCTCTGATGCCACCCTGGGCTCTATATTGAAGATACTGATTTTCAATATCAGAGAGCAATACCGGTTTGCTGCCGACAACAGCTACCACTTCATCGATAACAGTGCCCGTTTGAGCCTGACTGACTAGCGAAACAAACACCATAACCAACGTGGATAAACCTGCAAACAATAATCCCGATATCCTCTTCATGCCTTTATGCATTTTATTAATGTATATAAACTTCAAAATCATTATTCTTTTGTGCCTTATCGATCAAAGATTTTTGCATCTCCTTGAGTAACGAGGCTTTACGCTCATTTAAAAGTATTGCTCGAATCGCATCACGCTCAAAACTCAACGGAGAGACACCATCTTTTAGCATATAACCATAAAACCGTACAAGATAAACAAAAGGCTTATCATTTAGCTCAACCAGCCTGTTATTTCTAAGATAAACCTCTTCATTATAGTTTTGAATTGGAAATTTGGTCATAAGCGTACTGAGAGTTGACCATCGGTCGTAACTCAACAAATAGTCAACAGTTCTATTCAGGCAGAAACGTTCTATTCTATCGACCGAGGAAACCGAGTCAGGTTTAAGTAATGTTCGTGCAGTTCTAAGAGCTGCGGCAGAATCTGCCGGTATTTTCATTGCAATAACCTTAACTATATTCTCTCTTAACTGAAAATTAGCTTGGTTAGTATCATAATAATCACTGATCTGTTTATCAGTAATGACTGTATCTAATTTCTGATTAACCAAGGCTGACTCATAAGCATATAGAAGTAGCGAGTTACGATAATCGTCAAGCTGTTTCGAGAAGTCTTTCTGGTCACTGCTTAAATTCTCCTCAGCTTGTTTAATCAATAACTGATTAGCAATCCAGTTGTTAATAAAAGTCCTGACTAATTCCAAACTATCTCTCAAAGGAGTACCATCAGGAACCAGAGATTCCAGATCAGACTTATAAAGATACTTATCATAGACGCGTGCGACGACGTCTTCATCGCTGCTAAATTGTCGTTTGATATACTGACAAGAAGCAAGTGTGATCAACAATAATGCTGATAAAATAACTAATCTATGATACCTGACTTTATGGTTTTGCATGTATAAAAAAAAGGGAGTCCGGATGAGTCAAACGCTTCCGGACACCCCTTTGGTATTTACTGGATCGATTTTAATACCTCTTCATTAACAGTAACCGGATAACGCTGCTTCAAAGACTCAACCCATAATTTCTCGAGCTGATTCTGATAATCGGCTGTAACTAACCCTTTCACCTCATCTAAAGGCTTGGGTTCAGGAGCAACCATTCTATCATTTTTAATTATCTCGACGGTATAGGTTTCATCACTTTCCTTCACAATCTTTTGAGTGAAGGCCCCTGCACTCTTAGCCAGATCAAAAATCAGTGTATCCTCACCTGGTACGTACTTATCGGTCAGGGTGGTTACAATCAACTCCTCATCTTTTTCAAGTTGTTTCTTAAGATCATTAACAGCAACAGCTTTATCTATAAACTGTTTAACACAACGATCAAGTATTTTCTTGGCCTTCTTCTCTCCGTCAATATTCTTAACTATTAATGAAGTGGCTTCAATTCTCTCTGGATAGAGATAGTTGTTTTTTACAGTCTGATAAAACTCCTTAAGACCTGTAGTATCTTTAACTGCCTTTGACCAAACAAGCTTGTCAGTTCTGTCAAAAAGTAGGATTCCATCATGATACTCTTTTACGAGAGCAGCAAAATCAGGGTATTTAGCTTCAAGGTTATTATCCTCGTATGAGAAAAGTTTATCATCTGCAAACGAAGTAAACTGTTTTCTAACATAGACCTCTATTGGCTCCGGAGCACCTTTACGTTGCGTAGAGACTAAATAATCAATAAAGTTCTGTTGGGTATACTTCTGATCAGCAAAACTAAAGAGAATCTTATCCATTTTCTCAGCAACTGGTTTCCATGTTCCTTTAAAGATACTATCAGTAACCAATGCAGTAACTGCGGGTAAAGCCTTTAAGTCTTCTGAATAAGCATATTCAACCTTTAATCTTGCAATGACAGACTCCTTACTTTGATTACCACGAGTATCACGATTGACTTTCTGACGAATATCAGTTTGAACTGCGTCAAAAGCAGGGATACCTGGTTTTTCAACGAGTTTAATGACGTGCCAACCATAAGGGGTAAGAACTGGAGGAGCAACCTCACCTGGTTTTAAATTATAGAGAACTGAGACAAACTCTGGTACTAATCGGTTACAAGAGAACGGAGGCAACACCCCTCCCTTTGTTGAGGTTCCTTTATCCTTCGAAACCAATAAAGCCAGTGTGTCAAAAGAAGCCCCCTTTTTAAGCAGACGATAAACACTATCAGCAGTAGCAGCAGCTTTTAGTGAGTCACTCTTCACACTCTTATTATTTAGAGGGAAGAAGATATGAGCAGCGACTACTTTACCTAAAGCGTTTTTGCGATCAGTTACCTTGATGATATGATAGCCGAAGCTAGTTCTGATGGGTTTTGAGATTTTGCCAATTTCGGTATTATATGCGGCAGTCTCAAATGGGTAGACCATATTAAAGACTGAGAAATATCCTAAATCGCCATGATTAGCTTTTATTGGAGCCTGCCTTTCAGAACCTTCAATACCTTTTGCAGAAGGATCTTCACTAAGCTCGTATGCGGTTTTAGCGAAATCGGCACCTTTCAACAATTTGGCATAGATATCATTTATCTTTTTCCAGGCGATTAAGGTATCCTTTGGTAGTGCATTTTCAGGACATCTAACAAGAATGTGACTTGCTCTGATATCTGACTTCATTCTTTCATAACCCTCCTTAATCAATGCCTCGACAACAGATTCATCGGTAAAGTAGGGTTGAGCCAGTTGTTTGCGATAGCCGGCCAACTCGTGTTTGAATGCCTTTGAAGTATCTAAACCAGCATCCACAGCATCTCTTACCTTTAGTCTAAAGTTGATATATAGCTGTAAATACTCGCTTACAGACTTTTTATCAAGGGCCTCACCCTGATTATTGTTCTTTTTGTAAATCTGCATGAACTCGCCAACGGTAGTCTTTTCTCCGGCAACATCAAGCAGAACCTGCCCCTGATTTTGGCCCATAGTAAATGAGCCCAGCATAGTTAGGGACAATAAAAAGATACTCTTCCTTACAAAGTTCATAGTTTTGTTTTTAATATGGGGTTAAATTAACAACAGGTTATCGTGTATAGTTTGGAGCCTCACGAGTAATTGTGATATCATGAGGATGACTTTCAATAATACCAGCTTGGGTTATTCTGACAAAGCGAGCCTTCTTCAATGACTCAATATTTGATGAGCCAGTGTAACCCATGCCTGCTCGTAAACCACCTATTAACTGGTGGATCACTTCACTTAAAGAACCCTTGTAGGCAACTCGGCCAACAATTCCTTCCGGCACAAGCTTCTTTATATCCTCTTCCATGTCCTGGAAATACCGGTCTTTGCTACCTTGTTGCATAGCCTCAACTGAACCCATTCCACGGTAGGCCTTATATTTCCGTCCTTCATAAAGAATTGTCTCTCCTGGAGATTCATCGACTCCGGCAAAGAGAGAACCAGCCATAATGGTATCTGCACCACCAGCCAAAGCCTTTACAATATCGCCTGTATAACGAATTCCACCATCGGCAATCACTGGTATTCCGGTTCCTTTTAATGCCTCTGAAACTTCCATAACTGCAGTCAACTGTGGCATGCCTATACCTGCTACTACTCGTGTTGTACAGATTGACCCTGGCCCGATACCTACTTTTACAGCATCAACACCAATGGCTGCCAGATCACGAGCAGCCTCAGCCGTGGCAATATTTCCAACAATGAGATCAACATTGGGAAAAGCTTTCTTCACCTGAGATGCCATTTCAATTACACCACGGCTATGCCCATGCGCCGTATCAATGATGACAGCATCAACCCCTTCTGCAATCAATGCAGAAGCACGTTGCAGCGTATCACTTGCAATTCCTACTGCAGCGGCAACCCTTAAACGACCTTTGCTATCTTTACAAGCATTTGGAGCGTCTTTTAAACGCATAAAGTCTTTGTAAGTAATAAGCCCAACAAGAACACCAGAGTCATTTATTACAGGTAACTTCTCTATCTTATATTTTTGAAGCATCTCTCCTGCGGTCTGCAAATCGGTGAGTTCACCAGTAGTAATGAGTTCACGAGTCATAACTTCTGATATTGGCTTCGCCATATTCCTTTCAAACCTCAAGTCTCTATTGGTTACTATGCCAACCAGATGTCTATTCTCATCAATGACTGGAATACCTCCTATTTTAAACTCGCGCATAATAGCGTGAGCATCGCCAACTACGGCATCTTGATGAAGTGTTATAGGATCAAGGATAATGCCCGCCTCCGCACGTTTTACTTTTCGTACCTCAGCCGCCTGCGCCTCGATGGTCATGTTCTTATGTAATACACCTATACCTCCCTGACGGGCTATTGCAATCGCCAGGTCTGATTCGGTTACCGTATCCATTGCTGCTGAAACAATTGGTATTCTTAAACCGATGTTTCTACTAAACTTAGTTGTTAAATCTACCTCTCTGGGTAGAACCTCTGAATATGCCGGTATAAGCAAAACATCATCGTAGGTTAGGGCTTCTCCTGCGACTTTATTAGTATTTATTGACATGACTATGACTTTGAGGTGCAAAGGTATGAAAATTGGGAAATCTATTAATTGTTTTCAGATCGTAATAAAACAACACTGCCTGATTGTTCCTCGATTCTTCCTTTGATGGTAGTCAATCGAATCACCCAGGCATATATGCCACCCGGTACATCTTCCCCATTAATTGTACCATCCCATCCAACTTCAAGATCATCGGTGCTCCATATCAACTGACCAAATCTAGAATAGATATACATTGTATAGCTATGGGGTTTAACCGCCCAGGCTTTAGGCTTAAATTGATCGTTAAAGCCGCCTCCGGGACGGAAAGCGTTAGGAACCCACATGCGAAACTTAGGAATGATATGCAAAATAGAGGAGTATGCCGTGTCAGTCAGTTCTATTGAGTCATATGGATGACCAATAATCCTGATCCGGTAATACAGATCCTGTTCTACCGAGAGAGTTGGCATATCCACATCGGTATAATCTTCTCCAGAAACCGTTGAAAGCAACAGCCAACTACTATCACTTTTCCTCAAAACATCATACTGCATTACATCAAAACCCTCAGGTTTATTCCAACTTATCTCACCCATTGTTTGATTCACCAGATTCACTTTGACAGTCTCGAAAAGCTGTGACCATGTTCCGGGATTACCACAGCTATCCAAAGATGCTACCCTATATGAATAAATCCTTGTAGCTGGTCGTGCCAAGCTATCAGTCCAATAAAAGAGCTGCCTTCCGGGATCACTGATTACATCAGCAAGTACCTCAGGTTTCCCATCCACAGAACGCCAGAACTGATAACCTGTAATGTTGATGGTAGTATCAGCCTCAATAAATAGCTGAGTCAATTGACTCTCTAATACACTAGCCGTTCTTATTAGAACATATTCGGGACGAACTGGCTTAACGATATAAACAGTTCGTTGATTACTCGACGAAGAAAAGCTCCTCATAAAACCCAATGCACGTACTTTTATCGAATAGAGTTTTCGATCATTTAAACCTTTAATCTCGCAATGCAACGAATCGGCGGGTACCGTATCGGCTATATACCACCCAGTACCACTTTCATTGAGTAAAATCTGATAACCTATTAAGCTATCAGATGAATTGGTATATGCACTCCATGTTAGTGAAAGATTGTCCTCGCATTTGATATATTCGGGTTTATCAAGATAGATCGTACTTAATTTACGGGGTATCCCTAAATCGCCGGAGGCATTACCACACCAATCTAGTGCAGAAACCGCATAAGTCCAGCTGCTTATCGAACTATTTGCCGTTGAATCAATATACCTCAAACTATCGGGACTATTAATCACAGAGAGAGTATCCCAAACCCCTCCCCTATAAGCCAAAACAATATAGCCCCCTATATCAGAGGCAGTGCTTTTCTCCCATCCAATAATGTTTATTCCATTATCCTGTACACTTACACTATCTATAATAGGAGATACCGGATCAAAAAGATCAACCAGTGGACCTGTGGAGACTGTGTTGCTTGTATCACCTGAGACACTCCATTTTACACTCATCTTAACCCCTTCGATACAATGATTGGCCGTCCACTCGTAAGATAGTGAAGTTGTACTGTCAATAAAAACATCTGAGCCTCCCGGGTCAGTAACATAGACCTGATAATACCCATTCCAAATATATCCTGGCCTAACTAATGCCGAATTCCATGAGACTCCTATTCTTGCATCATTAATAGAGATCGCATTTGATATAATAGTACTGACAGTATCAGAGACAATAGTGTCAAGCGAATTATTTGGCACAACCATAAGATACTTATGCACTAAATTATCTGCTGCTCCCCCTACGTGCGTAAACATTAACGAGGCCAAATCAATCCCTTTAGACAACTTCTGAAATGGCCCATTGCCGATAGCCTGATAAACAATCACATTTCGTGTATCAACAATCATCTTTAAGATCTTCCACCGTAAGATCACATCTCCACCCGGTGTTACATCTGCAGCCGTAAAGCCTGCTTTTGGAACCTCTATGGCCTTCATTGTCGATAAAAGGCTAATCATTAAAATAAATAAAAACAATCGTCGCATCATGCCTGACTTAACGGTATTTCAAGTTAGATATTTCTTTTCTTATGCTCATTTTATTAGCTCTGGCACTATTCATCAGGGGTAGTGATACTCAGAACACCTAAATAAACCCATCAATTACTATTCCACTTCTTTCATCTCCATCAACTCGATATGCCCTGAACGTAAATGAAGAGGAATAGTGTCCGTATTCCAGAAAAAGCAGTGCAACTTATAAGCATCTTTTGGAAGATCAGAGAGTAACATACTAAGCTTCAACGATCTTCCATTTCTATAAATATGAGAAAGCCTCTCAAGTTGAATACTTTGATAATCAATCATTGAATCTTTGCTGTTTGTTAGTTCATAGACCAACCTTCCACCCCAACCATTGCCCGGTATTACAACTCTTACATCCCACCTCAACTCAAGTGTTTTACCCCTTAAGGTATCAACATAAAAATCATTAAAATTGTAATACTCCCTTCTGTCAGGGCCTTCTGATTCAGAGCAGCTCACCTCGCCAATGGCTATCCTTTTCAAAAACATCTTTCTCTTCATCAGGCAGTAACCGGTCACAGAGGTTGAATCCATCAATGAATAATTTGTGGTAAAATCATCGTAAAACTCGGGTTCAATTATTACAAAATCACAAACTTGATTTGGGAAACCATCTTTCTCAATGCGGGTAATATTCTTATCCCTTACAAATGACTCCCATGCCAATGGATAATCTCTGCCTTTTGTACCTCCGACTAGTGGAGGGTAATCTTCCCCTGTTTTTGACCATTCGGAATAAATAGAATCAACAAAGCTGCTTGGGAAATAGTTATCCTTATAAACTGAAGTAAAAGATACATTAACCATCCAAAAAAGTGGAATAACCATTGCAAAGACAGGCGTTAAAATTAGATCTGTACGAATAAATCTAGTGTCAGCCGCCTTTATTTCATTTGCCAGAAAGAACATCACCATAACAACCATCGGGAATAGATATATGCCTGTTCGATCCTCTGGCAGGTTAACCTGAAGTAAAAGATTCATCAAAGCTATTGCGGCAACATTACCTGCAAACAAAAGGTAAACATAGTTCAGCGGCTTTAAAAAGTTAAATTTTACAATATTTCTAAAGACTAAAACTACCCCGAGAAAGAATGCAATGATAAAAGCCAATGCTATGGCGATCCGTATCGAAATCATATCGTCACCAGCCATCATCAACGAAAACGACTTAAAAGTCACGCTCCATAGCTCTGTTTTCGGCCCATAATACAACAAATTCCGCTCCTTCAACGCCATACTATAAACAGCAAAAAAAGAGAGTATCATTAAAGCCGGAACAACAAATAAAAGGTAAAGGCCAATTTTCTTATAACCGTTTCGTAAAAACCAAACAACAGACACTAACCCCAGTGTTAATAACGCGGAATTCAACAGAGACATATTAGCTGCCGTTGCAGCTATAATACACCATAAGGCCGCAAATGCGTTTCGCTCTCGCTCCCCATTAGTATATCTTATAGCATACCACACCGAAAGTGCTAGAAAGGATATACTTAATCCATATCCTCTGGCTAATGCAAAGAACTCTAGGAAACCCGGCATCAATAACATTATTGAAACAAAACTATATCGCAAAAACACTCTTGAGAAATAACGGGAAATTCCTATTATTGCTATGGCATAGAAGAGAAACGACAGTAATGAAGGAAGTCTTAAAACTAACTCACTCTTACCAAATAGTTGATAAAAGATAACGCCCAAAGCTGAGTTAAGTAAATGGTTATTGGCATCCCAATAAGAAAACCACGGGAACCATTCGTTGAGTCTAATATAGATAAAGAAAGTGGCTGCTTCATCATAAACGAAAGGGACATAAACAGCTCTTAAGATGAGATAAGTAAAAACCAACACAACTAATATCGTATAATACCTTTTCTCAATTCTTGTCAAGTCCATTAGTTCGGTTATTTCTACAAAGGTAAAGGTTTGCTCAGAATCTTTTCTTTCTGAAATGGCCATTTATACATACCTTCGACTCATCTAATCTGAATAACACATCCTGAAGGGTTCAATCATCTTAAACCATGAAACATTTCTCTGATAAAATACTGAGAACCACTTTTATACTTCTGTTGGTCATAATTCCTATGTTAAGTGCAACGGGGCAAACCTACTCATCGTTTATCGACTCACTGGTATCTCTTGTTCGACAGGATTCCATGATGGAAAACCTTAAGACTTTTGAATCACTTGGAGTTAAATCCCCGGGATCAGCTGCTTTAACCAATACAGCCAATTGGATTGAATCGTATTACAGTAATCTTGGCTATGAAATAATTCAAAGAGATAGCTTTAACTACAATGGGAAACAACTCTGTAACCTGATAATCGAGAAAGCAGGGACAGAGTCTCCTGGTAAATTTGTCTACCTGACGTCTCATTATGATACCAAGAATGGTCCCGGAGCAAATGATAATGGTTCAGGTACCATCATATTAATGGAAATTGCCAGAATCTTAAAGTCAGTACCGACTAAAACATCCATAAGATTTTGTCATTTCAGCGCTGAGGAAAATGGTCTAATTGGATCATCACACTATGTAAATACCATTGCTGTACCTCAAAGAATCGACATCAAAATTGTGTTTAACATCGATGAGGTGGGTGGCATAAAGACTGAACCTAATCTTTTTATCACCTGTGAAAGAGACGAATCTGCGCCTACCAGCAACAACACAATAAGTGCAGCCTATACCGATTCTTTAATGACTATGACTGAGCTTTATACCTCATTACAGGCAAAAACATATATGGCTTATGGCTCAGATTATGTACCATTTCAGGAAGCGGGTTATATCATTACTGGACTTTATGAATCAAATGAGTCACCTTTCGTTCATACCGCCAACGACAAGATTATCAATATGGATACCAACTATCTGTTTAACGTTGGACAAGTGGTTATGTGTTCTACAGCTGAATGGGCAACAGCTTACGATGTTAGTACCGGATTAAACCATATCAAGTATGACCCTTTCAAGTTGTGGCCAACAATCACCCATAACCTAATCACTATTAGTAATAACAATCTCCTTGAACCATTTGAGGTCTCGCTCTTCTCTACAACCGGTGCTTTACTAGGTCAACATTATGCCACGGGTAAGTTAACCATCACACTGAGCGGTTATTCAAAAGGGATAATCCTAGTAAGGATAAAATCAATCAATGGTGAATCCTTTATTAAGAAAGTTATTGTAATCTAACACTACCCTGACATCTTCAATCTCTAAACTTTGAATTTCCTTACCATCTGCCAGTAATCATTTGTCTGTGCAAGATGCCAGCGGCTAGTAGTTAATCTTTGAATTCTTGAATCTTGAATGCAGTCCAAAAACAGCTAGCCAAGTAGCCAGCGGCCAGCGGCCAGCAGCCAGCAGCTAGAAGCTAGTAGTTAATCTTTGAATTCTTGAATCTTGAATGCAGTCCACAAACAGCTAGCCAAGTAGCCAGTGCCAGCGGCCAGCGGCCAGCGGCTAGAAGCTAGTAGTTAATCTTTGAATTCTTGAATCTTGAATGCAGTCCACAAACAGCTAGCCAAGTAGCCAGTAACAGCTTGCAGCTTGCAGCCTTAAACGATAACATCATAGATAAAAAAAAGGGTTCGACAAATCGAACCCTTTTTTACTATATAAAAACAGATTAACCTATTTGGTATAATCCATCTCAGCCATTCTCTGATAGCTTCTGTAGCGCCATTTGCTATTCTCTTCTGCAGCTGCGAAGAGTTCAGTAGCCTCAGCAGGGAAAGCTTTCTTAAGAGCGGTGTAACGTACTTCACTATTCAGGAAAGCTTGGAACTTACTCCAATCCGGTTCCTTACTATCTAAGACAAATGGGTTCTTTCCCTCCTGCTCCAGCATGGGGTTGTAGCGATAGAGATGCCAGTAACCTGCTTCAACAGCCAGATTAGATTCCTCTTGCGATTTACCCATCCCATTGCGAAGACCATGATTGATACATGGAGAATAAGCAATGATCAGAGAAGGACCATTATATGCTTCAGCCTCACGTAAAGCTTTGAAATACTGTGATTGGTTTGCACCCATTGCAACCTGTGCAACATAAACATAACCGTAAGTCATTGCCATAGCACCCAGGTCTTTCTTTCTGATCTTCTTACCTGAAGCAGCAAATTTTGCAACTGCGCCAACAGGAGTAGATTTTGAAGCCTGACCTCCGGTATTACTATAAACCTCAGTATCAAGAACCAAAACATTCACATTCTCACCAGATGCAAGAACATGATCTAGTCCGCCGTAACCAATATCATATGCCCAGCCGTCGCCACCAATAATCCATTGACTCTTCTTGACAAGGTATTGTTTCAATGAGATGATCTCGCGTGCTAGTGCATCATTGCTCTTTTCAAGTAGAGGTAAAAGAGCCTCTGAAGCAACTTTTGAAGCCTCTGTACTCTCTTTTCCATCTAACCAAGCAGTAAATGCTGCTCTTAACTCATCGCTAAGTTGACCTTCTAATGCACCACGCATACGTAAAGCAATACGTTCACGCAACTTGGCAACGCCAGTAGCCAATCCTAAACCATACTCAGCATTGTCCTCAAAGAGAGAATTTGCCCAAGCCGGACCAAAACCACTCTTATGGTGTTCGCTGTATGGAGTACTTGGAGCAGAACCACCATAGATAGATGAACAACCGGTGGCATTAGCAACCATCATCTGCTCGCCAAAGAGCTGTGTGATGGTCTTAATATATGGAGTTTCACCGCAACCGGCACAAGCACCTGAGAACTCGAACAAAGGTTGTGCAAACTGACTATTCTTAACACTCTTGGTTTTATCGAAATATTGCTCTTTATAACCAACCTTGGTATCCATATACTCGAAACGCTCAACTTCAGCCATCTGCTCACCTAGAGGCTTCATTTCAAGAGCCTTGGTCTTTGCAGGGCAAACATCAGCACAGTTACCACAACCAGTACAGTCGAGTACACTGACCTGAATACGGAAAGTAACCTCTTCCAGTCCCTTACCATTAGTCTTAATAGTACGAGTGCCTTCCGGAGCATTCTTTAAATCTTCCTCATTTAGAAGGAAAGGACGAATTGCAGCGTGAGGACAAACATAAGCACACTGGTTACATTGAATACAGTTATCAGCCTGCCATTCAGGAACGTTTACTGCAATACCACGCTTTTCGTAACGGGTTGTTCCACTTGGAAGGGTACCATCCTCACGATTTAAGAAAGCGCTTACAGGAAGATCATCACCAGTCTGAGCATTAATTGGATCTGCAACATTAGCAATGAATTCTGGTCTGAAACCACCATCACCAAGAACAACCTTAGCATCTAGTTTTGCCCATTCAGCAGGGACATTAACCTTCTGTACATCGCTTCCACGATCTACAGCTGCGTTATTCATTTTAACAATAGCTTCACCTTTATTGCCATAAGACTTCTTGATGAACTTCTTCATCTCATCAACTGCTTTCTCATAAGGAATAACATCAGAAACCTTAAAGAAAGCACTCTGCATGATCGTATTGGTGCGGTTACCTAAACCAATCTCTTCAGCAATTGCAGTGGCATTAATTATATAGAAGTTAATCTCATTAACTGCCAAATAATTCTTGATATGAGCAGGTAAACGACGTTTGGTCTCTTCTTCATCCCAAATAGAGTTCAGAAGGAAGATACCACCCTTCTTAAGACCTCTCAGCATATCATATTTTGTTAAATATGAAGGAACATGACAGGCAACAAAATCAGGATTAGTAACAAGATATGTAGAACGGATAGGGTTATCACCAAAACGAAGATGTGATGCAGTGAAACCACCCGATTTCTTTGAATCATAAGAGAAGTAAGCCTGACAGTATTTATCAGTAGTCTCACCAATGATCTTAATAGAATTCTTGTTAGCACCAACAGTACCATCTGAACCTAAACCATAGAACTTAGCCTCATAAGTTCCTTTAGGAGCTAAACTAAATTCAGCCTTTAGTGGTAATGACTTGAATGTAACATCATCAACGATACCAACAGTGAATTGGTTCTTAGGCTCAGCCATTGCAAGGTTATCGTAAACAGCAAAAATCTGCGAAGGAGTTACGTCCTTTGAGCTTAAGCCATAACGACCACCAACAATCAAAGGTGCGTTTTCACGTCTTGAGAACATCTCGCATACATCTAGATAGAGGGGCTCACCATTGGCACCTGGCTCTTTTGTACGGTCAAGAACAGAGATTCTCTTAACAGTTTTTGGTAGAACATTAAAGAAATACTTCTCAGAGAATGGACGATAGAGGTGAACTATCACAAGACCAACCTTTTCTCCCTTGCTCAGTTTATAGTCAATAACCTCTCTAATGGTCTCTGTAGCTGAACCCATAGCAACGATTATATTTTCAGCATCAGGAGCACCATAATAAACAAAAGGATGATATTCACGACCGGTAAGATCAGTGATCTTCTGCATGTATTGGTCAACCAGATCAGGTACTGCATCGTAGAAGCGATTGCAAGCTTCACGTGCCTGGAAGAAAATATCAGGATTTTGAGCAGTACCACGAGTAACAGGATGCTCAGGATTTAATGCGTTATCACGGTATGCCTGAAGGGCATCCTGATCAATAAAGCCACTAAGATCCTCATTTGATAACATCTCTATCTTCTGAATTTCGTGAGATGATCTGAAACCATCGAAGAAATGAAGGAATGGGATTCTTGATTTAATAGCTGTAAGATGAGCAACAGCAGCAATATCCATGATCTCCTGAACACTACCTGAAGCCAATAGGGCAAAGCCAGTTTGACGGGTAGCCATCACATCAGAATGATCACCAAAAATTGATAGTGCATGTGATGCAACAGTACGGGCACTTACATGAAACACACCGGGTAAAAGTTCGCCGGCCATTTTGTACATGTTAGGAATCATCAGCAACAAACCTTGTGAAGCTGTGAATGTAGCCGACAAAGCACCTGCTTGCAGAGAACCGTGCATGGCTCCTGCAGCACCTGCCTCTGACTGCATCTCTACAACATTCACTGTATCGCCGAAGATGTTCTTACGGCCATTTGCGGCCCACTCATCCACGTACTCGGCCATTGTCGACGACGGGGTAATAGGATAAATTGCGGCCACTTCGCTAAACATATAAGCGATATGGGAGGCAGCCATGTTACCGTCGCAGGTAATAAACTTTTTCTGTCTTTCCATGTGATTGATATTATAAGCTTATTTAAGCTAAAAAGCTCCGATTTAACAATCTGCAAAATTAAACATTTAATCCTATTTGATAACCAAATTACCCCCTTTAGTGTCCTCTTTACCCTAATTTAGAAAGAGTTTAAAACTCACAGTAAAATTATTGCATATATAACAATCGTTTGCAAACATTTTTTAATAAGATTGGTTATAACTAAAAGATTTTCTTCACCCCCTCAAATTTTCAGCCGTATGAGTAATCTTAAAACTAACTACCTGGGCATCGAATTAAAGAACCCAATCATCGTTGGCGCTTGTGGCCTTACCTCTGACGTTCAACACTTAAAAAAGATGGAAGAAGCCGGTGCCGCTGCTATTGTCTATAAATCTCTCTTTGAAGAACAGATTCAACTTGAGAATCTGGAACTGGAACAAAGCCTTAACGCCTACGATGAACGCCATGCTGAGATGCTTCGTCTCTTCCCAGGCCTCGATCATGCCGGCCCCGAAGAGTTCCTGCATGACCTCTCTAAGGCGGTTAAAAGCGTCTCTATCCCCGTTTTCGCCAGCCTTAACGCTGTTTACGACGAAACATGGCCTGAATGGGCAACTCGCCTCGAGAAAACCGGCGTCGCCGGCATCGAGTTAAACTTCTATCAAGCAGTTACCAGCTTTGAAGACACCGCTAAAGAGATTGTTGACAAACGTGTAGAGATTATCTCAGAGGTCAAAAAACAGCTGAAAATCCCAGTAGTTGCTAAGTTAAGCCCCTACTATACAAACCCCCTCCACGTCGTAAAAAAGATGGACAACGCTAACGCCGATGGTTTTGTACTCTTTAATCGTCTGTTCCAACCTGATATCGATATCGAAAAAGTAGCCCACGTTTACCCTTACAACTTCTCTAATCCCGATGACCATCGCCTCTCTTTAAGATACATCGGTCTTCTACATGGTAATATAAAAGGCGACCTCTGTGCTGCTAATGGAATCTCTGATTATGCTGATGTCATCAGAATGATCCTGGCTGGTGCTAATACCACCCAAATAGTCTCAACTCTCTACAAAAACGGAATTAGTTATATCTCAGATATCCTAACCGGGATTGAAGACTGGATGGTAAGACATAACTATAAATCTATTGATGAGTTCAGAGGTAAACTCTCACATAAAATGCTCAAAGACCCATTTGCCTACAAGAGAGCTCAATACGTTGACATTCTAATGAAATCAGACAAAATCCTTAAAGATTTCCCGGTTCTATAATCTACCTTGAGGTTATTATTGAGGTAAATCATTCATTAGCTATTAGAATCTCAAAACCAAAGCGGGTCTATCAGTGGTGATAGACCCGCTTCACTTTTTAGAAACTCGCTTCCAACACTGATTATCTAAAATCAGACATTCACTAAATCATAAAAAAACAAGGGAACCCATCAAGTAGGCCCCCTTGTTTCAGGTCAATTATAAGTCGATTAGATCGTCCATGTATCGCCACTGTTTAGCAGGTCATCCATGCAATGGATCTTGCTTTTTGCGCGAATCTCGGTGATCTGTTCTTCCATCAAGTCATCGTAAGTAGGATACTTAGCAGCACGAATTACACCAAGAGCGACAGGGAAATCAGGCCCGGTCATCTTAGCTAGCATCAGGTGGATGCCACTATCGTGTTGTGAAGGATCATGAATAAGGATATCCTCTTCAGTAATTCCATTTTCACCAATAGTAACTACCTCAATACTAGTTCCATTTAAGCGTAACCCTTTATTTCTGTCTTTACCAAAGATCATACGTTCACCTGCTTGCAGAGTGATAAGTCTATCTTCACGAGTAGCTCTATCAGTCAGTTCATCATAAGCACCATCATTGAAGATGACACAGTTTTGAAGAACTTCTACCACTGAAGTACCATCATGACGAGCAGCTTCAAACATGATCTCTGTCATTAACTTAGGATTAACATCTATAGCACGGGCATAGAATGTACCTTGAGCTCCCAACACCAATTCACCTGGATTGAAAGGGTGCTCAATAGTGCCATAAGGAGAAGTCTTTGTAACAGCCCCCAAAGGAGATGTCGGAGAATATTGCCCCTTAGTCAGACCATAAATCCTGTTATTTAACAGCAATAGGTTGACGTCAATATTTCTTCTGATAATATGGATAAAGTGATTACCCCCAATAGCCATAGAGTCACCGTCTCCGGTTACAATCCAAACTGACAGTTTTGGGTTAGCAATCTTAACACCCGATGCAATTGCTGTAGCGCGACCGTGAATGCCATGAAAACCATAGGTATTCACATAATATGGAAAACGAGATGAACAACCAATTCCGGATACAAAAACAAAGTTCTCTTTTTTGTAACCGATCTCAGGAAACACCTTCGAAACAGCAGCCAGAACAGCATGATCGCCACAACCCGGGCACCATTTTACCATCTGATCACTAACAAAATCCTCGCGGCTTAACTTAACCGGAGATTTTTCGATAGTATTATTAATTTCTGTCATGATTAGTCCTCCTGAAGTAATTGATTAAACTTATCTGTCAGTTCTATTACAGTAAAGGGCTGACCCTGAACTTTATTAAATTCCTTAAAGGTAATTTCAGGGAAGTTAATGCGTAGGTATTTAACGAACTGACCGGCATTCAACTCAGCTACGACCACTTTTTTATAAGCTGAGAGTACCTGACGTGTATTCTTAGGAAGTGGCATGATATATCTGAAGTGAGCATGTCCAACCTTTTTACCCTCCTTTTGAAGTTTTTCTACGGCTGATCTTACAAAGCCACGAGTTCCACCCCAGCTTACTACCAGAAGATCGCCTTCGGGCTCACCAAAAATCTCTTGTTCAGGTAATCTGTCAGCAATTCTCATAACCTTCTCATTCCTGAGATAGGTCATCTTCTCATGGTTCTGAGCATCGGTAGAGACCTGACCGAAGATATCACTCTTCTCAAGGCCACCAATTCTATGGCGCAAACCTTCTGTTCCCGGGATAGCCCATTGACGTGCGAGAGTGTTCTCATCGCGACGATATGGTTTGTAATCGCTGTTTGGAGCAGCAATAGGAGGAACGATAGCAGGCAAATCATCCATTTTGGGGATCTGGAACAGTTCAGAGCCAAATCCGATGTAACCATCAGTCAAAAGGATTGCAGGAGTCATGTGTTCCAATGCAAAACGAGCGGTCTCAAAGGCAGCATAGAAACAATCAACAGGAGAAGAAGCAGCAATAATGAGCATCGGAGCTTCACCGTTTCTGCCATAGAGAGCTTGTAACAAGTCGCCCTGTTCACTCTTGGTTGGCATACCGGTTGAAGGGCCAGAGCGCTGTACATTAACCACAACTAAAGGAAGCTCAGTAATAACAGCAAGACCAAGTGCTTCACTCTTTAGGGAGAAGCCAGGGCCAGAGGTGGTTGTAATACCTAGTGAGCCAGCGAAACAAGCTCCGATAGCAGAGGTAACACCAGCAATCTCATCCTCGGCCTGGAAAGTCTTAACACCTAAATTCCTGTGTTTCGAGAGTTCCATAAGAATCTCGGTAGCAGGGGTAATAGGGTAAGAACCAAGGAATAGTTGACGTCCTGATTTTTCGGAAGCAGCCATTAAGCCCCAGGCTGTAGCAGTGTTTCCGGTAATTGAACGATACTTTCCTTTCGGCATCTTGGCAGCAGGAACCTTTGAAACAGTTGATTTAATTGCTTCAACAGTCTCAGCATAATTGAATCCAGCGGCAAGTACCCTTTTGTTGGCCTCAATCACCGTTGGATTCTTCTTAAACTTAACCTCCAGAAACTTATGAGTATAGGTCATCTCCTTCGAGAACATAAATAACAGCATCCCGAGGGTAAACATATTTTTCGACTTATCAGCCGATTTAGTGTCAAGACCTAACTCTTTGACAGCTTCGCGGGTAAGCATCCTGATAGGAGCTTTAACCACGATATAATCAGACAACGATCCGTCTTCCAGCGGATTGGCGGCATAACCGGCCTTTTCCATTGCCTTATCCTCAAAAGAATCCACATCAGTGATGATGGTGGAGCCTTTCTTGGCAAAGCGAAGATTAGCTTTTAAGGAAGCGGGGTTCATGGCAATCAATACATCGCAAAGATCACCACTTGTATGAATTTTGGCACTACCAAAGTGAACCTGAAATCCTGATACGCCCGCAACAGTGTTATGCGGTGCTCGAATCTCGGCAGGAAAATCAGGGAAGGTTGCCAGGTCGTTGCCAGTATGAGCGGCAGTATCAGAAAATAGGGTACCGGTCAATTGCATTCCATCACCGGAGTCACCAGAAAATCTAATAACCACTTCATCCATTTCAACAACTTTGTTTTCAATTTCAGCCATTGGTTCGATGGGTTTAAAATAATTTGACAAAGGTAGAACATTTCCTTCTGAAAACGATTACGAAAACAATCCTCTTTAAGTCAGATTTATCATTGCCCTTAAACTGATTTTGACCAGTATTATTTAGACTTATTATAAATTTTGAATTTAAGCGTTCATGACATCTGAAATGGTTATTTTTGCCTATTCATTTTAAACAGAAACCAAATCATTTCGAATCATGGCATATGTAATTACTGAAGATTGTGTTGCTTGCGGCACATGTATCGATGAATGTCCAGTTGAGGCTATCTCTGAAGGCGATATCTATAAGATTGACGCTGATGTTTGCACCGACTGTGGCTCATGCGCAGCTGTTTGTCCTACCGAAGCTATTCACCCAGCTGAATAATTCCAAGGCAACATATCCCAAAAGAGGGCGACCGGAAACGGTCGCCCTCTTTTGCTTCTATATATAGTCTTATAGCCATTGAATCCCAGTTACAAAGTCTCCCTGCTTCCCACCATCATTGTACATCCTCCGCACATCATCTCCTGTTCTCCTCTTATGCCTCTCCCTATCCTCTCCCTATCCTCTCCCTATCCTCTCCCT
>MTLC01000151.1_pt1 | contig 21443 bp, 19 predicted proteins | sample 1982451 | NCBI WGS metagenome assembly MTLC01 (sample SAMN05710165, study PRJNA340218) | biofilm metagenome | isolation source: sample SPH anode biofilm adapted to +100 mV | place: USA | collected 2012-02-03 | reverse complement strand
GCGGGATTTCTCCCGCCAACATATCCGTGTACAACGTCGAGCCGTATTTCGTCGAATTCCTGCAGCCTGGTCAGACAAAGACCACGCACACACTCTCGGGCCTCTACGACCTGAACCTGAAAGTCAAGCTGCTGGAGGAGCCTTCCCTGTTCTACGACATGACCTTCACCCTGGATCATTCCAGCAACGATACGATATCATCGCAGCGCTATCTGGTGCTGAACGGGCTCAGCATGAACCACCGCTTCAATACGAAGCTGACCGGCAGTGCCCGTTTGGCCAGGGAGGATTCGATCGACCCGGAGCGGACCCGCTCTTCCAACACCTTGAGTCTTGCCCTGGCGGCCACTCCCTTGCCGACCCTGACCCATTCTCTGGTCTACAGCGGCCGGGTCGAGGAGGACAACGGTGCCAGCAAGGTGCAGAATTCGCTCTTTCTGACCAACTCGGCCGAGCTGTACCGGGGGGTGAACGTCAACCTTTCCGCCGGCGGCAGCATGGGGCGCGACGAAGTGGGGGTTGACCAAAAGAGCCTGCTCATTACGGCGGGGGCAAGCCTGCAGCCGCACCGGGCCCTGAGCATCAACCTCAGTTTCTCCGATTCGCGGCAATGGCTGACCGGGGGGGGCAAGCCAGACCAGTACATCTACACACAGCTGGGCGACATCTCCAGTACCTTCAATCCGCTGCGAAGCGTCTATCTGTTCGGCGGTTTCTCGTTCATCGCCCAGAACGACAAGAAGACCGAGTATACCCGCAACCTGGGGGGCTCCTGGTCCCCCTTCAAGGATGGGGCGCTGCTCTTGAACCTCTCCTATCGCGAGAGCGTTGCCACGGCCAGCGAAGAGACCAACCGGGCGTTTGTCAGCAGTCTGCGGTGGAATATCCGGAGCGGATCGTATCTGGATGTCTCCTATCTGATCACCAAGGACAGCTCGATTTCGCAGATAAACGATGCGAGGACCTTCAGTACTTCATTGCGACTGAGTTACTGAGGGAACGTTTATCTAGACGTGACCATATTTGACAGGGAGCTGTCCGAGTGGCGGAGATGGCGGATTGGCCGTCGGCCGGCACCGGGACGCTGAATCGGGAGTACACAGTGAGGAACGTATGATGACAGCAGTGCGAAGATCGATGCAAGGGGGCTTTTGGCGCAGATCCCTCTATGCCGTGCTCCTGGCGATGGCTGTGATGCTGGGGGGGTGTGCAGCCAATGTGGACGTGTACCGCGACGGGAACATGGACTTCGGCTCGATCCGTTCGGTGGCGGTGATGCCCTTTGCCAACCTTTCCAAGGACCAGTTGGCCGGGGAACGGGTCAGGGATGTCTTCAATACCATGCTGCTGGCGACCGGGGCGCTCTATTCCGTGCCGTCGGGCGAGGTGGCCCGCGGGATCACCAGTGCGGCGATTGCCAACCCGACAGCCCCGACGCCGGAAGAGGTGATGAAGCTGGCCAAGATGATCAAGGTCGATGCGGTCATCCTCGGGGTCCTGCGGGAGTACGGCGATGTCCGGTCGGGCACTGCCTCTGCGGATGTCATATCCCTGAGCCTGCAGATGGTGGAAGGCCAGACCGGCAGGATCGTCTGGTCGGCCAGCACAACCCAGGGGGGGATCAGCGTCGCCGACCGCCTGTTCGGCGGTGGCGGCAGGCCGATCAACGACGTTACCGAGAAGGCGGTCAATGAGCTTATTACGAAGCTTTTTGAATAGTCTTGCCCTGCTGTTCTTGATCCTTCTGGCAGGCTGCGCCGCTCCCCGGCTTCCTCTGCAGCTTGAGGCCGTGGCTCCGGAAAAGGAATGGCGGATTGCGGTCTTCCCCCTCGAAAACCTGAGCGGGGTACCGGCGCCGTTGAAGCAGATCCGGACCGACCTGGAAAAAGAGATGCTCACGGTGGGGTTGCGGATCGTTGACGCCGGTGAGGTGGACCGGTTCATGGCCAAGCACTGGATCAGGTACAGCGGCGGTATCGATACCACGGATGCCCAAGCCCTCTGGACGGAAACCGGCGCCGATGCGGTGCTGATCACCAACCTGGAGCTGTACGACGAGACCTATCCGCCGAAGTTTGCCTATATCTCCCGGCTCGTCACGACCGGTCCGGCCCCCGAGATCCTCTGGATGGATTCCGTCGGGCTGACCGGCAACGATTCTCCCGGCATCCTTGGCCTGGGGCTGATCGAGGATCCGGGCAAGCTGCGCATGAAGGCCCTGGGGATACTCAGCAGCTCCCTGGAGCGCTTTCTCGCCGATCCTGCCAATCGCAAAGGGGCACATGGCACGGTTGCCGACCGCTACGGCCCGCGCTTTCATTTCAAGTCCCTGGCGCTGCCGCAGGGAGAGAGGCCGACCATTGCCGTTGTGCCGTTTTTCAACGAAAGCACCCGCAAGCATGCAGGCGAAATCGCGGTGCTGCATTTCGTCCGGGAGCTAGTCCGTACCGGAGCCTTTAGCGTGATGGAGCCGGGAATACTGCGCGAGAAGATGCTCAACATGCGGATCATCATGCAGAACGGCATCTCCATCCCGTACGTCGATCTGCTCGTCAATGCGCTGGGCATCGATTATCTGCTGACGGGGAAGGTGTTCGAGTATCAGGATGTGAGTGGCGGCGGCGACAGCCCGAAGGTCGATTTTTCGGCGCAGGTGATCGAGAAGGCGACCAGGAAGGTAGTCTGGACTTCCAGCAGCTGGAACAGGGGAGACGATGGAGTATACTTTTATGATTGGGGCAGGGTCAACACGGCCAGTGCCCTTACCGGCCTGATGACCCGCACCCTGGTACGGGAACTGACAGCACGATGAATGAAGAACTCGTTGACACGATACAACAACCATAGCGAAAGAGAGGTCCCATGAAACTGAAGAGTCTGTCATTGCTGGCCATTGCGGGTGTCGTTTATTGCGGTTTGGCATCTGCACACGCTGCGGAGGGCGCGAAGACAGCGCAGAAGCCGGAGCAGCAACAAGCTGCCGCCAAAGGAGCGACTCCGGCCCTGGAGGCCCCCTCCCTCAACCTGAAGGTGCCGATTTTCTCGCCGCAGTTTGCGCAGTTCCCGGTGGCAATGGTGAATGACGAGAAGATAACCCTGGAGGAACTGACCAAGTCTCTCGGCTCTGTCCATGAGGATATGACTGAAGGAAAGACCGCGCGGAAGAAGGATTTTGCCGATCTGCTCAAGCGTCTCATCAATTCCCAGCTGATCATCCAGGAAGGGCGCAACATGGGGCTCGATCAGCTGGAAGAGGTAAAGAAGGCGGTGGGCAGCTTCCAGAAGAAGCTTTTGCGTGAGACCCTGCTGAAGGAGCAGGTCAAGGATGTGAAGGTCCCGGAGAAAGACCTGGAGAAGGCGTATCGCGAGGAGACCAGGGAGTGGCAGCTGAAGTCGATCATTTTCGAGAAGGAAGCCGATGCGAAAGCCATGGAAAAGGGGCTGAAGGGAGGTAAGAAGTTCGACGCCCTGTTCGACGCGGCAATCAAGGCAGGGTCTGCCAAGGAGGGGGGCAAGGCCAGCGAATTCATCACCAGGGAAAACATCCATCCGGTCATGCTGAAGATGCTTCTCCCCATGAAAGAGGGCCAGGTGAGCGACGTGCTGCCGCTGGAGAAGGGGTTCCTGGTCTTCAGGGTCGAAGGGATGAAGTCGAAGGATGATCCGGCCGTGAAGGAAAAGGTGCACCAGGACCTCCTTACCAAGGCCCGGTTGAAGACCCTGGAAAATTTCCGCGACGGGCTCATCAAGAAGTATGCGAAAAAGAACAAGAAGCTGATCGACAAGCTGGACTTCGAGGCAAAGAAGCCCGGTTTCGAGAGTTTCCTCACGGACAAGCGGGCAATTGTGGAGATCAAAGGGGAGGCACCGGTAACGGTCGCCGATCTGGCCGAGGCGATCAAGGCCAAGTTTTTCCATGGCGTGGAGCAGGCGACCAAATCGAAGAAGGTGAACAAGTCCAAGGAAGAACTGATCCTGCAGATCCTGGAGACCCGTGTCATCGAAAAGGAAGCCAGGGAGCGCAAACTGGACAAGGACGAAGCGCTCAGGGCAAAGGTGAAGTCCTACGAGAATTCGCTCGTCTTCGGCACCTTCGTGGACAAGGTCATCAAGCCTGAAATCAAGCTGACCGACGATGAACTCCAGGCCTACTATCGTGAGCATGCCAAGGAGTTCACCTCCGAAGCAAAATACAAGCTGGATGCCATTACCTTCAAGACGGCCGCAGAGGCGGAGGCTGCCGTAGAAAAGCTCCGTCAGGGGATGGATTTCAAGTGGTTCAAGGCCAATGCCGATGGGCACATAACGGAAAGCGAGGCAGTGCATAACCTGTTCGAGGGCGATTTCGTTCTCGCATCGGATATGCCGGAGTCGTTCCAGAAGACGCTGACCGGAGCCGTAACCGGGGATTACCGGGTTGTTGCGGGGCCGACCGAGAGTTATGCCGTGTATGTCCAGGAGGTCAGCCCGCTGCAGACCCTGCCGTTCTCAGTGGTGGAAGGGGATATCCGCAAGGCGATCTTTTTCAAAAAGCTGAATGCGGATGTGGAATCGTGGGCGGAAAAGTTGAGAAATGCCTCTGATGTCACCATATATGCCGATTTTGGACAATAGGGAGATGCCATGCGTATGACTGCAACAAGACGGATCGGAGTAGTGACCGGGTTCCTGCTACTCGTGTGTGGTCTGATTTTGCCCGGTATGGTGGTTGAGAGCCATGCCGCGAAAAAATTTGCCCGCAAGGAGTGCATGGACTGCCACACCAAGTTCGCTGACAAGTACTTCTCCATGAAGTACCAGCACACCATTGTCAAGGAACAGAAGTGCGAGGGGTGCCACATCCGGCACGGTATCATCCCCAAGATGCTGCTGAAGAAGGATGGCAACCAGGTCTGTTATGAGTGCCATGCCAAGGACAAGCTGGGGCTCACCAAGAAACGGGTCCATACCCCGCTCGTTTCGGGCAAATGCACCATCTGCCACAACCCCCACGGGTCGAATTCCCCCCATCTGCTCTCGGCCGAGGGGAAGGAGGCCTGCTACACCTGCCACAAGAAAGAGCTCTACGAGAAAAAGGTGGTGCACAAGGTTATCCTCGACAAGGGATGCCTGGCTTGCCACCTTGCCCACAGCTCCGACGAGGCGAACCTGCTGATCAAAACCGAGCCGGCACTCTGTCTTGAATGCCACGACAGCGGCAGCGGTTCGTTCAAAAAGGCGCATGCCAACTACCCGGTGCAGGGGAAACGTTGTACGCCCTGCCACAACCCCCACTCTTCCGAGCAGCCCAAGCTGTTGAAGACGAGCATGCACAACCCGGTGGCCACCCAGGGGTGCGACGGCTGCCATGCTGCGGCAACGTCGCAGAACCCGTTCAGCGTCTCCCTGAAAGGTTCGGAGCTCTGCCTGCAATGCCACGACCTTGCCAAGTTGAAGGCAGGCGGCATGGTTGAGCACGCCCCCTTCAAGAGCGGGGAGTGCCTCTCCTGCCACAACCCCCATATCTCGGAATTCCCGTCCCTGCTCGTCGCAGACGGCAATAAGCTCTGCTTTACCTGTCACAAGGACAAGGCCGAGAATGTTGCGTTCAAACATGCTCCCCTGGGGGCCGGCAAGGGGTGCCTCTCCTGTCACAAGCCTCATGCCGCACCGGTCAAGGGCCTTCTCTCTTTGAAAGAGGCGGATCTCTGCTATTCCTGCCATGCCAAGACCAAGGATGCACTGAAGAGTAAATCCATGCATGAGCCGTTCAAGGGGGGGGAGTGTCTCGGCTGTCACAATCCCCACGGTTCCAATTTTGCGGCGATGTTCAAGGACCGGACCGATACGGTCTGTTACGGCTGCCATTCGGATTCGGAACCCAAATTCAAGAAGACCTTCACCCATAAGCCGGTACTGACCGGCGAATGCATCTCCTGCCACATGGGCCACGGTGCTCCTGAAGCCAAGCTGCTGAAGGCGACGGCTCCCAAGCTCTGTAGCTCCTGCCATGCCGATCTTCTCAAGCAGGAGACGGCCGGATCGCTGCACATGCCGTTCAAAGACGGGGAGTGCCTGACCTGCCATGATTCCCACGGCAGCAACGTCACCGGCATGCTGGTCAAGCCGCAGGCCCAGGTCTGTGCAGACTGCCATGGGGCACTCACCAAAGGGATCGAAAAGGCCGGATCGAAACACGCGCCCTTCATGGATGGCTCCTGTTCCAAGTGCCACAGCCCCCACAAGGCGAAGCTGCCCAAACTGATGCTGGCCCAGGGACCGGATCTCTGCTACATCTGTCACAAGGCGACCAAGGAGAAACTGGAGAAGGAGAAGCCGCACGACCCGGCAAAGAAAGACTGCATGACCTGTCACAAGCCGCACTTCAGCGCGGAACCTTCTCTTGAGGCCATGCCGGTCCGGGACCTCTGCGCCCAGTGCCATGAACCGGGCAGTGCGGCGTTCAACAAGGCCCATCTCTCGATTCCGGCAGCGGTCATGACCTGTATGAAGTGTCACGACCCCCATGCATCCAAGGACCCCAAGTTCTTCAAGAGCACGGTCCACGCACCGTTCGCCGGCAGATCGTGCGACGAGTGCCACACCATAGCCAAACCTTGATGAGGAGAGGGATATGAGTTTATCGAAAGTTATTTTACTGCTGACAGGGGTGATGCTGGCCTGGTCGGTGCCGCTCCTGCATGCCAAGGACAATGACCTGCAGTTCAAGCTGAAGCCGGGAGCGAACGGCAAGCTCTGCCTGAAATGCCACACACCCTTCCAGGAGAAGCTCACCCGGCCGTTCGTCCATACGCCTTTGAAAAAGGGGGACTGCACCGGGTGTCACAACCCCCATACGTCGGACCATGGCAAGCTTCTCGATGCCGAAGGTAAAGGGATCTGTGCAACCTGTCACAGCCCGGTCATCGGCAGCAAGCCGCTCAGCGTGCATAAGCCGGTTGCCGACGGCGAATGCATGAAATGCCATGATCCCCATGCGGCAGGCAGCAAGTACAACCTGGTGAAGGAGGGGAGCCAGCTCTGTTTTTCGTGCCACAAGGCCATGGGAGAGGCGCTGGCAAAGGTCAAGTTCCATCACAGTCCGGTCGCCAAGGGGTGCCTGACCTGCCATCTGCCCCATGCCTCCGACAAAGCGACCTTTCTGTTGAAGGACGATGTGACGGCGCTCTGTCTCGGCTGTCACAAGGCCGACAAGCCGCTGTTCATCAAGAAGCACATGGGCTATCCGGTGGCATCGTCGCGCTGTACCGGCTGTCACGATCCCCATGGTTCCAACGTGGCGGGGATACTCTATGACAACGTCCACAAGCCGGTTGCCAACCGGATGTGCAACCAGTGCCACGAAGAGCCGACATCTGCCACTCCGCTCAAGACAAAGAAGGCAGGCATCGATCTCTGCCGCGGCTGTCACAACGACATGTTCAATACCACCTTTGCCAAGAACCGGATTCATTGGCCGCTCATGACGCAAAAGGGGTGCCTTTCCTGCCATAACCCCCATGCCGGCAAGCAGAAGGGCATCCTGCGGGCGCCGATGGCCCAGTTGTGCGGGGGATGCCATGCCGATACCATGAAACGCCAGCAGAAGATCATCTCCAAGCACGAGCCGGTCGTTGAGGGGCGGTGCACTGCATGCCACGACCCCCATGCCTCGGATTTCCTCTTCCTGACAAAGAAGAAGGCTGACTATGATCTCTGTGTCACCTGTCATGACTGGGGCAAGCACTCCACGCACCCGATCGGCGAGAAGACCCGCGATCCGCGCAACAAGAACCTGGGGATCGGCTGCGCCAGCTGCCACCGTTCCCATGGAACCGAGTTCAAGAAGATGCTCTATTTCCCGACTACGACAGAAATGTGCATCCAGTGCCATGAACAGTTCAAGAGGTGATTCCATGAAACGATATGTCAGTGCCGTCCTCTGTTGCCTGGTCATGGGTGTTGCCACCCATGCCCGGGCAGCGGACACCATTAAATTCAAGTTCCTCAATGCCGTCTACCTCGATGTGAAGGGGGCGCCGCTCTATTCCCCCGAAGGGGTGGTCTGTGCCGGCAAGTCTTCGGTTGTCGTTGCCGATTCAGGGAATGGCAGACTGGTCAAATACCAGCTGACCAACGATGAACTCAAGGACGGGATCGAGATCAAGGCTGCCCAGATTTCCTATCCCATCCGCGTGGCCGCCAATACCAAAGGCGAGCTGTTCGTGCTGGACGGCAAGACCCGCAAGGTTGTCCGTCTTGCCGCCGATGGCACCTTCCTCGGCTACCTTGACCCCCAGAACGTCCCGGAACCCTCGGCGTTCGTTGCTCGCAGCCTCGCAACGGACAAGGGGGACAACCTCTACCTCCTGGACATCCTCGGGGAACGGGTGCTCATCCTCGATCCCGCAGGAAAATTCCTGCGTCAGATCCCTTTCCCCAAGGGCTACGGATTCTTTTCCGACCTCAATGTCGACCAGCGGGGAAATATCCTGGTGCTTGACAGTGTGAAGGGGGAGGTCATCAAGGCTGCCAAGGATGCCGCGGCATTCCAGACCCTTGCCACGGGTCTGCAGGCATACCTCTATTTTTCCGTCAGTATTGAAACGGACAACCAGGGGCGGATCTTCCTCCTGGACCAGAACGACAATGCGGTTATCCTCCTTGGCCAGGACGGCTCCTTCCAGGGTCGTTACCTGGGGATGGGGTGGAAGGGGGGCCAACTCTATTATCCGTCCCAGGCATGCGTGACCGAATCGGGAGATTTCGTCATAGCTGACAGGAACAACAACCGGCTGCAACTATTCAAGATTCAGTGAGTGGTTTCGTTTTCTGCAGATCGGGAGGGCACATGTCGCTGCAATGGTGCATAGTGGCCGCGGCAGTCCTGGCCTTGCCGGCAATCGGGGGGGCAGAGCTGTTTCATAATGGCAGTGTCGGGAACTGTGACGGATGCCATACGCGGTCCAGGGCAGAGGGGTCGGCAACCAGTGGATTCCAGAATTCCACCACGGCGACCGGTGCTGCCCAAGCGGGATACATGCTTAATGGTTCCGATCCGGGCTCGACCTGTCTCAATTGCCACGGTACACCGAACAATATGCACCGGGCCTCGGGTCATTTCGTGGCCACGGGGAACGAGGATCTGCTGGGGAATATCCCTCCGACGCAGTTAACCCCCGGAGGGGATTTCGGCTGGCTGAAAAAAAGTTATCGCTGGTCCAGGGAGGGTGGCGCATCGGCATTCCAGGGGGAGTCGAGCCCGGGTGAGCGCCATGGGCACAACATCGTTGCTGCGGATTATGGTTATTCGGCAGATACCAGCAATCCGATCGCTCCCGGCGGAACCTATCCGGCAGAGGGGTTTAGCTGCATCAGCTGTCATGATCCCCACGGCAATTACCGGCGGGGGGCAGATGGTGCCACACGTTCCGCCGGTTTTCCGATCAAGTCCTCGGGTTCGTATGCGGACAGCCCTGATCCCGACACGGAGCATACCGTCGGTTCCTACCGCCTGCTGGCAGGTCGCGGCTATCAACCGAAAAGCCTGCAGGGGGATTATGCCTTTACGGCAGATCCCCCTGCAGCAGTCTCACCGGCACTTTTCAACCGGTCCGAGACATTGACCGATACCCGGGTCGCCTATGGGAAAAGCATGTCGGAATGGTGCCAGAACTGCCATACCAGTTCCCACAAAAATGGTGGGCACCCGGCGGGCAACACCGCAAGGTTTTCCACGGAAACGGTCAGGATCTATAATACCTATGTTGCTTCCGGAAACACTACCGGCAAGGTTCCCGAGTCATACTCGTCTCTGGTCCCTTACGAGATGGGAACCGATGAGTATGCCACCTTGAAAAGGACTGCCAACAGCGACGGTAGTGATCGAAACGGCCCCAAAGAGAGGCCGAATGTCTTTTGCCTGAGCTGTCATCGCGCACATGCCTCTGGGTGGGATCATATGACCCGGTGGAACATGAAAGCGGAGATGATCCTTTCCGAGGGAAAATTCCCCGGGGTCGATAACGACTCGCCCCCCATGCTCTCCCAGGGGAGAACATCGCTCGAGACGCAACGGGCGCTCTATGACCGCCCACCCCGTTCGTTTTCCACTTACCAGCGTGGACTTTGCAGCAAATGCCATGCAAAGGACTGATGCCAGGCCACTGGGCATGGCCTGCTCGGTAGTCCGGTCTTTTCCCCCTCCTGTTCAATCCTTTACCAAACTCCCCTTGTTCGCGGAACGACAATCATGCTGAAGAGTTACGAAACGCATCTGGTGCCTCATGTGCAAATCTGTGCCAGCATGGCTGGCCGGAAATCTGATGACATAGCCTGATATCAAGTGGTTGCGATTGGCCGCCTCTTTGCTGAACCGTGTACAGGTTCAGCAGGAGGGGGTTATGCACAATCGATCCAGGGGTCTGAGACGTCAACGGGGAGCGGTACTGGCCTTTCTTGCCGTATTGACCATTCACGTACATGCGGCTGCCCAGGAGAATTTCCATAACGGTTCCATCGGCAGATGTGAAGGATGCCACGGCAGGCCTGCCAGTACCGGGCAGGTGGGCGATGAAGCCTCGGAGGCCTTTGGACAGCCATCGTTCATGCTGAAGGGGGCGGATGCCAGTTCAACCTGTCTGATCTGCCATGAGGCGCCAGCAGGCCTCAATCAGCCGCGCGATCATTATGTTGCCTCGAACGGTTCCCTGTTGACTCCGGGTATGCCACCGAGCCAATTGACGCCAGCCGGTGATTTCGGCTGGCTCAAGAAGACCTATCGCTGGATGCCGTCGGAGTGGCAAGGCCAACGGTGGGAGGAAAGCAGCCCAGGGGAGCGGCATGGCCACAACATCGTTGCCCTGGAATTTGGCTACATGCCTGATGGGAGGAACACGGTGGCACCCGGAGGGACATACCCGTCCCAGGCTCTCTCCTGTACGAGCTGTCATGACCCCCATGGCGATTACAAGCGTTTCCCGAACGGTATCGTCGTGGAAAGGGGAAATGCCGCGGCCGGTTCCGGTTCCTACAACACCAGCCAGATTCCGACGGCAACGCGGTCTGTGGGAGTCTACCGGCTCCTGGCTGGCAAAGGGTATCGTCCGAAGGATGCCGCGGGTGTTCAGGAATTCCTGGCAGATCCACCCGCTGCAGTGGCGCCGGCTTCCTACAATCGCTCGGAACGTGCTGCCGATACCAGGGTGGCGTACGGGAGCGGGATGTCGGAGTGGTGCCTGAACTGCCACCAGCAAATTCATGGCAGCGGAAGCGGGCTCGGCCACCCCACGGGGCGTGGAGCCCGGTTGACCGGCCAGATTGCCGCCAACTACAATGCCTATGTAGGCAGTGGCAATATAAACGGTGCTCCGGCAGAGGCCTACACGTCCATGGTTCCTTTCGAGATGGGGACTGATGACTATGCCGTCCTCAAATCGGCGGCAAACAGCGATGGTTCGTATCGCAGGGGGGTTGAGGGCGGCGGCTCGCCGCAGGTGATGTGTCTCACCTGCCATCGAGCCCATGCTTCAGGATGGGACGGTATGACACGCTGGAACACCCATTCGGAATTCATCGTCCATAATGGGAGATATCCCGGTGTCGATATGTTTGCTTCTGCGGAGTTTGCCCAGGGTCGGACGACCGCTGAGGTCAGCAAGACGTTTTACGACCGCAAGCCGTCGGATTATGCCAGTTATCAGCGCAGTCTTTGCAATAAATGCCATGTAAAGGATTAAGATTGCAGGAGCGGGGCGTACCCCCACTGTCTATGCCTCCTGCAGTTCCTGCCGGGGGCTCCTCAAAATTTCTCGCGATCGACGGCTCGTTACGGCGAGGGGGAGCAGATCCCGGTGAATCCTCAGTACCTCTTCGAGGGATGACCCGTCGTTGATAATGATATCGGTCTCACTCAGGAAGGTTTTGGCGTAATGCCTTCCATCCGATCTGCAATAAACCGAAATACAGTAGTGTTCGTCATTGATCTGCTGCTCAGCGCTGTATACCAGCCTGTCGTCTTTCATGGCACCCTCCTGCGGGATGAAAAGCATTTTGAATGCCAACTGATGCCATTATCTGACGAGTTGTGGCACCCTTCTTGGCAAACATCTTTCCAGAAACGACAGTCCGGTGAGAAACTTCAACAGGTTCGAGGAACGGTTTTTTGTGGAATTACCCGTAATATATGGATAAGAAGGTGATGATATTTTTTTCATGAAATGGAATGTTTCGGAAATGAAATGCCGGCGCAACAGAATTGCAAATGAGGACGGCTATTTTCCCTGCGGCAGACGTTTAATGACGATGGCAGGAGAATCTGATCCCAGGGACGACCGAGCGTGTGACACTCCTTCACAATCTTTCACAATCTCCGCATAATCGCTTCACAACTCTCCGGTATAGTGGCAGCATAACAATTCTCAGTCGGGGAGGATACGCAGATGACGAAAAGAATGATGATAGTAATAGCCCTCGGTCTGGCGGTCCTTACCGGTACAGCAGTCTATGCCGGATGGGGATGTAACGGCGGGGGGATGTTCGGTCTGAATGCCAATCTGGAAAAGGTGCGTACATTCCAGAAAGAGACTGGGACACTCCGTGACGACATGATGATCAAGCGGCTGGAGCTCTCCCAGGAGCAGGCCAAGGCAATGCCAGACCAGTCGCGGGTGACTGTGCTCCGCCAGGAGATCATCGACATCCGGACAAAGCTTCAGCAGACCGCCTTGAAACTCGGGTTGACCGATGGTTGTCTCGCCCAGTGTGACCAGGACCCGCTGGATTGCCCGCAGGCAGGGTGTGGCAGACAGGGGAGGCAGGGGCAGGGGCAGGGGCAGGGGCGGATGGCGGTCGGTTGTGCCAACTGTCCGGTAAAATAAGGCTCTTTGCCGACGTCATTGAACGCCATGCGAATCATCTTTCTGTTACTGACCGTCTGCACCTTCTCTCTGGGGATTATTCCGGTGGATGCGCTTGCAGAGCGACGCTGTGAAACGGGTTGCGAAAGCGGCGCGGAATGCAGGCCCTATGGAGGTTATTGCCGTAACAGGCGACAGGGATGGTATGGCAGTCGTCGGGAGGTCCGAACGGAAGAGGAAGCCAGGGCATTGCTCAGCGAATACTTTGCCGGCAGCAGGGTATCTGTCGGTAATCTTACGGAACGGGAGACCTACTTTGAGGCAGATGTGATCAACCCGCGTGGCAAGGTTGTCGACCGGGTGATCATAGACAAGAGGAGCGGCAGGATTCGATCGATATACTGATGGCGGAGAACTGCAGAAGGAAGGCGTTCCTGATCGAGCGCCTTTTTTTGTGGTGACAGTCCGTTTCCGATCGGTGTATTCTTCGTGAAAAACAACGGAGGAGCAGCAGGATGAAAAAGTTGATAGCAGGGGCTGTATTCCTGGCCATGACGGCAATGGTGCTGCCGGCTGGCGCTGCTGAAAAGATCTCATTGCCCAAGGGGTATGAGAAGTGGGAGAAGAGCAAAGAGAAGATGGTGAACGACAAGAATTCCCTCTTCTATGGGATTCACTACATTTATCTGGACAAAAAGACGATGACGACCTACAAGGCCGGCGGCAAATACCCTGAGGGAAGCCAGTTTGTGGTGGTTTTCTACAATATCAAGAACGAGGGTGGCAAGCCTGCCAAGGGAAAGAAGAACATGGTGGTCCTGATGAAGAAGGACAAAAGGCAGAAGGCTACCGGAGGCTGGCTGTTTGCCGGGTTTACCCCTGAAGGGAAGCATAACGCAACCCTCGACCCGGTAAAAACCTGCTTTGAGTGCCATCTGAAGGATGCTGCAGCAACTGATTTCGTCATTTCGAAGTATTCAGACTTCAAATAACACCCCAACTCTCTTTGCGCGTCTCTCGCGAAGCCCCCTCCTTGCAAGGTCGGCAGATGAACTTATATTCTGCCGACCTTGTTTCTTATGCAAACAAAACATAGATCAAGATTGACCGGTCGTCCCCGATAAGTTTTCAGTGGGCAGGCTGTGTTGCATCTAGTAATACGTTCCGTCTGGGAGTGGTAGGCATACCGGTCTTTGCTGGCTTCTTCCGGGGGACAGGCGGAGGTTGTTATGTCAGAACTGAAGGATGATCTGCCGATGCAGGAGGCTTTCAGGCTGATCCAGGGCCTGAAGGAGTCACTTGATTGCCGTGATGATCTACTGCTTGAGCAGAATGCATTGCAACTGAAGCGGTTGATGCTGCTTGATAGGTCCCAGGAAGTAGCGGATGAGATATTCCGCTTTCAGCTGTCCTTTCGTCGTGGCGACCATGATAAGGCGCGGCAGCATTTGGATATGTTGTCTGAGCTACTGGCTCACCCGAGAGTACGTGGTTTTGACCTGCAGATGAACTGACTCCAGGCAGGCCCCTATGTTGCCATTTGGCAGAGAACGACAGGATCGTTCTTATAGCAAAGACCGCATTTCATGCAAGTTCCTCGAAGATGTTCATTCACTATCTAAGTAGTCGAAATTGTGCTTATTTATTGGACATAATAATGGAAAATTTGTCGGGAATTAAAGGTTGGTTTGCCATTATCCGATGAAGTGAGAAAGAGGACCATACCGGAATACCGCAATGGTCAGCATGACAGATGTTTACCCCTGGAGTTGAGAGTGACATATTCCCTTGCAAGTCTGTTCAAGTCACGGAAACCACCGTCCCACGAAAAAGAGCCTGCAGTTGACAGCGTCCGTGATGTCGCAGCAGTCCATTTTCCGTTTGCCGAGTGGAGTGACGGACTGATCAAGATGTCCAGAGAATTGGGGCAGCTGGCTGGCTCCACTGAGGGTGAATTCCTCGCCATCGGATCCAAGTTGCACGATTTCTACGAGAGGGGCGGGAGTATCAGTCAGCTCGCCAGCCGTGTTGTCGATCAGGTGGGGGGACATGAGTTGCAGGATGCAATCAATGGACTCGCTACGCTGCTGGACCAGATGCAGGACTACCTGAACGGAGCCGAACGGGATTCAGCTAAAGACTGCCAGTCACTGACCAGCGTTCTCGGCATGCTCGACCATGTGTCGGAACCTCTGGATGGATTCAAGAAAATCAATAAGGTCCTGCGCATGCTGGGCACTTCCACCAAGATAGAGAGCGCACGTCTCGGCCAGAGCGCGGCCGGGTTCGATACCCTGGCTGCCGATGTGGCCAATCTCTCGGTGCAGGTGGTGGACAAATCCCAGACCATTCTCGAACAGCAGGGAAAGCTGGGCACAACTATCAGGGCGACTCTCGGGAGAGTTGAGGACTTTGAGGTTGAGCAACGGGCACAGGTGCGCAGCATCCTGCTCAAGACGCGGGAGAGTCTTGCGTCACTCAAGGAGATCAATAGCCGCTGCACGGCACTCGCTGCGGTGGTCGCCACCTCATCCTCGGAAGTGTCCAGGAGTATCAGTGAAGTTGTAACCTCAATGCAGTTCCATGACATTGTCCGGCAGCAGATCGAGCATGTGGAGATAGCCCTGGTTGAGCTGCATGAACGGGTCGCTGTCGTTACTGCCCATTCAAATGCCACTGAAGGCCGCGATCTTGTTGTCGAGACCGGGGATATCTGCGAACTACAGGCAGCGCAACTCAGGCAAGCCAGCCAGGAAATCAGGAATGCCATTTCCAGCATCATCGAAAACCTCCGAGCCATCGCTCGCAAAGAGGGGGATACAGCCGAAGAGACCCGTGTCATGGCTGGGGTGGCCGATCAGGCCGGGAGTTCATTTTTTACCGATATGAAGCGCGACCTTGAGCAGGTGGCCAGTTCTCTGGCTGACAGTGCGCAGGCAAACCATGAGATCTCCCAGGCCATGAATACGGTAGCTGGGACTGTGGGCGAGATTGTCAGTTTTGTCGGCGATATCGAAAACATTGGTGAAGAGATCGAACTCATAGCTTTGAATGCTCAGATCAAGGCTGCTCGGACCGGCAAGGACGGGGCTGCCCTGGGGGTGTTGGCGGAAGCCATCCAGAGGCTTTCCGTGGAAGCCCAGCAGCAGACCACAACGGTTTCGGATACCTTGCGCGACATTACCGAGACGACCGAGAAACTTTTCAGGGGAGTCAATGCCGAAGCGAAGGTCTTGGAACAGGAAGTGGACGTCATGGTGAGAGATCTCCATGAACTGTTGCAGACCCTGCAGGGATTGAACGAAAGTCTCATTGCCAATCTTGGTTTGCTGGAGAGGGAAGTACATGGACTCTCTGCGGACATCGATTTGGCAACCAGTTCCGTCACGGTTCATGATCAGATGACGGGTGGACTGGAGAATATCGTAGGTGCCCTGGAAGGGCTGATTTCACAGTCCCGCGAACTCGTGCCCGTTGATTCGGTAGTCGGCCGGGCAGAACGTCTCAAGGAACTCGCCAGTCGCTACACTATGCACAGCGAACGCAGGGTGCATGCAGATATAGCCCAGACAGGCCATGTTGATCACGAGATCGTTTCAGGTGGCGGTGAACTGGGCGATAACATTGAGCTCTTTTAGCCGAAAGACTTTCCGGAAATCGTAAAAAGAGAATTGGACCGTTGGAGGAGGATTTATGGAAGAGTTTACGGCACATCAGTCTGGGGATGCGAGCAGTCGGGTCCTTGCACTGAGCGGTATGCTGACGATTCATTATGCAGGTGAGATCAAATCTGCCCTCATGGAAGCGTTTGCAGGTGCAGAAAAGCTGACATGCGATCTGCAGCGTATCAGTGAGATTGACCTGTCAGGGTTGCAACTGTTATGCGCCGCGCATCGTTTGGCACTTGACAGTGGGGTCTCCTTGACCGTTTGTGGCCTTCATGAGAATGCCGTACCCTCAGTGGCGCAGGAGGCCGGGTTTTTTCGCCACGTTGGTTGTCTGCAAGATGTGAATAAGACCTGTCTTTGGGTTGGAGGTGAAAAGTAATGGCAAAGATAATCATGACGGCAGACGATTCCGCAAGTGTCCGGCAGATGGTGAGTTTCACGCTCAAACAGAGTGGCTACGAAGTGGTTGAGGCGGTCGATGGCAAAGATGCGCTGCAAAAACTCGGCAGCACCAAGGTAGACATGATCATTACTGACCTCAATATGCCGAACCTCGATGGGATTGGACTGATCAAGGGAGCACGGGCTCTGCCTGCCTGCAAGTTCATCCCTATCATCATGCTGACAACCGAATCGCAGGAATCAAAGAAGAGTGAAGGCAAGTCTGCAGGCGCAACCGGCTGGATCGTGAAACCATTCAAACCTGAACAGCTCATCGCTGTCGTGAAAAAGGTGCTCGGATGATCGACAGTCATAGACAGGCATTCAAGGAAGAGGCGTACGAACTCCTTTCCGAACTGGAAACCTCGTTGCTGGCCCTTGAGGAAACCCCGGACGATCTTGAGACCATTGGTCGCGTCTTCCGCGCGATGCATACCATTAAAGGCTCAGGTGCCATGTTCGGGTTCGAGGAGATTGCCGCGTTTACCCACGAGGTCGAAACGGTCTTTGATCTGGTGCGCAACGGTAAGCTGGCGGTGACCAGGGATTTGATCAATCTTACCCTGGCCGCGCGAGATCTGATCAAAGGGATGCTCGATGCCTCGGACGGCGGCGGACCCATTGATGATGTGACGGCAGTTGCTCTTGTCTCTGAGCTCAAGAAGCTCGTGCCTCGTGAAGATCAAGAGGGGGGGACGACTCCTGTCGAGGAAAAGGTGGCGGATGCGCCGCAAGCGGTCGTCCAGAAGTATGCGACCTATCGCATCCGCTTTAAACCGGCAGCGGAAATATTCATGAACGGCACCAATCCGCTCAATCTTATAGCGGAGCTATCCCAGTTAGGCTCGCACAAGACCGTTGCACAGATCGGGAAGATCCCCAGCCTCAACGACCTGCAGCCAGAACTCTGCTATGTTCTATGGGACATCATCCTTACCACCAATCGCGGCAAAGATGCCATTGAGGACGTGTTTATCTTCGTTGCCGATGACTGTGAGCTCTCCATCGAACTCATCGACGATGCCGAACAGGCTTCCGAGGGAGATTACAAGAAGCTCGGTGAAATTCTGGTGGAGAAGGGCGATATCTCGCGGGCAGAAATGGATGAAATTCTGTCCCTGCAAAAACGGTTCGGCGAACTTGCTGTTGCCGCCGGGAAGGTATCCCCTGAAGGTGTGCAGGCAGCACTGGCTGAACAGCAGCATGTCAAGGAGGTACGCCAGGAACGGCAGGCCCAGGAGGCCATGACCAGCATCAGGGTGCCGGCTGATAAACTGGATCTGCTGGTGAACCTGGTTGGAGAGCTGGTTACGGTGCAGGCCCGGTTGACCCAGACTGCCACATCCCGCAAGGATGCCGAACTGGTCAATATCGCGGAGGAGGTGGAGCGGCTCTCAGCAGAACTGCGCGACAATGCCCTCAATATCAGGATGCTTCCCATCGGGACGACGTTCAGTAAGTTCAAGCGACTGGTCCGCGACCTTTCCAACGAGTTGGGTAAAGAGATCGAGATGACCACAGACGGGGCTGAGACCGAACTGGACAAGACGGTTATCGAGAGACTCAATGATCCCCTCGTACACCTGATTCGCAACAGTATCGACCACGGCATCGAATATCCCGATGAACGAGCAGCGGCCGGCAAACAACGCCGGGGAACGGTTCACCTTGCCGCTGTGCATTCCGGTGACAGCGTGCTGATATCCATCAAGGACGATGGAGCCGGACTCGACCGTGAGGCGATCCGCACCAAGGCCGTTGAGCGGGGACTGATCCAGTCAACGGCGGAACTCCCGGATAAGGAGATCTTTGCCCAGATATTTGCCCCCGGGTTTTCCACGGCAAAAAAGGTCACCAGCGTTTCAGGACGCGGGGTTGGGATGGATGTGGTGAAACGGGCGATCGATGCCCTGCGCGGAACTATTGATATTTCCAGTCAACGGGGTGTCGGGACCACGATAACCGTGAGGATACCGCTTACGCTGGCGATTATCGAGAGCCTGCTGGTGAAGATCCGCGAAGACTGTTTCGTCATCCCTCTTTCGATTGTCAGTGAATGCGTCGAACTGACCCGCGAACAGGTTGTAGAGTCCCATGGCCGCAATCTGGCCAATGTCCGGGGGCACTTGGTCCCGTATGTCCCGTTGCGGGAGCGTTTTGCCATATCCGGCGAGCCTCCTGCCATCCAGCAGATCGTGATAACCGATATGGATGGTTACCGGGTCGGCTTTGTGGTGGATCATGTTATCGGCGAACACCAGACGGTCATCAAATCTCTGGGGCGGGCCTACAAAAACGTCGATGCTGTTTCCGGTGCCACCATCCTGGGAGATGGCAATGTGGCGCTGATTCTCGACATTCCCCAGTTGATGCGGGGGGTGGAATTGGCCGAGAAGGTTGCATAAGGAAAATCTTTTCGCCGGCATGCTCCGGAAAAACGCCGTGCCGAGTAGGACAATACCTGGAATACAGACCATGGCCGGCGTTTTACAGGTTCATGCGAGCATAATATTAATCCCGATGAGTAACATCACACAGCATAGTCGCAAGAGTGGCAAGCAGGGATTCGCTCATAAGGGGGTACAACAATGCTGAAAAACATGAAGATTGGCATGCGTCTCGGTTTGGGGTTCGGTGTAGTTCTCGGTATCTTCATGGTGGCTGTCTTCATTCTGGGATTCGAGCTGAAGAGCATCAGCACGGAATCCACGCAGGTGAAAGAAGAGGCGTTGCCCTTCCTGGTCACGGCATATGAACTCGATGTGGATGTCACCGGTATCTCAGAGGCGTTAACCGATGCTGCTGCAACCCATAATCTGGAAAGTCTGAAGATTGCCGAAGCAAAAGTAAAGGAGGTAGAGGAGGACCTCGGTAAATTCAAGGAGATGTTCAGGAAGGAGAACAATACCGCTCTCTTGAAGGAAACCGAAGAGATAGAGGCGGATGTGAAAAAGTTTTATGAAATCGGAGAACGGATGGTCCATGTCTACATCGACAAAGGCGTGGTCGAGGGGAACAGGCAGATGGAGGAGGTCGACAAGGCCCGGACCCCGCTCTTGGCTAAAGTCGAGAAAATGCAGAAACTGCAGCTCGATGAGGCCAACATTAATGCGACCGAGGTTGTTACCGGTGCAGGGAAAGGGATTCAGGTTCTCATCGGTCTCGGGGTATTCGCTATCCTTTCCGGCGGTCTCATTGCCTTTTTTATCACCCGATCCATAACCGTGCCGATTCAGCGTGCCGTTACAGTCTCCAACACGCTTGCTGAAGGGGACCTCACTGTGCAGATCGAAGCGAACAGTACCGATGAGACCGGCCAACTTCTCGGTGCCATGGGGAATATGCTGGAAAAACTGAAGGAGATCGTTGCTGACGTGAAAAATGCTGCCGATAATGTTGCAGCAGGTTCCCAGCAGCTTTCTTCCGGGTCGGAAGAGATGTCCCAAGGGGCGAGCGAACAGGCTGCCGCTGCAGAAGAGGCCTCCTCCAGCATGGAAGAGATGTCTTCAAACATCAAGCAAAATGCCGATAATGCTCTGCAGACCGAGAAGATTGCCGTCAAGTCTGCAGATGACGCCAAGGCCGGTGGCAAGGCTGTGGAAGAGACGGTCCAGGCAATGAAAGAGATTGCCGACAAGATCTCCATCATCGAAGAAATCGCCAGACAGACCAATCTGTTGGCCTTGAATGCGGCCATCGAGGCGGCAAGGGCCGGGGAACACGGCAAGGGATTTGCGGTGGTGGCTTCCGAAGTCCGTAAGCTAGCAGAGCGCTCGCAGAAGGCGGCAGCCGAGATCAGTGAGCTGTCAGCTTCGAGCGTGGAAGTGGCCGAACGGGCCGGCGGTTTGCTCATGAAGATGGTTCCCGATATCCAGCGGACTGCAGAACTCGTGCAGGAGATTTCAGCTGCCAGCAAGGAACAGGATACGGGCGCCGAGCAGATCAACAAGGCGATCCAGCAGCTCGACCAGGTTATCCAGCAGAATGCCTCTGCCAGTGAGGAGATGGCTTCCACCGCGGAAGAGTTGAACTCCCAGGCAGAGCAACTGCAGGTTTCCATTAGCTTCTTCAGGCTCGACGAACGGGGCAGGTCCCGTATCGAACCAAAAGCGGAAGCGCCTCGTAAATCGAAGGTCCCACAGATAGCCCATCTCAAGAAAGAAAAGCATCCGGCAATGCACGCCAAGGGGATGAAGCGGGCGGTCGGCTCCGATGGATTCGGTCTGGAATTGAGTGAAGGTAGCGACAAACTGGACAGCGAGTTCGAGAAATTTTAGGAACTGTTGATTGTGAAATGTGGATCGTGGAGCGGGGCACTCCCGGATGTCCATGATCCAGAGCTCGCGGTTCACGATGTACGGAGGTTCTATGAGCGTAGCGGGGGTAACGGAGACGGTGCAGTACCTGACCTTCAAGCTGGACGACGAAACCTTTGCGGTTGACGTTGCCAAGGTTCGCGAGATCCTGGATTTCAGTACGGTCACGAAGGTGCCGCAGA
>MTLC01001744.1_pt1 | contig 21459 bp, 12 predicted proteins | sample 1982451 | NCBI WGS metagenome assembly MTLC01 (sample SAMN05710165, study PRJNA340218) | biofilm metagenome | isolation source: sample SPH anode biofilm adapted to +100 mV | place: USA | collected 2012-02-03 | reverse complement strand
ATAAGAGGAGAACAGGAGGGGAACAGGAGGGGAACAGGAGATGACCTTGTGGCTACAGTGGTTTTCGGCTTCGCTCAACCACCGTGTCGCTGCCTGAGCGGAGTCGAAGGCAAAGAGGCGGAGAAGTTTCAAGAACAGGTCATTGATCAGTCTCTTTAAATTTTTGTCATGTGATATATATCAAAAATCTCTTCTTTTAACTGATTATTTTATGAAGTGTTTTGGCCTTTCATACAGGGTTTCTATGTGTCGAAGTCAGGTGAGGTTGTCTTGTTTTTTATATAGTATAAACTTAGATATAGAACTTGCTGAGGAGTGAAAAAGGTGTTGGCATATTACACAGAATGAATTATTTGGGATGGATGAAATGATAAAATATTTGTGTTTCATTGGATTAATTCTTAACTTTGCCGGCCATTTTTAAACACCTGTAAGGTGAACATATTGAAAGAATATATCATTGCATTTAGTGGGCTAAGTCTTGGAAATCACAGCTTTGAATTTGATCTTGATGATCGGTTCTTTGAGTGTTTCGAGGGCTCAGAGATAGCACATGGCAAGTTTCACGTTGAGATGGAGTTAGAAAAAAAGGAGCGACTTTTGAATTTTAACTTTCATTTTGAGGGGACAGTCTGTGTTGCTTGCGATCGTTGTGCAGAAGAGTTTGATATGCCACTGGAAGGGGATGATCATCTGTTGGTTAAATTCGGTGATGAGACATCGGAAATGGATGATGACATCATGGTTCTTCATCATGAAGAGACAAAGCTAGATGTATCAGGATATATCTATGATATGATAAGTGTGATGATTCCATTTAGGAAGATACATCCTGACAAGGAGGATGGTACCTCCGGATGTGATCCTGATATGTTAGATAGGATAGAAAGTATGCAAATACCCAGTCAGACTGATCCCAGATGGGAGAAGTTGATGGGTTTGTTAGATAATGAGAATTAATAATAAACGAGTTATAAACCTTAAAAACGCACAAAGATGCCAAATCCGAAAAGAAGATGGTCAAAGACCAGAACCGCGAAAAGAAGGACACATTATAAGGCAGAGGCACCAACCGTAATGACATGCACCAATTGTGGTAGTCCGGTAAGATACCACAGAGTATGTCCAGAATGCGGTTTCTACCGTGGCCGCCAGGTAATGGAGGTATCAAAGGCCAACTAGCCTTCCATAAGCGATAAAATAACCAAAAAGCAAATGCATCGCGCATGAAAATAGGACTGGATGTAATGGGCGGTGATTTTGCTCCGGAAGCTACAATTTCCGGTGCAATCATTGCCCAACGTTTAATGGGTACAGACGATAGTATTGTGCTAATTGGTAATCCTGAAGTGATCAAAGAGGAGCTAACAAAACAGGGTGCTCCTATTGATCTGTTTGAGATTGTTGAAGCATACGATGTGATTGAGATGGATGAGAGCCCAACAAGGGCTTTTAGTTCAAAGCCTGACTCTACTATGGGTATAGGTTTCAAGTTACTTCGTAAGAAGAAGATAGATGCTTTTGCGAGCGCCGGTAATTCCGGCGCTATGTTAGTTGGCGCTATCTATAGTGTTAACACTATTCAAGGGATTATCAGACCTGCTACTGCTGCTGTCTTACCACGTGAGGACGGAGGCGTCAATTTACTTATTGATGTTGGAACTAATCCGGATGTAAGAGCCGATGTTATGTACCAGTTTGCAATATTGGGTGATGCATTGGCAAAATGTGTTTACAATATACCCGATCCTAGGGTCGGATTATTAAACATAGGACACGAGGATAAGAAAGGCAATCTGTTAGCCCAGTCTGTCTTTCAGATGATGAAAGAGAGTAATGATTTCAATTTTATCGGTAATGTAGAAGGACGAGATGTTCTGAAGAACAAAGCAGACGTTATTGTTTGTGATGGATTTACTGGTAATATTCTGCTGAAATCGCTTGAGTCAGTCTATAGAATTATCATAAAACGAGGAATCAACGACGATTACTTCAATCGGTTCAATTATGAACAATATGGTGGTACGCCTATATTAGGAGTAAATTCACCTGTCATTATTGGACATGGTATTTCTAATGGAGAGGCTATAAAAAATATGATCTTGTTAGCACACCAAGTGGCAAAAAGCGATTTGTCAGGCAAGATCACTCAGGCAATTACTAACTATTTGGATGTGCCGAACGGCAATTCTGATTCAAATTAACTAGCTTTATAAAGGATGGCTAAAATACACGCTGCTATTACGGGAATCGCTGGTTATCTTCCCGAAGATATTCTAGATAATGAAGAACTGAGTCGTATGGTTGATACCACTGATGAGTGGATTATGACTCGGATTGGCATAAAAACAAGGCATATCCTTCGTCCTGCCGGAAAAGGAACAAGTGATATGGGCGCTGAAGCAGTCAAACAACTACTTACCAAAACAAATACTGCTCCTGAAGATGTTGAGGTACTTATTTGTGCTACTGTAACTCCTGATCATCAGTTCCCCGCTACGGGTAATATTATCTCTGATAAAGCCGGATTAAAGAACGCTTTTAGCTATGATCTGAATGCTGGTTGTTCAGGATTTCTTTTTGCGCTTTCTACGGGTGCTAAATTTATTGAATCTGGCAGATATAAGAAGGTTATTGTTGTCGGAGCTGATAAAATGTCCTCAATCGTTGATTATACAGATCGTGCTACTTGCCCTATCTTCGGAGATGGTGCGGGTGCTGTAATGCTTGAACCAACGGAAGATCCTGAAATTGGAGTTATTGATGAAATCATGGGCACTGATGGTGCTGGTAGAATTCACCTTCACCAAAAGGCTGGCGGATCTGTTAAGCCCGCTTCTCATGAAACCGTCGATGCTCGTGAACATTATATCTACCAGGAAGGACAAGCAGTGTTTAAAGTTGCTGTCTCCAAAATGGCGGATGTATCTGTTGAAATGATGGAACGCCATAATATATCTCCTGAAGAGCTAGCATGGCTCGTCCCTCATCAGGCCAATATGCGTATCATCGAGGCCGTCGCTCGTAGAATGGAGCTACCTAAAGAAAAGGTAATGATCAATATTGAGAAGTATGGCAATACAACTGCCGCTACTCTGCCTTTGCTCCTTTGGGAATGGGAACCTCAATTGAAAAAAGGAGATAAACTTATACTAAGTACCTTTGGGGCTGGCTTCACTTGGGGAGCCATCTATCTAAGGTGGGCTTACAATAACTAAAAAGATAAACCGGTAGAAATACCGGTTTTTTTTTATCTTCTTATAGATTCATTAGTAGCCGTTAGCTGATTTTTGACCTGTAATCTTTATTTTTGTAAGCGTCTACTTAAACCCTTTCCCTGATGGATATGTTATCGAAGGTTATCATAGCGGTGCTATTTCTATTTTACTCTCTTTACTCTTTCAGTCAACCTCTTGAACGATTCAAATTAAGTCAAGAGCAGATTGGTTCTCCAATTCCTGAATATCATGACAACTCCGGAGAATCTGCCTGGTCTCCTGTTTACCATCAATATTATTTCCCGCATTGTCAGCAAGCTTGTGGCGTTTACCATATGTTCGGCTATGAGGTGAATGCTCTAAGGTCTAAATCGGGTTCTCTGGATGCAAATACCTATCCTGCAAACTTTACTTTTAACTTTTGGAATCAGGATACTCAAAATGGGGTAAGTTTCTTTGACAGTTTTAGAATTCTTTATGATCATGGTCAGCCTAACCTGTCTGATTTCGGTGATGATTATAAGGTCTTTGCCATGTACTGGATGAACGGAGCTGATAAATGGGAGAGAAGTATGACGCAAAGAATTGAGAGAGTATATTCCTTTGACGTTACTACATATTCCGGAATAGAGGATCTTAAGCACTGGCTATACAACCATGGTAATGGCAGTTCCAAAGGAGGTGTTGCCGTATTTAGCACTGGTGGCCCCTGGCAGTTAGACTGGATTCCTCAGGCAAGCCCTTTAAATTGGATCACCCTCTGTCCGATACTCTATTATCCGGCCTCTCACGGTCTGACCATTGTAGGTTACCATGATGGGGTCTATTTTGATAGAAATAAAGATGGCCTCTATACCTCAGACATCGATATCAATAATGATGGAGTAGTTGATCTGGCAGACTCGGAATTTGGAGCATGGATTGTCAGAAATAGCTATGGCCCGGATTATGGTTATCAGGGAAATCTTCTAATTCCTTATGGAGTCCTTGGAAATAACTTCTTTAAAGGCGGTGCATCAAACGGTGAGGCCTATGGAATAGTGGTTAAAGACTACTCTCCATTATTGACCGCATCTTTTAAAATTAAACATAATCAAAGATATCTTCTTAAACTATCAGCAGGTATTAGTAATAATCAGAGTGATAACTTCCCCCAACAAACTATAGACCTTCCTATTCTACAATATCAGGGGGGCTCACATCAGATGGATGGCAATGACTCTATTCCGGTTGCTAACGAGCTTGAAATGGCTATTGATCTCTCTCGACTTTATACCTATATGCCTGGAGGAGGCGACTGTAAACTTTTCTTACTCCTCGATGAGAAGGATCCATACGCATTTGGGGATGGATATTGGGGTGATCTTAAAATAAAAGCGGGCACACAAGTTCTTGGAACATCGCCGGGGAAAACCTCCATTCTTAATAATAGTACCACCATACTGGCATGTAATGTAAATTTACCGGCTATTTCTACTCCAACTATAACGAATGATTCCATTATTGTCCCTAAACCATTAGAAGTTAATACTATTCAGTTAAATGCTGAGGGTGGTGATCCTGATTATACATGGAATCTGGTTCCTGAATTTCAAAAAAATCATAGAGAAGGTAGCCTTGAAACCACTAATCTTATTCCCGTAGTAAAAGAGAATGGTAAACTCAACTTTTCAGCGATTGCACTGCCTTTTAAGTTCCCATTTATGGGAGCCCAATATGATACCATCTATGTTAGTGATAATGGTTTGATAACATTTTCGAGGAATGATTATATCTATCCATACCTTCATGATGGACGAACCTATCTCAGAAATCGAAGATGTATCTCAGCCGGGTATAGTGCTTCCGGTGAATCGTTTAGAGGCGACTATGATACGATTTATATGAGTCTCACTGATTCTACCGCACTATTCCAATGGAAATATAAGAACCCTGCGAATAATTTTACTCAAATCAGTAACATTAAGATCAATAGAGAGGGGAAGATTGAAATAGGGCGGCCAGTTATTGATAATGTTAATTCAGATCTCTATTGGCAAGGAATATCGGCTGGAGATGGTATTACCGATTTAATGGAGAGCTATAGAGAGGCTGATCCTTCTATTCGTGGAGTTCTTACGTTGACACCTAAGTATAATTCTGATCTGGCCTCTGTTACTTCTGATGGTTTACTGAAGTTAAATCCCACCGGAACCTCATCTATTAATTCTTTCTTAGTGAAGGTTTCAGATAGAAATAACAGATCAAGCTTTAAGCGGTTCTATATAACCAGGAATTTAATCTTAAATGCTATCTGGACAGGCACCGACAAGTCTTTAACGGATAAGCTTAGTCTTAGAGTAACAAATACCGGGCTCGGAAGTGTTTTTGTAAAATCTGTCGATTGTTCGACTGACTATCCGGGAATAGTTCTAACTAAAGGAAACACGGAGTTTAATAAGAACTTGTCTTTTAATGAATCTGTAGTAAAAGACTCTGTCTTCTTTGTCTCTTTTCCCGGAACTTATCCGAAAAATGAGCCGGTATTATTTTCTTTTAAGATTTATACATCTGACGATACCCTTACCTATAACCTATTGTATTCAAGAGAGGGTGAGGATATCAGAATGATTCAAGCGATAGTAGATGATGGTGACGATCAGAAACTTGATCGTGGAGAGACTTCTGATTTTAAGATATCTGTTTTAAACAACTCATATTCTGGTAAGAAAGGTATACAATGGGAGCTAGAGAGTCTTACCACAGATGTTACTATTGGTCCGGATACGCAGAATTCTGATGATGAACTATCTCCATATAGTATAACCGATCATTTGTTTACGTTAACACTCAACCAGAATGCTTATTTAGATAAAGTTCCAACATTACGTTTTAGACTTATTGAGGGTGAGAGTGTCCTTCTGGAGAGATTGATAGAACTGCCAACAACAGTTAGTCGTCCACTTATTCTTAATGTTGGATCGAACACTAAAAGTGTAGATACTCTTGTAAAATATATGAAGATGTTTAATGCCGTTCCTGACGTCCAGAACAGATCATATATCAGTATTCCAATAAAAGATCGTCCACAGCTATTTCTATTAGGCGGAAGTGGTTCTGATGGCCATGTTCTTAATAGTGTCGAAGTCGAAATGCTTTCCGTTTATGTTTCAAACTCCGGGAAATTATACTTAGAAGGCGAATCCTATTTTGATAAAAATGAGAACCTATCATTGAATCAGCATCTGGGGTTTAAATTTTCCGATAATCCATTAACTGACTATTCATTCTTAAAAGGAGTATCAATTGGAGGTCACAATATTGAGTTTATTGAGACCGATCTGATGAGTCCTAAAGAGTATTCCTTAGTTCCAACCAGCCGAAGTCGCACGTTACTCACTACTGCGAATATGGCAAATCAGGCGATATCATTTTCATTGTTAAATAAGGGCTGTGTGGGTATTGGCTCTCTGGTAGAATTGGGTGATTTAAGAGAACAGAAGAGGGGGGATATGCTTAACTATCTGACAGGGATCTTTGGCTTGATGGGAATTGATACGACAGGTTTTGTAGCTAGTTTCTATACTCTTGATCGTAATGTAGGTCCGGGAGATACTATATGGGTTGTCGCCAATATCCCTGATGAGGTCAAAAGTCTTACATGGAGCTATCCCGGAGCCATTTTAGTGAGTCAATATGAAAATCTTCTTCAGCTTTATTATCCTGAAGAGGGTTCATATGCTATTTCTATGATGGCTGTCGGAAATAATGGGAGACAAAAGAATGTAAGTAAAGAGAATTATATTACTGTTTCGAAAAGTAATGCCCTGGATTCCTCTGATTATTTATTTGTTAAACTCTTCCCTAATCCGGCAAGTTCTATCTGTTACCTTAAGTTTGAAACACCGGTTCTTGAGCCTGGTGTACTCTCAATTTATACCTCAGACGGCAAGACTGTTTTTATAAAAGAGATATTCAGAGGTCAGCAATCTGTTACCATAGATGTCTCAAAATTGGCTCAGGGTTACTATTTTATCTCCTGTGATTTTGGAACAAAGAGATACACTAAACCACTGCAAATATCGCGTAACTGAGTCTTTCAGGTAGAATAGCATTTGACAATCATTTAGTGCCTTACGGTGGAGGAAATCTGATTAAGAAATGGATTTTGAAATCAGATTGTATCTATATTTACGCAGTTTTAGCTGATGCTAAGACGCCACTAAACATGCCTGTCTTTTTTTTATTTTCACATTTACACACAATGGGCTCCTGTACGCTACTAAGATAGAACCTGAGAAATATATTGAGGGTGTAATATCTCTGCTAAGTGATTACAAGAAACTATAAATAGTCTATCTCTGATGAATGCTAATAGTCAATCTTTATCCTACTCGTTAATTGGTCTATTTTTGCTTCTGTGTTCTGTTCAAAGCGTTAAAAGTCAACCGGTAACTCGGTTTGTTTTGACTGATGAGCAGCAAAATGTGAGTATACCCATCTTTGTTGACAACTCTCAATCAGATGCACTGCCACCTGTCTATTCTCAGATATACTTCCCGAATTGTGAGCAAGCATCTTCGATATACCATGGGTTTGCTTATGAGTATAACAACTTGATGCATCTATCCGGGAAGGATACATCAAACCAGTACCCAGCCAATTTTGCTTATAATTTCTATAATCAAAACACGCAACAGGGGGTGTCCTTCTTTGATACTTTCAAGATATTATTTGAAGCAGGGCAGGCTAATCATAGAGAATTCGGGTTGGATCACTCTGTCGGTGGTCTGCATTGGATGACGGGTGAGGCTAATTGGGAATCTGCGATGAGAAGACGGGTAGAAAAGCTTTACTCATTTGATGTTACAACCATGAGTGGTGCAGAAACATTGAAACATTGGTTATTTAATCATGGCAATGGTTCATCCTATGGCGGTGTGGCTGTTTTTACCTTTGGCGTAACAGCATCATTTATTCCTCTCGCAGATTCTTGTCCCTTGAATCATATCCCCTGTCTTAAGTCATTTGGCCTATCCTATTCACATGCCATGCTGATCGTAGGATATCATGATAGTACCTTCTTTGACCTCAATAATGATGGTAAGATCACAACAGATATAGATCTTAATAATGATGGAATAATTGACCTTAGAGATTCGGAGTATGGTTCATGGATAGCCTTAAACAGTTATGGAACCGAGTGGGGTTATCAAGGTCTTGTTCAATTGCCATACTGTTTAAGCGCAACGAAGTATCCTGAATTTGGTTTCTCAAATGGAGAGGTTTATGGGATGGTTTGTCGCCATAGTGAACCATCAATGACTTTGACCTTTAACCTCAATTATAATCAACGTGACAAGCTCTCTTTAAAGGTTGGTTACAATGAGGATTTAGATGCAGAATGGCCTGATAAGATCATTGACATTGCTATTTTAAATAATGTTGGTGGTGCTCACTTTATGCAAGGTAATGATCAGGCTCAAAGCGAAAGAAGTATTGAGATGGCGGCGGATATCTCTTCATTATATTCAAGAATGCCCGCAGGGAAACAGGTTAAACTCTTTTTATTACTGGATGAAAATGATCCTGAGTCACAAGGATCCGGGTCTCTTGGTGCTTGGAGAGTAAAAGAGAATGGAGTGATTATTGGCAGGAATGATGAGATTACTCCTATTCTGAATAACTCTATTACAATATCATCAATTATAATTGGTTGTTCAACCAGTTCATCTCTTGAAGTCATAAGTGATTCAGTTATTCCTGTTATAGCTAATACCACGAAGGTTATAAATATGCAGGCTATGGGTGGTATAGAACCATATTATTGGTCGTTAAAACCAGATTACTCAGTCCGATATTCCAATGATGGTACTTTACCCTCGCCTAAGACCTTCATGCAGCCTATTGCTTTAAACGAGATGGTTAGAAGAGTTGAACTTCCTTTTCAATTTCCTTTTATGGGAGAGGTTAGAGATTCAATCTTTGTGTGGGCTAACGGACTGATTACTTTTTCTGAATCAGATTATCCTTATGCCTATGTACAGGATGTAAAGAATCTTTTCTCAAAGAGAGCATGTCTAGTATCAGGATATTGTTCTGACTATAGAGACTCATTTGAGACACAAGATTCTATATTCTACAGTGTTTCAGACTCTAGCTATTCAATCATTTGGAAATTACCCTCAAACAATTTGAGTGTTAATAGGTATAGCGGCATCACCCTGTTTCCAGATGGGAGTGTGGTATTTATTCGTCCCATTGTCTCCTTTAATGAGGTTGGAAGTTATTATCAAGGGTACTCTTCCGGTTCTTCGGATGGACAATTTATAATGAGTTACCATGAATTACCTGTTTCTGAAAGCCGTAGTCTAATGGCTTCTCCACTGTTAAATGGGATGGATGTATCGATCTCAACGGATGGTAGCTTGAGGGTTAAACCCACTATACAGAATCTTTCTTTACCTGTTGAGGTTGTTGTTCACGATGCAAATGGCCATAGAAGTGAAAAGTTAATCTACCTTACTCAATCTGTTTCAGCTACGTTAGATTGGCGATCTGGAAGATCAGAGAGTGCTGAGATGACAAGAGTTAAGTTATGGAATAGTTCCTCAAATGATATAGTAAATGCCCGAGTATATTTGAAAGCAAATCAGTCAGGGATTAATGTTGCTCCGGCATATATTGATATCCCGTTTATAGGTTCCAACCAGACTGTCGTTTTGAGTGAGGACTTTAAAGTTCAATATAACTCTTCAACGGCATCGAATGAATCAACTATTTTTCTGGTGGAGGTTATAAACGAGGTTGATACCTTTCAGTCACGTAGTTTTCATAAACCGAATTTTATTAATTGTAAGCTTTTGTCAGTTTATGTTGATGATCAGGTTGACCATGCAATAGACAAAGGTGAATTATCTGATGTAGTGATCTCTTTCGTGAATACGGGTAGTGGCATAAGGAAAGGAATAACAGCCTCAGTATCTTCTATTGTTGATGGATGTGATATTGAATTGATAGATGAACAGAATAGGTATGATATAGAGCCATATAGTACCCACACGATTAGATGTAGAGTTCATCTTTCCTCTTCATTTGATTTTAATCTGACCCCACTGGTGAAGATTGAGCTTACAGATGGGACTAATATGTTTTTAAATCAGGAGATTGAACTCCCTGTCTCAAGAACCTCTCCATTAATTATAAATTTGGCAAAGTCGAGTGTCAGTGCCGACTCTCTAGAGATGTACATGAGAAAATGTGGATTTGTTCCACGGGTAAAAACGTTAAAGTCGTTGTCAAGTACCTTATCCGGGGAGAGTCGGGTGTTTGTAGTTACAGGGATGTTTGGGCAATCGTATGCTTTGCAAGATGCGGACATTCAAAATTTAAACACCTTCATGTTTCTGGGCGGTAAGATTTATTTAGAGGGTAATGAGTTTTGGGGTAGAGTAGGGAATAGTACGTTTGGAAGTTATTTTGGTGTTACATCATCTAGTGGAATTGCTAGATATGATTCACTCTTCGGTGGGTGTAGTATTACAGAGGGTTTTAAATTCCACCTCTCTAATCCACATCCTCCAACAAGCTTCTCTGTAAGAACCAAGGAGGGTACCTACTCGCTATTATCTGTTGCAGGGTCTGAAGATAAGACATCGGCTTTTTGTAAAAAGGATGATAAAAATGTAGCAATAGGATCTGTGTATGATATAGCTCACTTAGTAGAAAAGAACAAAGGAGATACTAAGAAGTATGTCCAGAGGATTCTTGATCTCATGGGCTTTGATACACTAAATATGACGGCTAACTTCTACACCTCAGATCGCACGGTTAAAGTTAAGGATACGGTAAAACTTATAAACTGTTCTGTAGGGAGTAGCGTGACCCCCGAATGGATATGCCAGGGGGCTAGTGTAATTAAAAGTCTTGGGGATACTATTTGGGTCGCTTATAGCTTGCCCGGGTCTTATCCTGTTAAATTAACTATATCGAATGGTGACCAAAGTAAGTCGTTACAAAAGGATGGCTATATTACCGTCTTAAGCAATGATGGTGTTATAGAGCCAATAGGCAAGCAGTATACTATTTATCCAATTCCGGCCAGTAATCGTATTACCGTTAGTCAGAATGATGAATTAGCAAGAGTTAAAAGACTTCGTATCTATACAATTGACGGGCAAGAGATTCTTAGACAGGACAACCTGATGATAGATCGTTCACATGAGATAGATGTATCTACACTGAAGAATGGCACCTATCTTTTAGTTATTGAATCAGAGATGAGCATATCCAGTTATCCGGTTGTGATATTACGGTAAACGGTGGATGAAATAAGGATTGTCATAATCCTGATGACTGAATTTAAATTATAAGTTGTTGGAATAATCGACATTGGGGCGTGAAGGTTATTGTTGTTTAGTTACATTGTATGAATTAGGAGCAATTGCATGTTTTGCTTTTCAAATTTTTATTTGAAAAGCATGATAAAGTAATGATTATGTATATATTTACCAATTGGTAATATTTTAGTTTGAATTACCTTCCTATTTAATTGGTTTCAATGAAGTATTTGCACACAAATATCTACTATAAACTGTCGTAACCTAACTACTATAGAGATTAGCAGTTTGTAATTAGCACCGTTCTTTTTTGTTATTGATATTAAAATTATTGCCCTATGAGATTAATTAACCAATTACTGGCCAGTCCTCTCTTAGCACTGGTTATTTTGTTCTCTTCTATTCAGGTGATTAAGAGTCAGCCGTTAACACGATTTGTATTGAGTGAAGATCAACAGAGTGTCATGCGACCGATATATGTTGATCATTCTTTGGCTGATGCATTACCACCTGTATATAGTCAGGTTTATTTCCCAAATTGTGAACAGGCTGCTGCTATTTATCATGGATTTACTTATGAGTATAATAGTTTAATGCAGTTATCAGGGAAAGACACATGCAATCAGTATCCTGCTAACTTCACCTACAATTTTTATAATCAGAATACACAACAGGGGGTGTCGTTTTTTGATAGTTTTAAGATTCTTTATGAGGCAGGACAGGCAAATCATAAAGAATTTGGATTGGATCATTCAGTTGGAGGTTTACATTGGATGAATGGTGAGGAGAAATGGGAATCGGCAATGAAAAGACGTATTGATAGACTTTACTCCTTTGACTTAACAACGGAGACCGGCCAGGAGGTATTAAAGCATTGGATTTTTAATCATGGCAATGGTTCTGCTTATGGAGGAGTGGCCGTATTGACAATGGGATTAGCAGATCTCTTTCCTAATCCGGCGGATACTTGTCCGCTAAATTATATTCCCTTTATTAGATCTACTGGGAGTGATTTTTCTCATGCGTTGTTGATAATTGGTTACCATGATAGCACATTCTTTGATATGAATAATGATGGGAAGATAACTACAGATATTGATCTGAATAGTGACGGAAAGATTGATTTACGGGATTCTGAGTATGGCTCATGGATCGTATTGAATAGCTTTGGTTCTGGATTCTATTACAATGGAATTCTTCAATTGCCCTATTGTTTAAGTGCATTGAGTTATCCTCAATTTGGATTATGTAATGGCGAGGCGTATGGTATGGTGCCAATTCAAGGGCAACCCAAATTGACGGTTACTTTTAATCTTAAGTATAATAAGCGTGATAAATTATCTCTTAGAGTCGGATTTAATGAGGATCTGGATGCAGAATGGCCATCAAAGATGCAGGACATTGCAATTTTAAATAATGTTGGGGGACCGCATTATATGCAAGGTAGTGATGAGTTAATTGAGAACCGATATATAGAAATGGCAGCTGATATCACTCCCTTATATGCCTCTTTTCCTGCTAATAAACCCGTCAGACTCTATTTAGTATTAGATGAGAATGATTCGGAGTCAGAGGGAGATGGTTATTTGCTATCATGGAAAGTGAAGGAGAATGGAGTTGTAATTGGTCAAATGGATGATTCTGTCGCCATTAAAAATAACTCGCTAACTATTCAATCATTATTAATAGATCATTCAAGTAACTCTAGTCTTACGATTTTAAATGATTCTATTATTCAGGCAACGAATAATGACACAATAGCACTTAATATGAATGCTACTGGGGGAGTGTCACCCTATCATTGGTCAATTAAACCGAACTATTCAGTTAAATACTCATCTAATGGGGATCTCCCTGGGTTAAGAGATTTTTTGCCCCCAGCTTCTGTAAAAGAATTAGTACGAAAGATAAAAATACCATTTCCATTTCCTTTTGCCGGGACAATCCATGATTCAATTTTTGTGTGGGCAAATGGGGTAGTTACTTTTGATCTGTCCAATTATCAATATGCCTATGTACAAGATGCCAAGAATCTGTTTTCTAAAAAGGAGTGCCTTGTTTCGGGCTTCTGCTTCAATTACAGGGAAGAATTTAACCCTCAGGATTCTATCTTTTATTATAACACTGATACCAGCTATTCTATTATCTGGCATCTCCCTAACACTATATCTGCTGATGTTAGGTATAGCGGAATAACACTATACAATGATGGAAGTATTGATTTTATACGCCCCGAAGTACTAATTACTGAACTTGGCAATTACTATCAAGGCTACTCTACGGGCCTACCAGATGGACAATTTATAACAAACTATCACGAAATTCCTATATCTGATAGTCGTAAGCTTAGTGTTAGCCCTGTGTCTTCCGGGTTGACTGTTTTTATGTCTATTGATGGCCAATTGAAGATTATACCATCAAAACCAAATCTCACACAACCTATTGAGGTGGTCGTTCATGATGCAAAGGGGCAAAGAGCGGAGAAATTGCTTCATCTTACTCAATCTCTTTTGGCGAGCTTGGATTGGAAGAGTGCCAGATCAAAGAGTGAGGAGTTAGTTAAGGTAAAATTGAGGAATATCTCATCGCATGATGTGGTTAACGCAAGAGTATATCTTAAGTCGCCACAAGCCGGAATAAATATTACGCCTGCTTATGTCAATGTTTCGCTTATTGAACCTAACCAGGAAGTGACACTAACAGATGATTTTAAAGTCCAATATAGCTCATCAACCGCTTTTTGTGAGGCTACTCTTTTTGAGATACGAGTTGTAACGCTGGCAGATACATTTTATATCCGGAACAATCATAAACCTAATCTTATCAATTGTAAGCTGATAGCTGTGAACGTGGATGACCAGGTTGATCAGGCTCTGGGAAAAGGAGAAATATCAGATGTTAACATCTCATTTGTTAACATGGGAAGCGGAACAGGCAAGGGAATTCATGCAATTGTAACCTCGCTTGTAGAGGGATGTACAATAGAACTGGTTGATAACGCTAAACTATATGATGTAGATGCTTACAAAAGCAATACAATTAAATGTAGAGTACATTTATCGGCAACTTACAACTCTGTGGAGGCTCCTTGTATAAACGTGAGCCTTTCTGATGGATACAATGAGTTTCTAAATCAGCAGGCTGAAATACCCTTTTCACAAGCTACGCCGTTGATTCTAAATCTTGCTAAATCGAAGACTAGTGCCGATTCATTAGAGAAATATATTACGTTATGCGGGTTTAAACCCAAGGTAATAACTCGTGAGAGTCTTTCTAATAATCTTGTGGGAGAAGACAATGTCTTTTTGGTAAACGGGATGTTTGGCCAGGCATATACCCTTCAGGAAGCGGATATCAGAAATCTTGGAACATTTATGATACTTGGTGGAAAGCTTTATTTGGAAGACCGTGAATTTTGGAAACAGGTAGGGAGTAGTACATTTGGCAGCTACTTTGGAGTAACATCAACTACAGGTACCACCCGATATGATTCTTTAGTTGGTGGATCCGAGCTTACAGATGGACTGAGTTTTGATCTTGCTGCACCTCACCCGCCCGTTAGCTACTCGCTGAAAGCAAATGAGGGAACTACCTCATTACTTTCAATTGCAGGGGCTGAAGACAAGACATCGGCTTTTTGTAAAAAGGATGATAAAAATGTAGCAATAGGATCTGTGTATGATATAGCTCATTTAGTAGAAAAGAATAAAGGTGATACAAAGAGGTATGTTCAGAGAATTCTTGATCTTATGGGTTTTGATACACTAAATATGACGCCTAACTTCTATACCTCAGACCGCACAGTTAAAGTTAAGGATACTGTAAAACTTATAAACTGTTCTGTAGGGAGTAGCGTGAACCCCGAATGGATATGCCAGGGGGCTAGTGTAATTAAAAGCCTTGGGGATACTATTTGGGTTGCTTATAGCTTGCCTGAGTCTTATCCTGTTAAACTAACCATCTCAAATGGTAACAAAAGTAAGTCGTTACAAAAGGATGGCTATATTACCGTCTTAAGCAATGATGGAGTTACAGAGCCAATAGGCAATCAGTATACTGTTTATCCGGTTCCTGCCAGTAATCGAATTACTATTAGTGAAAATGATGAGGGCGAAAGAGCTATAAGAGTTCGTCTTTATTCAATTGACGGGCAAGAGATTCTTAGACAGGACAACCTGATGATAGATCGTTCACATGAGATAAATGTATCTACACTCAAGAATGGCACCTATCTTTTAGTTATTGAATCAGGGAAAGGCATATCCAGTTATCCGGTTGTGATATTACGGTAAACGGTGGATAGATAACAGAAGAGGCATTAGGGATGATGGGGTTGTAAACAAGAAAAAGTTTTATCTTTGCAGCCTCAATACCTCGGGATGTAGCGCAGTTGGCTAGCGCGCCACGTTCGGGACGTGGAGGCCGCTGGTTCGAGTCCAGTCATCCCGACTAAGGCCTGATTTTAGATAAAAAAGAGGGGATCTATTGTTAGATTCTCTCTTTTTTATTTCATAAATCGGTGGATAGTGGGATTATAAAGTAAGTATTTGGCTTAGTACGTCTTGTACTATCAATAAAAGAGAAAAGAACTATGGCTCTTTTCAATTGATTCCGGATTTGTATTAGATAGAGTTTTTATACCAGTGTGTTGGTAATAGTTCGGTTAATTCCTGTATTAAATGCCCTTGGATTTGATTCAAGACGTTGGTTAATCACTCTTGAGGATTAACTTTAGCAAGACGACAACTCCCTAATAAGGATATACCCAGTTGATCGCAAAATGCCTTCATCGACATGCAGCTCCTTTGGTTTTTAACGATGAGATCCTTCCAATAATCCTTCAGTATGGTTTGATGTTTATTCTCCAAAAGTAGAAATCATTAGGAGGTCTGAAAATATGTACTAGGCCGAATGCTTATACTAATCCACCACAACCGCACACCCATTACTTTGATAACTTGGGCGCCGAAAGAAGCCTCAAAAACTACGGCAACTAAGTTCGCTCCCGTATGCGAGAGATATTATCGCAAAGAATTACTCCTATTGGCAGAGATATTGATTTGTATAGTATTATGCGCTTTTTACTTGGCATTCTTGTATCCATCGAGTCCGCTTTACACTTAATCTATGCTTACCTAATGAACAATAGAATATTTTTTCAAGATGTCCCGTTTATTACGTAATAAACGGGACAAATAGTTTATATTCGTACAAAACAATATTACATGAAAATATCTGATATTATAGCTGGTACCATAGATAGACTGCCAACTGATTACATCTTTACCTATACCGACTTCAATATAGAGGCTGGTAAGAAAGATGCAGTCGTAAAAGCACTGAATAGAATGGTAGCGGCAGGTCGGATCGCAAAGCTGTCAAAAGGAAAATTTTACAAGCCTCGTCAATCCCGGTTTGGAGCTTTACAGCCTTCTGCATATCAGATTGCAAAAGACTTATTGGAACAGGACGGAGAAATAATAGGATATATTACTGGTTACAACGCTTACAACGAAATGGGACTCACAACCCAGATACCGGCAACACTCCAAATTGGTACTAACAAGTACCGGAGAGCTATTACAAGGGGATTGTATAAAATCTCATTCATTGTTCAGCCCAATAAAATTACAAAAACAAATATCGAACTACTTCGCATTCTCGATGCCATTCGTTTTATCAGGGAAATTCCCGCAACTACGCCGGACGAAGCATGCAACCGGTTGATGATTATTCTATCACAACTTCCTGCCGAGAAAGTAAAAACATTAGCTACGCTGGTATTAAAATACAACCCTGCTGTGCTGGCTCTTTGTGGAGCGATGCTCGAAAGTATCGGGGCGGATAAGTCTTTGACGGATAAAATAGCAGCCTCCCTAAATCCGGTGACTGAATACAACATGCCGGTTTCAGAATCAATATTGCCAAACAAGAAAAAATGGAGGATCAAATAGTGTTACATAACGACCCGAAACTCTTTAAAGATACTGTACTCGCCACTGCCGAATACTTCAAAATATCACCCGCCTATATTGAGAAAGATTATTGGATTACCAACACACTACGTCGGTTGTCTCAGAATCCCAATTCAGACAAAGTGGTGTTCAAAGGCGGAACTTCATTGTCCAAAGCTTACCATCTGGTCGATCGCTTTTCCGAGGATATTGATATTGCTGTCATTAATGCAAACTCATTCAACGGAAATCAGTTGAGGACATTGATTAGGAAAGTAGCCAAGGAAATGACCACCGATTTGGAAGAAATCCAAGAGGAAGGAGTCACGAGTAAAGGCTCCATGTTTTACAAGGCGGTATATGCTTATCCCGATATGCTGAAACAGAAAATAAAATCGGCTATCAGCTCAGGAAATCTATTGGTGGAAGTAAACACTTTTGCCAACCCATATCCCTACGAAGCTAAAATAATCACTTCGTTCATTGAAGTATTCCTGAACAAAACAGGAAATCACGATCTGATTACGGAGCATAACTTGCAACCCTTTGAAGTTAACGTATTGGACAAACGGCGCACAATGATTGAAAAACTCGTTTCATTGATCCGTTTCTCTTTTTCCGATATTCCGATAGTAGCCTTAGCTTCCCAAATTCGCCATTTCTATGATTTATATTTTCTGGTAAATGACTTGGAATGTGCTGACTACCTCAGCTCACCTGATTTCAGAAGAGACTTCAACGAGCTATACGCACACGATCAGGATATGTTTACCGAACCGGCAAACTGGGTAGACAAAGCAGCAAGTCAATCACCATTGGTTACCGATTTTCCTGCTCTTTGGGCAAAATTGAAAGATACATATAATACAGAACTTCCTCAGTTAGCATATTCTTCAATTCCCGAAGAACATAAAATTGTAGACAAATTTTTAATATTCATTAAATTACTCCAATAAGAATAAAGTTAAGGCTATAATTATTACAAGTTTATAATGGAAATAAATATGAGATATTTTACTAAATTCTCGTATATTTGAAGTTCAAAAGACTCGAAAAGTAAGGAATAGAAATTTATCATTTAAAAGTGATAAACTCACTCTTTAACACTTTTACTGAAATAGAAAACCAGAATATTATACAAGAGCTTCTAAGCATATTAATCGTACTAAAACTTGTTTTATGAGATTATTATTGCACCATCAAATGATTAATAATGAAATACACTATGAATGACAAAACAGTTTTAAAATTTTGTATTTTGTGTGGACAAAAGGTCGAGCCTTACCACTATTCACGATGTGCATATCCAGATGTAACTGATTATGGGAATACTTATGATTCTGCTCATTATAAGGAAATTAAGGGAAATGTAACTTATTATTGTAGTTGTACTAAGTCTGAAAATTTAGCTCCTAATACTGAAAATACTGGCTGTTTTTGTCCAGATTGTGGACACTTTATGCCCCTGTTTACAACTTTTTGTGGTGTTTGCGGTAAAAAGTTGAATTACTAAGTATCGACTCCGCTCAACCACTGAGTAACGACTCCGTTCAACTACCCCCACCGCTGCCTGAGCGGAGTCGAAGGCAGGGGAGGCAAAGGGTTGCGGGGATGCGGGTAGAGAAAATGTGTTGTGTGATGATACCCCAAAGAGATTGGGTTAATTAAAATTCTTTAAATTTACACTCTATATTTTTGTTCGGGATAGAAGTATAAAGCAGTATCTTCTTCCTTAATATTAAATAGAATTGTATTTGTTGTATCTGTTTGTATTACTTATTAATCAGCCAAATCTACCTTTAAATAGACGTTAGGGAGGTATTGAATGTGATTATCAACGTATAATTCTTTAGTCTAGTCTTGTTTTATACTAATACCATTAACTCAGATGAGAAAACAAATTGTTTCACTATTAGTCTCTGCCATATTGGTTTTGAGCTCCTGTAGTTTAAAAGTGTCGACCTCAGTAACTAAATCTGCATCGCCACTAGAGTATGACCAAGAAGTTTTTGTTTTAGAATTAGGTCAACCTACTCCCGATAGTGCCGAGGTGATAGGGACAGTCAGAATTGGTGATGCAGGACTTACCACCAATTGTGACTACCTTACAGTTATTGAGCGTGCTAAGCAAGAAGCTCGAAAGATTGGTGGTAATGCTATTAAAATCATAGACCATAGTCTTCCATCCATTTTTGCTAGCTCATGTCACCAGATTACGGCTAATATTTTAGTCCTTAAAAATGGGAATATGAAATCAACCCCAGTTCCTGATGAACCACAAAATCTTGATTATGCTGTTTTGAATATATATAGAATGGGAAATTATGGTGGTTTGGTTAAGTATAATCTTTATCTCGGGGATTCTGTTTTATGCCGGGTAAAAGGAAATTTTAAGACAACCATTCATATAAAGAAAGATGGATTGAATTCTCTATGGGCTAAAACGGAAACAAAGACAGAGATCCCTATTAATATTGAGATGGGCAAAACCTATTACGTAAGATGCGGCATTAAGTTCGGCTTCTTTGTTGGGCGTCCGGTTATAGAGCTCGTTGAAAATCGTATAGGGAAGGATCAATTTGAAAATTTTTATACTGAAGAATAATGAAATACTCACTCTTATTAGGCTTAGTACTCCTCATCTCAACAGGTTGTTTTTCTCAGGATCTAATCGTAACTGATAAAGGGGATTCGATAAATGCGAGGATCTCAAAGGTGAAGTCAGATTATATCTATTTTGCCTTTAATCATAAAGGGGAGATCAGAAACACTTTAATTTCGGTAAACTCTGTAAAGGAGTATAAATACAATTTCTATCAGACAAGTCTTGTCCCCAAAGATAAAGTCAAACCTTTTTATAGTTATCCTCGTTTCCGAATTGCATTAAATGGTGGATTCAGTTATGAAACCGCTCCTCTGGCAAAAGGGCTACCAGGTGCGATTAAAGATTACTATAATGAACTTAAAACCGGATATCATTTTGGGGGTGATATGACCTACTTTATTTCGGAGGTAATAGGATTTGGGGTGAAATATGTCAATTTTCACTCTTCAAATAGTCTTTCTAATGTTACTTTATATGACAATTATGGAAATACGCTTAGTGGTAAGATGAGTGATGATATCGCGATTTCTTTTATAGGATCGACATTTGCTAGTAGGTTTTTGAGTAATACTGGTAGAAATTCATTTCTCTTAGCCGCTTCTCTTGGATATGTACACTATAAAGATGATGCGGTATTGGTTGATTATTACAAAATCAGAGGGGGTACACTAGGAATGGATCTTGAACTTGCTTACGAAACCAGATTAGCAAAGAATTTGTATTTAGGGGTTCAAGTATCACTTTTAACGGCTACGTTATATTCTTATGATTTTGAAAATGCAACCACTTCCACTCATATCGAACTAGAGAAGGGGGAATATGAAAGTCTAAATCGTCTCGATTTTTCTTTTGGGTTGAGATACTGTAGATAGGGTTTTTAATCCTTTTAATAAGATATTCTATCTGTTGGTTTGATGTTTTGTATATTTCAAAACCAGACCCTCCCATGCGGTATCTGGATAGAGTCCTGCATTTGAGATTTGGTTACTGAGAATGTCTTGTTATTTCCTGACTTCGACACTTTCATTGACCATGTTTTATATCTCACTAATAAACAATGATCTTAAAATACAAGGACACTCTTTTGGGTGTCCCAGGGTAATACTAATCCATTTTGCAGCTATCCAGACAAAAAAAAGATAGTTCAGACCATTGCGTTTCATTGAGTACAGTTTTGTGTACTACAGGTTTTATTTTTAACCACGAAAAACACGAAAAACACGAAATTCTTCATCTAGCAGTTTTCGTGCCTTTCGTGGTTTAAATGATCTAGCCAGCGGCAAGTAGCCAGCAGCTAGTAGCCAATCTTTGAAATTTGAATCTCTCCTGCCAGCCACAAATAGCCATGCTTCCAATTCTCTAAT
>MTLC01003310.1_pt1 | contig 21577 bp, 17 predicted proteins | sample 1982451 | NCBI WGS metagenome assembly MTLC01 (sample SAMN05710165, study PRJNA340218) | biofilm metagenome | isolation source: sample SPH anode biofilm adapted to +100 mV | place: USA | collected 2012-02-03 | reverse complement strand
CATAAGAGAGTCATAAGAGAGATATAAGAGGGATATAAGAGGGATGCTTTAGGGAGGATGAATATCAGATAATTGGAAGCATGGATATTTGTGGCTGGCAGGAGGGATTCAAAATTCAAAGATTAGCAAGCACCGAATAGCTGATGGCTAGGGGCTACTGGCAAAAAATATGGGTTTAGGTCTTAGAAAAGGCTTATTGTATTAAGCCTAAAGACTCCATGTATCTCGAACTTGTTTTTGAATGTGGAAAAAAAAAAGGCTCTCAACTGAGAGCCTTTTTTAGAATCAGATTCATCTTATTAGTGTTGACGAATCATATTAGGATTTTTGACAGAGTTTTCAGTGCTTTCAGGCTTTAGGGTGATCTGGATCAGATTGTCCCCATTGTATAGCTTTTCAGCAGTCTTTTTAACTAAAGCAGGAGTAATGGCTTTAATATTCTCTGTGTATTTGGTAAAGTCCTCAACGGTAGTTTTTCCGGAGTAGATGCTAACTAAAGTACCCATCCAAAAATCGTTTTCCTTGATACTTTCTGTGTAGGTTTTTATTTTGTTTTCGCGGAAGTTATTAACCTGTTTTTCATCTGGTCCGTTCTTACGCATGTTATCCAGTTCACGAATGACGATACCTGTTAATTTAGTTGCATTGTCAGGGTCGCAATCGAAACGAACATTAAGAGTATATTGACCAACAGGAGCTTTCTTTTGCTGGGTATAGACACCAGCTCCATAAGTTCCACCCTCTTCTTCGCGAATGGTTTCAATATAGCGTACACTTAAGATATCATTGATAGCATCGAGGCAAAGACGATCCATGGTAGCGTAGTCATAAAGACCGTTAGCAGCAACGTAAACAGTTGCTTTAGGATCAGTCATCGGGCGAATAACTTCCTTCGTGATATGACCTTTAGGAGCTCTAATGTTTAGGTCTTTTCCCTCTTCGAGGCGACCCGTTTTTGGTAGAGAGCCAAGGTACTTATTAACTAACTGACGAAGTTGAAGTTTGTCAAAAGAGCCAACGAATACGAATGTGAAATCATCGGGGTTACCGAATCTTTCTTTAACGATTTGAGCGATATCATTAAAGTTAGCTTCTGCAAGGCGTTCGACTGACATAGGTTTACGATAGGGGCTATAGTTGCCTAAAGTAACTTGCAGTGTATCACGAAGTGCCTGGGCGGGGTTAGCAGATGCATTTTGAAGCATTCCTCTGGTGCGATTTACAACAGAGGTGAAAGATTTTTCATCAACACGTGGAGCAGTAAAAGAGAGATGGACAAGTTGCATTAATGTTTCCAGATCTTTCTTGGAAGAAGAGCCTTGAAGACCTTCTGATAGCTCATCAATTGATGGGCTAAGACTGATTACCTTACCGGCTAAAGCTTTTGTAAGTTCAATACTATTAAATTCACCCAGTCCACTTTCATTTGCAACATCAGCGGCTAAGCTAGCTGAAACAAACTTTTCTGGTCCGTATTGAGAATAACCACCTTTACTGAAAGCATACATTTGAATTTCATCATCCTTAAATGTGGTAGGTTTTAAGATAACCTTAATGCCATTGCTGAGAGTCCACTCAGTTGTGCCCAGTTCAGCATTATTCTTTTCAGAAACAACCTTACCAGCGGTAAGTTTATTAGTGATAAGCGGTTGGTTTTTAACTTTATCAACGTAAGCATCTACTTTGGTATTGTTTGCTTTCTCAAGAGTAGCAAGAACTTCAGCTTCAGTTGGAGGGGTGAAGCCCTCTTTCTGACCAAGGTTGAGAACGATTACACGATTGTCATTGCGCAGATATTTTGCGGGGAGTTGGTTCATCTCCTGAAGAGTAATTCCGGGAACGACCTGCTTAGTGATGTTGAAGTAAGATTCGATACTTGTTACAGGATCTTTTTGAAGGAAGTTTGAGAAATACTCCCAAACGAATTCATCGCTATTTCTTTTGTTTCTCTCGTTGTATTGGTTCTCAACCTTAGTAATCATAGCATCCTTAGCGCGTTGAAGTTCGCCTTCGGTGAAACCATGTTGAAGGACACGTTGATTCTCAATTAAAAGATTCTCGAGGGCAGCCATGACAGTTTCATTTTTAGCGACGGCAAAGCCCATGTAAGCATCCTTAGATTTTACCAGGTTGGTATACATTGAAACGGCATACATGAAAGGAGGGTTCTCGGTTTGAAGAAGTTCAGAGAAGCGAGCATTCATCATTGAGTTGTATAGATCCTCTTTCATCTGATCGCGTAAGTAACCAATATTGTTTTCAGGGGTCACAACATCATGTTTATAGACAACCTGAATCATATTGTAAGGAGACTCTTTATCGCTGTTGATGCTTACTAATGTTTCTGTATGGTCGGGAACAGGGAATACAGTACGTTCTCTCTTTTCCTTACGTGCAGGAACCTTTCCAAATAACTCCTTTATTTTCTGTTCAATTACCTGAGGATCGAAATCTCCAACGCAGATAATAGCCTGTAGATCGGGGCGATACCAATCTTTATAGAAGTCTTTTACAGTTTGATATTTGAAGTTATCAACGATGTTGATATCTCCAATGACATCATGAATGGCGTATTTAGAATTGCGGAAAAGCATTTTATTAGCTTCCTTATTCATTCTTTCCATAGCACTTCTGCCAGTGCGCCACTCTTCATGAATTACACCACGTTCATTATCAATCTCAACGTCTTCAAATGAAATTTCATTTGCCCAGTCATAAAGGATTAATAGTGAGGTGTCGATATTAGCGGGTTTGTCAATAGGCACCTTTTGAAGCATATATGCGGTCACATCGTGACTTGTGAAGGCATTGATCTCAGGTCCGAATTTCATTCCAATAGACTGCAAATAATTAATTATCTGATGTTTTTTGAAATGCTTAGTACCGTTAAAAGCCATATGCTCTGTAAAGTGAGCCAGGCCATTTTGGTCAGGGTTTTCAAGGATTGCTCCTGCATCAACAACAAGGTAAAATTCAGCCCTTTTTTCTGGTTGGGCATTCTTACGAATGTAATAGGTTAATCCATTCTCCAGCTTACCTACTTTAAGGTCAGGGTCATTGGGTAGTGGTGCTTTCATATCCTGAGCGTTTAAGCTCAGAGCAAACATGAATAGCAACGCGATCTTCACTAGACGTTTCATTGAATAGAGTTTATTGATGATTAAATTAAAGAGTTGTGGTATAGAACAAGCAAAATTAGCAAAAAGCCTATCTTTGTTGCTTGGTCAACTGACTATTTTACCAGCAAAAGTATACTTAAATATGCAACTTCCCGCTCCGGATACCCTTCGGCCTGGTACTTTTCCGGCTTATATTGAGAAGATTGATATTGCAATACTATTCCAATTAAACAGTAATCGCAACACTTCTCTTGACGGGATAATGGAATTCATTACCAATCTTGCTCCTACTTTAGCGTTTGTTATACCTTCAGCTATTCTCGTTTATTTTCTCTTTAAAGGGGAAAAAAGAGAGTGGTTGCAAGGATTACTTCTTGTGCTGACTGTTTCTATTCCTGCCTTGATAACCACTGTAATTAAGTGGTATTTTGATCGTCCGAGGCCTTTTTCCGTATATGATATCTTTGAAAAACTTTCAGTAGCAGGGAGTCCTTCTTTCCCATCAGGACATACCACTGATGCTATGGCTATGGCCATTGCGTTAAGTTTATGGAAACCCAAGTGGTATGTTATATTACCCGTTTTTACGTGGGCTTTTTTAACAGCTTGGTCGAGGATGCATTTGGGGGTTCATTATCCCTCTGATGTGTTAGGAGGAGCATTTGTGGGTCTCTTCTTTGGTGGCTTAGTCTGGTGGGTAGGAAAGAGATCATTTAATGTAACCTTATCTTAGGTTTTTCTTCGAGTTAATGAATAGAATATAGTTTTACAATGTTGCTGACAATTAAGGACTCTCATCTATGAAATTATTACAGAATAAATGGTTTTTATCTATTAGTTCAGCCATACTTCTTATTGCCGCCTGGCCACGTGATGGATTTGCTCCTCTATTATTGGTTGCATTCATTCCCTTCTTTTTCTTAGATGATCAGCTGATAAAGTGTGATAAAAAAAGACCGGCATGGAGAGCCTTCCGATGGGGGTATTTTACTTTCTTTATCTGGAATATTGTGACCACATGGTGGATCTGGAATTCGACGCCTTTTGGAGCTATAATGGCCATTTTATTAAATTCTTTGTTTCAGGCATTTGTTTACATGGCCTATTTTGCGACACGTAAGGCGTTAAGAATGAAGGCGCATGGATTGCTTCTGTTTCCATTGTTCTGGATTGCCTTTGAGTGGTGGCATATGAATTGGGATCTTTCGTGGCCATGGCTTAATCTGGGTAATGGTTTTGGATCTTACCCGATGTTGGTTCAATGGTATGAGTACACGGGAATACTCGGTGGGTCAATGTGGGTTTTATTGGTCAATATTCTGGCATTTTTTACGATCAGAGGATTCTATAACTCTGCTTCTAAAATCAAAGATAGAATACTATATACCTCCTCTTTAATCGTTTTAATTATTATCCCAATTATAAGCTCTTTGGTTATCTATTATCATTATAAAGAAAAGGGGTCTCCTGTTGAAGTGGTAGTTGTTCAACCAAATCATGACCCATGGACCGAGCAATATGGGATGCCTCAATCAGAGATATTGAAGCATGTTCTCGAACTCGCAGCAAGTAAGGCTAGTGCTGAAACACGATATGTAGTATATCCTGAGTCTACACTGTATGATGATATTTGGGTTGATCGGATTGATTCTACACCTGCCATTTTCTCAATCAAAAGTTTTCTCAGACAATATCCGAAAATGAGTGTGATTATAGGCTCATCAACTTATGAGTATTACGGGAAAGAGAAAAAGAGTGAGACAGCTAGAACCTTCTCTGATAGGAAAGAGTATTATGATGCATACAATACTGCTATATGCATTGATTCTCAATACCCATCCAATTATTACCACAAATCTAAACTGGTTCCTGGCCCAGAGAAGCTTCCCTTTCCGGCACTACTTCGGCCTTTACAGGATGTAGCCTTTAATTTGGGAGGTACAGTAGGATCACTAGGCCTTATGAAAGAACGAAAAGCAATGGGTTCGCCATTTCAGGATGTGAAGGTAGGAGTAGCTATTTGTTATGAATCGATATATGGTGAATTCGTTTCAGGATATGTGAAGAATGGTGCGGGACTAATATTTGTGATCACAAATGATGGATGGTGGGGAAACACTGCAGGACATCGTCAGCATCTGGTATTCTCTTCGCTTAGATCTATTGAGACACGCCGTGATATAGCGCGGTCAGCAAATACCGGGATTTCAGCCTTTATTAATCAAAAGGGAGAGATTTTAGAAGAGACGCCTTATTGGCAGGAGGCTGTGATTAAGAAAACGCTACATTCCAATCAAGAGATTACATTTTATGTCCAGTATGGTGACTACATTGGGAGAATTGCAGCTTATACTACTCTGCTGCTTTTCATCGGTGGGTTGGTACAGCGAATTATAAGAAGGAAAAGAACTCCGGATATTACGCAATAGGTCTTTGGCTTATGGCAAGCACTATGAAAGCTCCATAATAGAGTCCTCTAAATCAGTATACTTTTACTATAAGTGCAATGTTTATTTGGCAACAACAACTTAGGGTGTTAAATTTGTTACAAATACACTAGCAGATGGGGTTACGACTAAAGATTATTTCGGGGTTTTCGATTTTGGCTGCGATGTTATTTGTGGCAGGGTTGATAATGATTTTCCAATTAAATAAGATAGGAAACTCAATAGAAAATCTCTTTACAGACTACTATACAAGTATTGAAGCTGCTAATCTTATGGGCGAGGCAATAGATCAGCATGCCACTGGTGTTTTGTTTGTTATCAACAAGGATACCGTTAAGGGTTCGGCAATGATGAAGCAATCTGAAGATTTATTCCGAAAATCTTATGAACAGGCTTTGGCTCACGTCACCGTGAAAGGGGAAGATACATTATTGGCTTCTATTCATAATGAATATACCTTGTACTTGAATCAGATAAGGCAGCAGTATGGAAAAAGTACCGAGGTAACGCTTGACCAGTATGTAAACTTTGCGCATAATACAATTGGCAAGTTGCGAGGAAGAATAAAAGAATTTGCCTATATGAATCAAAATGCGATGCTAGATACTGGCAAATTGCTTCAGATGCAGACGCATCAGACCATCATGCCGGGAATTATAGCCTTGATCGGGAGTGTTGTTTTTGTGTTATTGTTCAATTACATGGTAAACCACTTCATTGCCTCCCCGATAGTTAGAATCACAAAAGCAGTAGAAGACTATAGTAGAAGTAAGAAGCCATATAAGGTTACCATTGATACAAAGGATGAGTTATTAAGGCTCTCTACCGCAATTTCTAAGTTATTACAAAGCTTGCCTTCTCGTTAATATGCGACTAAGTATCATCTTCCGTTTTTTTGGGATAGTATTGCTTTTCAATGCTCTCTTCATGTTGATCTCATTAGGGGTCTCTATTTGGTATGATGTTGATGATGGAGCCTTTGCTTTGCTATATAGCTTTCTGATTACCTCCTTGTTTGGTCTGATGCCACTCATTTTTGTTCCAAATACAAATGAGATAACTATCAAGGAGGGGTTGTTCATTGTAGCAGGATCGTGGGTGTTAAGTTGCCTGATCGGGGTTCTTCCCTATGTGATGTGGGGTGGTGAGATCTCATTTGCTGATGCATGGTTTGAGTCAGTGTCAGGTTATACAACTACAGGAGCAACGATATTAAAAGATATTGAAGCTCTTCCAAGGAGTATTCTCTTCTGGAGGTCAAGTACTCACTGGATTGGGGGCATCGGAATAGTGATTTTTGTAATGGTGATGTTACCATCAATGGGTAATGCCAAATCAATACTCTTTAGATCAGAATTGGCTCCATTGGCCAAAGATAATTTGAAATACAGAGCCCGCGAGGCAATGAGAATACTCCTTTGGGTCTACTTAGGCCTAACTTTTATGGAGGTCATTCTTTTAATGGTTTTTGGGTTAGATTGGTTTGATGCCATTACTCACTCATTTGCAACTGTTGCAACTGGTGGGTTTTCAACTCGAAATGCTAGTGTTGCCGCATTTAATAATCTGCCTGCCGAGATAATTATAATGGTTTTTATGATGCTAAGTGGGATGCACTTTGGGTTGCTCTTTGCAGTTATTGTTAGAAGAAGAGTTTCTTTGATCTTGCTCTCAGTGCCTTTGTATTATATAATAGCCAATATAGTTGCAAGTGCCTTGATGGCATGGGATTTACTAGGCTCTCAATTTGATAGTTATTGGGTTGCTTTACGATATAGTTCCTTTCAATTATTAAGTGCCGGTACTTCCACCGGATTTGCCACCTACGACACACTTGGATGGCCATGGTTTTCCCTAATGCTTTTGCTCTTCTTTACTCTTCAGTGTTCCTGTGCCGGAAGTACTTCAGGCGGAATAAAGGTAGATCGTATTGTTATAGCATGGAAGGCTCTCCGCACATCCGTTCGGCGAGCTTCTCATCCACACGCTATCATTCCAATTAAAGTTGATGGTCATGTTGTTGCGGAGGATACAGTAAGCGGGGTCTTTATGTTTATTGTCCTCTATTTGTCGATAGTGTTTTTCTCGGCAGTAGCACTTACTGCAATGGGAGTTCCAGCTCTTGATGCTATAAGTGGCTCAGCTGCTACAATGGGAAACGTAGGGCCAGGCTTTGGTGGTATTAGCTCTATGAGCAATTATGATAGCATTCCATTGGCAGGCAAGTGGATTCTGTCAGGAAATATGCTACTTGGCCGCCTTGAGATTTATGGTTTGATTACCCTTTTCTCGCGCCACTTTTGGCGTTAGGAGTTTACAGAATAGTCTTGTCTACCCTTTCTAATCTGGTAATTATTGACAAAAGAGCTTAATCCTCATCCTCTTGAATAGGTGACATATTATGGTCATAGTCCCTGCTGAGGCCAGGATATCCGGTTGCGTAAGGGTATCTGATAGCATAGAGGTCTTTGATTTCATTCAAGACCAGTTCTTTCAGGGCATCTGTATGTAACTTATTGGTTGCAGAGATGAAGACTGATGGGGTATTATCTTTTGCCAGCCAGCTCTGTTTGATCTCAGATAAAGTAGGGAGAGCGGGTTTTTCCAAGTCATCAGACTCAATAGAGTTCTCATCCGGGAGATTGTCTATTTTATTAAAGACCATTACCACCCGTTGTTTATCAGCTCCAATCTCTCTTAGGGTCTCTTGAACTACCCTAATTTGGTCATCGGCTCCGGGATGGGAAATATCAACCACATGCAACAATAGATCGGCCTCTCTTACTTCATCGAGAGTGCTTTTAAAGGATTCAACTAGATTGTGAGGCAACTTACGAATAAAACCAACCGTATCAGAGAGCAAGAATGGAGTCATACCGATTACGACTTTCCTGACAGTTGTGTCGAGTGTAGCAAATAACTTGTTTTCAGCGAATACGTCTGACTTACTTAGCAGGTTCATCAGTGTGGATTTACCAACATTCGTGTAACCCACTAATGCCACCCGGATCATCTGTCCTCGGTTTTTTCTCTGGGTAGTGTAAATGCGGTCTATCTCTTTAATTTTTGTTTTTAGAAGGGCTATCCTATCTCGAATAATACGACGGTCTGTCTCAATTTCTTTTTCTCCGGGTCCTCTCATTCCAATACCACCTCGCTGTTTTTCAAGGTGAGTCCACATACGAGTTAGTCTTGGTAAAAGATATTCATATTGAGCCAGTTCTACTTGAGTTCTCGCATGAGCAGTTCTTGCCCGTTTAGCGAATATATCAAGTATAAGGTTATTTCGGTCAAGGATTTTACAGTTAAGAATCTTCTCAACATTTCTAAACTGAGATGCAGAGAGTTCATCATCAAAGACAGCCATGGTGATGTTATTCTCTGAAATAAACTCTGCAACCTCTTTAAGTTTACCGGAGCCAAGAAAAGTTCTAGGGTCAGGCGCTGGTAGGCGTTGTACAAATCGTTTTACTGATTCTCCACCGGCGGTATCAACCAGGAATGCTAACTCATCCAGATACTCATCGACTTTCCATGATGCTACATCGGGTGTAATAATACCTATTAAAACCGCTGATTCGGCAATGCCCAAGCTTGAAATCTCCATGTAAATTGTATAAATCCCCTATAAAACTAGGTTGTAATTGCGGCAAAGATAGTGATTTAAAAGCTTTTCAAATCTATTCTGTTTACTGGGATAACGCAGGGTAGTTTAAGTGTCTCTGTAAATATGAGTAAGTTGGTGTTCATAAATGAACGTTAACTATATCTTTATCGAACATATGGAATTTTCTATGTATTGAAAATCAATGTGTTTAAAAGTTGGCATATATTTAGAATCTAAACTGGTACAATCGCTACCCAAATTCAATCAACATACTCCATGCTAAATAAGAACTTAAAGCTATCATTAAGGTACTTACAAAAGAATAGGATCTATACTTTAGTTAATACCTTAGGTCTGTCATTAGGGCTAACGGCAGCTATACTCATTGGGCTCTATCTGAGGAATGAGTTAAGTTTTGATAAGCATGTGCCGGATAGAGATCGAATTTACCGGGTAGCCCAGATATCCAAGTTTGCTGGCACAGAAGAGCGTTCAGCCTCTTGTCCTGCAATAGTAGGAGAGACATTAGCAAAGACTTATCCTCAATTGATCGAGACCCAGACAAGGTTATATAATGACTGGGGTGGAGAGTTTTTTGTTGAGTACTCATCTAATGAAGCCCCATTTAAGAATGCCGGGTTCAAGCAGTTTAGAGAGAAGCGGCTCTTTATGGCTGATAGCACATTCTTTGCAGTATTCCCGGTCAAGGCAGTGGTTGGTGATCTAAAAAAGGCGTTGTCTACACCGTTGTCAATTGTCCTTACGGAATCAACAGCAAAAAGGTATTTTGGAAATGCGGATGCTTTGGGGAAGCAGTTAAGGGTTAATAAGTTTATGAAGTTGACTGTAACCGGAGTGGTTGAGGATTCTCCGATAACAACGCATATGCCTTATGATATGATTGTATCGTTATCAACGATGGCACGTATGTCACGGAATGGAACTCTACCACAAACATGGGTTTTTAATCCGTTTTATACCTATATAAAGTTAAAGCCGGGAGTTTCAGTCAATGAGTTAGAAGCTCAACTACCAAAATTTGCATTAGAACACTATTTTGATGCCGATCCGAAAGCGATTACACTGTTACTTCAACCTCTTACCTCCATCCACCTGCATTCTAATTTAGATTATGAGATTGGACCAAATAGCAATTGGTTTTATTTAAAATGGTTGGCATACATCGCGTTGTTTGTAATTGTCGTAGCTGCGATTAATTATATGAATTTGAGTACGGCAACAGCAGTTCAACGGGCAAAGGAGATTGCGCTAAAAAAGGTTTTCGGAGCCAATAAAAACTTTTTACGGGCTCAGTTTTTAACAGAGGCTCTGATTATGGTACTTGTTGCAACTTTTTTGGCCCTATTATTTTCTAATCTGATGCTTCCAATTTTAAATAACCTTGCATCGAGGAGGTTCACTGCGATGGATCTTACTGATCCGACTTTATTGCTGGTTCTATTAGCGATAATTGTTTTGACGGCTTTGTTGGCAGGTAGTTATCCTGCATTATTTTTAACAGGCTATGAACCGGTGAAAGTGCTCAGGGGGCTGACTGGTAGAGGGCGCAGTCCGATAATAGTTAGGAAAATACTGGTTGTCTTTCAGATTTCAGCTTCTTTTGTCTTAATTATAATTACAGCTATTTTTATCGGGCAACTCTCTTTTATTCGAAATGCTGACTTAGGGTTTGATTACAAAAATGTTATTCTTATACCAATTAAACAGAGTCCATTGGTAAAAGCGTTTCCTCAGTTCCGAAATACACTACTTGAGAATACAATGATAGAGTCAGTGTCGGCTGTGGATGAGATCCCTGGAGTGAATCACAATAATCATGAGTTTAAAGTAGAAGGGGAGGATCCTAATAAATGGCATTTTTTCCCGGCATTGGTTGTGAGAGACGATTTTATAAATACACTTAAGATTCAAATTGTAAGTGGCCGGGATTTTATTTATAAGGGAAGTACCGATTATGATCAGGCACTGTTAATCTCGGAAGATTTGGTTAAACAGATGGGATGGACTAATGAGTCGGCAATTGGTAAGAGTTTTCATAGCTTAAGTGGTCACGAAAAGGTAATAGGTGTGTTTAAAGATTTTCATGTTAAGTCACTTCATCAACCGATAACACCTTTGGTATTAAACTTAAAAGAGAACGAGTTTGAAATAAACTACTTCACTCGGTATGTTGTAGTAAGATATAGGGAAGCCGCTTCATTACCAGTGGTTCTTAATTTTGTCAAGCAGAAATACATTGAGATGAATGAGGGGCGACCATTCGAGTATTCTATTCTTTCTGATGAATTACAGAAGCAGTATGCTGCTGAGAAAAAGACATCAGAGATTTCTGCTTTGCTCTGTCTGCTTATGCTTTTAGTTGCTTCAATGGGATTGATAGGGCTCGTCTCATATGTTGCAGGAGAGCGCTCCCATGAGATTGGTATCCGTAAGGTTCTTGGAGCCTCTGATATTGATATTTTATCAATTATCGGTAAGGAGTTTGCAATATTGACTCTTTTCGCAATTGTTATAGGAATACCAGTTGCTGCCATCTTTGCCCATTGGTGGTTGTCGGGCTTTTCATATGCCATGCCTGTTAACCCCAATGTTTATTTGATAGCTACGATTATTATTGCTTTGATAACCTTCTTAATAACCCTAGTACATGCTCTTTTAATTTCAAGACGATCTCCTCTTGTTTCAATAAGAAATAACTCGTAACGAGTAAAAGGTAACAGATTATGGATTACTGATTAAGTTGGAATGTCAAGAAATATAGAGGCAGTAGTTACTGATTCTTATCTACCGGTTGGTTTGACAACTCCCTTTTTAAGTAGTATTCATATAACAGAATGTTTAGCAGAAATAGTCCTAAAAAGTAAATAAAGTCTTCAGCAGGGATTGATAGTATTCTGATTTTTGAGAAATAAGAATCATTGTATATAACAACAGGTAGACTCGTTAGTAAACCATTGACAATGAACTTTGGAATGAGAACGGTTAAGTATGCTATACCGAAGATTAACCAGTTATTATTGAAAGAGGGTTTAAAAAGCAGAAAAGTAACTACTGCAATAGCACTTAGGCTGACCCAAGAGGTGTAAAGTTGAGAAAGGGGAAATCCTCTGAGAGCAAGGAAAAGAATGATGATAAATAAAGCAAGATATCCCGGGGTTCTGTTTTCCGACTTTAATAAAATCGGGAAATAGCATTTAAAGACTTCGTAGACAAAGAGACTGCAGTATGGGATAATGAAAAAAAACAGGATCTCTTCAATTGGTAATCCAATAATGGATAAACCTAACGTGTAATTCTTGGAGAAACTCCAAACATTCATACTGGTAAATACCGCATCCCAGACTATATAGAGTATTGCAGGTACCACAATCGAGAGCCATGTAAGTTTAAACTTTTTAAAAAAAGAGACTTTTTTGTCAAAGCTTAGAGAAAGAGGGCCTAAAAGACTTGCAAGAAGTATAAAGAGATAATAAAGGTTTTCAATTGAGATCATAGTTAACCCATTTAGTTCGGATAGTAACTTATAGTTTTAAGTACTAAAGCATGTTAACCTGATTTCTGGCAAATGTGTTTAGCATAATGAGAAGCTTTCGCGTATTTGAAACCCTATAACGTTGTTTCAATATATTTTCAGGGGGTGCTGCGACTATTTTTCTTAGTAGGTTCTGGTAATATTTATAGGCTAGATAGACCCCAAAACGTACCTCCTTTTTAAGGTTCCTGAGTCCGACTTGAGCCTCTTTGAAATCAAGTGCAATTTCAGCCTCAATCTTTCTTTTTGTTTCAATATCAAAATTATTGAAATCGATATTTTTAAAGTAGATTCTGCCTTTTCCCTCAAAGTCATCGGAAGCATCTCTAAGGAAATTTACTTTCTGGAAGGCTTCTCCGAGCTTTCTGGCAGGGAGTTTTAAACGTTCATATGATTCAGGATCATTGGCGTAAAAGACCTTAAGGCACATCAACCCAACGACTTCAGCCGAACCATAGATATAGGTTCTAAGCATCTCTTCATCATAAACTTTTTCATTGAGGTCAAGTTTCATACTATAAAGAAAAGCCTCTATTAGTTCATGGTCAATATTGTAATGGTTAGTAACCCATTGGAAGCTGTGTAAAATAGGGTTGGTGCTAATTTTACGATCAATCGCTTTCCATGTTTCTTGTTCGAATTCCTCAAAAAGAGTTTTTCTATCATAGTTGAGAAAAGTGTCAACGATCTCGTCAGCATATCTCACAAATCCATAGATTGCATAGATGGCTCTTCTGTATTCAGGGCTAAGCATTCTGACGCCCAGTGAAAAAGAAGTAGAGTAATTTGAAGTTGTTACTCTGCTTATTTCCAGATTATTTTTAAGATATAACTCCATCATATTTTAAGATCCTTTCTGTTACAAGTTTTGAACTAATGACTACCATAGGGAGGCCAGTGCCTGGAGTGGTAGATGCTCCCACATAGAATAGATTAGGGAAGACCTCATCTTGGTTTGAAGGTCTGAAGTAACCCACCTGGTTTAGATCATGAGCTAGTCCTAAACCGCTTCCCTTATATAGGTTGAACATCTTTTCCCACTGAATGGGAGATAAAACAGTTTTAGAGACAATGTTTGAATGGATATCAAAGTCGATTCTTTGAGACAGATCAGATATTATCCCATCGGCTATCTGTTCGGCATCATCCCAATTTGATTTATATCTAAGATCTGGAACCGGACAAAGGATAAAGAGACTCTCATGTCCTTCAGGAGCATAATCAGCATTATGAACAGAGGGAATATTAAGGTAATAGTATGGTTTATCTAGTCCTATTGAGTTTTTAAATATGCGACTGGCATACTCTTTAAAGTTTCTTCTTAAGAAATAGTTGTGATGATACAGTGTATTCAGTTTCCCTTTAACTCCGAGGTAGATAGTTAAAGGAGCCATTGTCCAGTGCAGGTTCTCCAGTTTTTCTTCAGTGTATTTCTCTCTCGAGAACATCTTACCTCTAAAGGCTGCCGCATCAGCATTGACTACAAATCTGTCGGCTTCCCATTTATTTCCATGTTGGTCAATAAACCCTTTTAATACTGCGTGCTCAGTATAGTAGTCGATTATCTCAACATTAAAATGGAAAGTAACACCTCTTGCTTTAAGTTCATTGACTAGCCCCTCCACAATCTTGTACATCCCCCCTTCAACATTATAGTAACCATCATGTTTAAGTTCGGTGTAAGTCAATAATGTAAATACTGCTGGAGTATCGAAAGGCGTAGAGCCCAGAAAAAAGCCAACCAACGAGAAAATAACTTTAACTTCAAAACTTGAGAAGTGTTTTCCTAACTCATCCCACATGTTGGTGACCATACCGGGAGCATGTTTCCATGGTACCTTTGACATACTAAGAAGATAGTGAATCAGTGAATTAAAGTTCTTCTTAATAATAATGTTCTCAGTATCGTGGAATATTTTCCCTGTTTTATCAAGGAATTTCTCCATTCTTCTTTTAAAACCCGGTTCAAGTTTTTCAAACTCAACTTCGAGTTTATCTAGATTTTTATAGATGAGATATTTTTTATGATCACCTTCAAAATGAACTGCGTATAGCGGATCAAGTTCTATGAATGAAAAGGGTTTTTTCATGCCCGCATCCTTCATTAACTCGTCGAATTCATAACTCATGGAGAAAAATGTTGGGGCTAGATCCCATTTGAATCCATCTTTTTCGAGTAAATTTAATCTACCCCCCGGACGGTGGTGTTTTTCGACCATTTCGATCTGATAACCACGCCTTGATAATCTAAGAGCAGTTGATAAAGCTCCCAAACCTGTTCCTATTATTAGTACCTTTTTTGACATTTGTTTAAGAAAGATGCATTAAACATTAAACAAAATAGAGGCAGATTGTTTAATAACTATCTAAATAAATTTTTTTAGCAACAAAAATCGACATGGCTATAGCAGTAATAGGATCTGGGATTTCAGGATTGGCTGTTGCAATTCGGCTTAGTAGAGCTGGAAAGAGAGTGTTTGTTTTTGAATCGGGCTCAACCTACGGTGGCAAAATGGGTGCCTTTGAGAAAGACGGATATCGTTTTGATATGGGCCCCTCCTTGTTTACATTACCGGATCAACTTTCTGGTCTCTTAGATGATGATTTGAAGATAGAAGTGATTAGACTTGAAAGACTAAATAGAAACTTTTTTTCTGATGGAGATGTTTTTGATGTTCCGGCCGATCCGAATGTCTTTGCTTTGGAAGCATCAAAGGCTTTTGGGACCGATAAAAGAATTCTTAGTAATTATCTAAGGGAGGCACGTGCCCTTTGGGAATTGACCGCTCCGGTGTTTATCTATAGGAGCTTGCATCGACTAAAAGATCTTTTTAAATGGAGTAACTATCATTATTTATACAAATGGACTCAACTCAGACCTTTTATTACTCTTCACAGGTATAACCAACATAGGTTCAGAAATCCCAAATTAGTCATGTTATTTGATCGATATGCAACCTATAACGGGAGCAATCCTTACCTAACTCCGGCCACACTTCGGGTAATCTCTCATTTAGAGAATAATCTTGGAGCTTGGTTGCCAAAACGTGGCATGAGAAGTATTGTCGAAGCCTTGTACCAGCAAGCAATTCGTTTAGGTGTTGAGGTTACCTGTAATTCTAGAGTTTCAAATATTACCAGTGAGGGAGGGAAATGGTTTTTAACCGTTAATGGCTCAACCTTAGAGTATGAGAAAGTTGTGAATACTATTGATGTCCGGACTTTCTATAGGGATATTTTTAGAAATAGACCCTTACTGTTAAAAGAGAGCCGAAAGGAACTATCAACATCGGCTTTGATCTTTTATTGGGGTATTAATAAGAGGTTTGAGAAACTGGATGTTCATAATGTCTTTTATTCAAGTAATTATCCAGATGAGTTCAAGGAATTGAAAAGAGGAACTAAACTCTTTGTTGACCCGACGGTTTATGTATATAATAGTTCTGAAGTAATAGCGGAGGATGCTCCCTCTGATTGTTGTAATCTATTCGTTATGATAAATGCTCCTGTTGATAGAGGTCAAGATTGGGATTCCTGGGTTAATCAAATAAGACCCCTTATTTTGAATAAGCTAGAGAAGGCTCTTGGAGAGGAGATGGAAAAGTTTATTGTTTTAGAGAAGGTACTAACACCAAAAATGATAGAAACCGGTACAGGTAGTTTTGCCGGGGCACTTTATGGTTCGGCTTCGAATAGATTAGATTCGGCATTTAAAAGGCATCCAAATTTCTTAAAGAGTTTTCCGGGTCTCTATTTTGCCGGGGGAAGTGTTCACCCTGGTGGAGGGGTGCCTCTCTGTTTGGCCTCTGCTCAAATTGTTGAAAAACTAATAAATGAAGATGAGAAACTTATTGGATAACATGCCAAGACCTAAATGGGCAATAGCATTTATTATTATAATTCATCTGGTTGGAGTGGTTGGTTTTGCTTTTAATGAGACGAAGCCGATGTTTCAGAAAATGGTTCCGATGCATCTGCTTATTTGTGTAGTGTTGCTTACTCTTTATGGGAATTCAAAAAAGTGGGTATTGTTGAAGCCTCTCTTATGGATATTCTTTCTGGGGTTCTTTGCCGAGATGATTGGCGTTAATAGTGGGTTACTGTTTGGAAACTATGCTTATGGTTCGTACTTAGGATTTAAGTTATTTAATACACCCTTAATGATTGGCGTATTATGGGCGATGTTAGGGTATCTTTTTTCGGGGGTGATGAGATCGGTAACTCACAAATGGTATTTCATACCACTTGGGGCTTTATTAATGACCTTTTTTGACCTGGTAATGGAACCAGGTGCGGTATGCATCGGCCTCTGGAGGTGGGAAGGAGACTATATCCCAATTTTTAATTACGTTACCTGGTTTTTGCTCTCAATCCCTGTTTTTACTATTACTAGGAAGTATGCAGTGGAAATGAAAAATCCATTAGCAGTTAGCCTATTATTGGCACAACTTGGGTTCTTTTTGGCGCTCTCGGTTATCTGTTACTTAAACTAAACTGATTATGGGAATAGTAATATCATTAATAATAATTGTCCTCTGGATTAGTAATCTATACTTGTCATTATTTTTTTCTTCTGAGAAATTACTTTCATTTTGGACACTTCTTTTTATTCCTTTGCAGACCTGGTTGTCGGTTGGTCTATTTATTGTTGCACATGATGCGATGCACGGAAGTATCTCACGGGTGTCGAAAATTAATTGGTTCTTAGGGAGTTTCTGTACTTTTTTATATGCAGGTCTATGGTTTCCGCGTTTGATCAAAAAACATAAGCTTCATCATGAAAATCCGGGAACTGAGTTTGATCCTGATTACTCTTCTGATCAGAGATTTTTTAGTTGGTGGTGGCGTTTTATGAGAGAATATATTACAATATGGCAGATTGTAGTGATGGCTGTTATTTTTAATATAGGCTTACTTTATTTTAGTGAGGGTCAGTTGCTTCTATACTGGGTCTTACCATTAATCCTATCTACTTTTCAACTCTTTTATTTTGGAACTTACCAACCTCATAAATTACCTCATTTTCCTATGATGGAACCATATAAGGCACGTACTTATCCCTATCCTAAATTAGTTGCATTCATTACATGTTTCTATTTTGGATACCATTTCGAACACCATTTCAGCCCCAAAACTCCTTGGTGGAGATTACCCTCAATAAGAAAGGAGTTAATGGATATTAAGCAGATATAATTTATTTAATACACATTTGATGGGGGAAATCACGGTCCACTGGAATTAAAATATACTGGTATGGTTGAGAGAAGGATTAATCAGTTTACGTTAAAATGGGTAACAGGATGGTTTAGGCTTCTTGGGATGTTTCTCTTTAAGCAGATTAGAATTGACTATTCAGAGGAGGTTCCTAATGGGGCGGTACTACTACTTCAAAACCATTTTAGTTGGTGGGATGGGTATTTTGCATGGCTGATCAGCAAGAAACTAGGTAAGAGGTTTCATGTAATGATGTTAAAGGAGCAGATTGATGAGAGACCCTTTCTGGGTAAGGTTGGGGCATTCCCGGTCTCTCCGGGAAGACGATCAATTATAGATTCTTTTCGGTATGCTTCAATGTTATTGTCAAATGGGAATAACCTGGTTACCATTTTCCCTGAGGGTGAGATTAAAAGCATCTACACGCCTCAGATTAGGTTTAAACCTGGGATCTCGCTATTAGCTACAAATTATAATAATCACTTCCATATACTGTTCTCTTACGTTTTTGTGGATTATTTCTCTTCTCCCAGACCAACTGTAACTATTAGACTTCATTGGTATAAAGCAAATGACTATTCTGTTGAAGCATTAGAATCTGCATATAATATAGGATTTGTTGAGGCGGCTAAAAATCAAATTCAATGATGATACTATTCTATATATTCATTGGAGCTCAATTGGTAATAACAATGGTTGGTATCTTTAACCTGATCTCAATGCCATGGATTGAACGAGCCGATTTATTCAGAGAAAAGCAGTGCTCCAACAAAGAGTTATTACCGGATATTTTAGTACCAGTAAGAAATGAGGAGTCACGCATTAAGCCGCTTCTTCAATCATTAGAGGGTAGTTTGACTAGTATTCGACAAGTTATCTTTTGCGATGATCACTCAACAGATTCTACAGCATCAATAATTGAGAAATCGATGGAGAAGAGTTCTCAAATCACCATGATAAAGGGGGCAAATCTACCGAGTGGGTGGAATGGCAAGACCTTTGCGTGTTTTCAATTGGCTCAAAAATGCGAAAGTGATTTAATGCTATTCTTAGATGCAGATGTTACTATAGCGCCTGAGTTACCTGCTGTGATTTCACGGGCTCTTCGAGAGGATCAATTAGTTATGGTTTCAGTCTTTCCTTTTCAAGAGATGAAGAGTCTTGGGGAGTTGATCACTGTGCCTGTTATGCATTGGATTCTTTTGTCACTACTACCTTTAAAAATGGTTTATTGGTTCAAAACTAAGTCACTAGCGGCGGCTAATGGTCAGGTGATGTTGTTCGATGCTAAGGCCTATAGGGAAAATCAATGGCATAGGTTGGTGAAAGATGAGGTGGTTGAAGATATTAAGATAGCTCGGTTAATCAAATCCAGGAATTATAAGATGGCTGTTTATGTTAGTCATAACCTTGTCAGATGCCGGATGTATGGATCATATATAGAGGCTGTAAAAGGCTTTTCCAAGAATATTCATGAGTTCTTTGGCGGGTCTCGGATAGTTGCTTTAATTTACTTTATTTTATTAGGGATTGGACCTATTGCTGTTTTACCCTTTCTCAATCTATGGCAGAGTGCTTTATTGGGTTGTTTTATTATTATCAATCGTCTTTCTACCTCGATTGCAGCTGGGCAGTCAGTAATAACTAACTTGTTTTTGCATCCGTTGCTGGTGTTAGCAATGGGGCACATTTTGATTGTTAATCTTATTCAGAAAATTAAAAAGAAAATTCAATGGAAAGGTCGAGATATAAGTTTGGGCTACTAATTGTCTCAATGGTTTTTTTATTATTGAAGGCATCTTTCGGACAAATGAGTGGTGAGGAATTAAGTTGTCGGCTACTCGATGACTATATTACCGGAAATAAAGCTGATTGGGAGGCTGTTCTTAGGGATAATTCGTTGGATTCGGTTCAAAGAATTAGTGATCAGTTGGCTTATACCAGAGCCAGGTATGGATTAATAGGGATTTTATTAGAGGCAAAAAGGAAGACAGATGCCTCCAGACAGATAGAAATATTAGAGCAACAGCTTCAAGCAATGTTAAAGCAGAATCCAACACATCCAGAGTTAATGAGTATGTATGCCGGATTAAATGGGTTTAGGATTTCGCTTCAGCCTTTTAAGGCTCCTATTTATGGGAGGATTTACAATAATCGAATGGATGAAATTAAAGGGGAGAACCTAAATAATCCATATGTTTTAATTGAAAGAGGCAATTCACTTTTCTATCGTCCGGCGATTTTTGGAGGAGACAAGAAGGAGGCAATAAAACTCTGGGAAGAGGCAGACAGGCAGTTTGAGGCTGAATCGAAGGGGAATTGTAATTGGTATGCTCTTCATTTGAAAGTAATGTTGATAAAAGGATATGAGGAGATAGGTGAACCACGTAAAGCATTGGTTATAAAGACTACAATTAGGGTAAGATATCCCAAAATGGAGTGGCTTAAGTAATTAATTAACCTCTACGAATACAAAGATTAGGAGAAAGTTATCTAAATGCTTCCAACAAAACACTATTTTTGTAGCAATCAGTTGTACTTATGACCCTACTGAAGTTAATAAAAAGAACCGCAATAGCTCAGAAAAAGCAAATCGCTTTACTTGTCGATCCAGATGGTCGGGATGTTGCCTATTTTGAAATGATGGCAAAGACAGCTCAAGAGGCCGGGGTTGATTTCGTGTTTGTTGGTGGCAGCCTTATTGGCGAAGATCAGATGGAGATGTGTTTAGAGGCCTTTAAAAGAAAAAGTTCTTTACCACTGATCCTCTTTCCTGGTAGCGTTATGCAGGTTAATGCTAAGGCTGATGCCATCTTGTTTTTAAGTTTAATTTCTGGTAGAAATGCCGAGATGTTGATAGGGAGGCAAGTTGTAGCAGCTCCTTATGTGAAGAAGGCTGGCTTGGAGGTTATAGCTACTGGTTATATGTTGATTGATTCAGGAAGAGGAACCACTGCATTGTATATGAGTAATACGTTGCCTATCCCTGCGGATAAGCCTCAAATTGCAAGTTGTACTGCAATGGCTGGAGAGATGTTGGGATTACAGGTTATCTATCTTGATGGGGGAAGTGGTGCCGAATCCCCAGTTCGCGGAGAGTTGATCAGTGAGGTTAGAAAGAATGTCGATCTACCCATTATTGTTGGTGGTGGTATAAGAACGGAAGAGCAGGCAATAGCAGCTTGTAAAGCAGGGGCTGATCTGGTCGTGGTTGGGACTATTGCCGAGAGAGATCCGGATAAGATTGCTTCTATTACAAGGTCTGTACATAGCCTTTGATAGTTAATCACCTTGCCTTAGTTCATGACAAAAATCCGATTTAATGGAAATCAGTGTATTTGTTCATGAGATAATTATTACCTACTTTGATTATAAGTAAACTAGGATAGAAGTACTACCCATGGACACTCTTTTGGTTGTTCCAGAGTAAAACTGAACAATTTTACTACCATGTTTATTCAAAAAAATGAGAGAATACAGGAAATCTGTATTATGCAACTGGTACCGAGATCTAGCATTTAGCATCTGGCGTCTAGCATCTGGCAGCAAATAGCCAGTTATCAGTATCTGTTCTCTCTCTAATCAACTCAACTTCTCCTCAACATCCTCTCAATATCCTCTAAATACCCCCTCTATA
>MTLC01002590.1_pt1 | contig 21630 bp, 16 predicted proteins | sample 1982451 | NCBI WGS metagenome assembly MTLC01 (sample SAMN05710165, study PRJNA340218) | biofilm metagenome | isolation source: sample SPH anode biofilm adapted to +100 mV | place: USA | collected 2012-02-03 | reverse complement strand
CCTCTCCCTATCCTCTCCCTATCCTCTCCCTATCCTCTCCCTATAAACTCGAGTAATATAGGTAGGGGATAGAGAGGGGATATTGAGGGGATATTGAGGGGATGTTGAGAAAATATACATAGAGAATTGAGTGAGGCATTAAAGAGAAATGAGAGGTATGCGTGGGAGGCAGAGACGCCGGAAAGCTACAAACAACTGAAAATGAGTGATCGAGCTGGTCTAAAATGAAATTGGCTACACCAATAAGATAATATGATCTAATTAAAATATTCTTCATCTTGTTCAGAATGATACTGTACCGGAACCCCTTTAACCGGGAAATAAATGGTGATCCCAAAAGAGAGGCTAAACAAATTACGATAGCCTGTTTTTGGATCATTAATAAAATATCTTATACTTTGATCGTGCGTATTTAACGCAAGAAAAACCGACTTCTGATTTATCTTTCGCCTTGCATCTGACCAGCGCGTACCCCTAACCCCAAAGAATCCATAAAATCGAACTGCATTTGGGCTATAGTAATTCTGAGGATACCTGTCAGGTAATGTCACAAAAGTTTCACCACCACTTATAACAAAACTAGTATTAACACCAACAAAGAAGTTCCAATCATACCTCTGCCCTCGCCACTGATCCCGATTTTGCCAGACAATCTGATGTGAAATGGTGTGAATGGCTCTTGGAGCATCAAATTTTGGAGTAAAACCATAAACAACAGCACTCTCAAGAGCTTTACCAGCATAGGTTCGACCAAAACCTAAAGAAACCATTCCTATTCCCCCTGCAAATTGACCACGAACAAAATGAGGCGTTAGCAACTCTAATAAAGTTTCATTAGCTAAAATTCGGTCTTTCGGTCTTCTCTCATCTCTGTTGCTGTTGATATTATTGTTTTTCTGTATAACCATTGGTTCCTGACCAAACAATGATTCAGAATAAATCAAAAAGAGAATAGCAATTATAGATATTATAGTATTGTGTTTCACAGATATTTAGTTATGTTCTCAACAGACTTCAGGCTTACATAGTTTTTTCGATGCAATTAATCTGAACTCTCGGCAATTAGTCACACCTTTTAGATAATTAAATTAACCAGCCCTTTAGATGTTAAGCTGCTGTTGAAAAAATCTATTACCCACAAGCTTCAACCTGACAAAAGCTTTATTTGAAACACTTCCTACCACTAAATGAGGAATTGAATTCTCAAATGGAGACGCTATTGAATAGGTGTGCTCATGCCCTAATAAAACCAACTTAACACCATATTTCGAAATAATATTCTCAAATTGATCCCCCCATCGTTCTCTCAATTGATCATCCCATGATGGGATATGGGTGGCTACAATGATATTTTGTCCCTTAACAGCGGCCAGTTTTTTTTCCAGCCAATCTAAATCAGGTGCCCTATCTCCAAGCTCCCAAACCACGGAGTTCCAAACAACAATATGCCACTCTCGCAAATCAAACTCATATTGCTCGTATCCGAACATTGCTTTATATACCGATTCACCATTCGATAAACAATCGTGATTGCCAATAACTGTCAACCAAGGCACAGTCAAACGATCCATTAACTCATGAGAATAAATATACTCCTGCTGATAACCTCCATCGGTGAAATCACCCAAATGCATTACTAAATCAGCCTTTCTATCATCGTTGATTCTATTCGTAACTTCCCTTAACTCTTTATGAAAAACGTGCGAATCACTAATCAAATCGACTACAATAGTATCCTGATCCTTGAATTTCATGATAGATAACTTTCCCAACTGCTTCTCAGTTGTTGATTTATATCCATCTGGCAAATTCGACTCATAGGGGCTAAACTCAAATAGCTTTTGACAGGAGGATACTATAATTGTTACAACTATTAGTCCTAATAGGTATATTTTCTTCATACTAAGAAAACTTTGATCGTTATAATAGTTTTCTTACAACAATCATACCACGACCTGGGTGTATAGCACCAAAGAGTGAGAGAGAAGGCGAAGAGCCCCCTCAATGAATAGAGATTAAAAGATGTGGGAGGATGAAAGGATAAAACTACACTTTAGGGAATCGTACAGAGAAAGTACTTCCTTTACCTGGTACCGACTCTGCAGTAAGATCACCGCCGATTCTTTTTGCAAAATCATAACTCAGAGACAACCCGATACCAGTACCTTTCTCATAGTTTGTACCTCGTGTAGAATAATGAAAATCAGGATCAAAAAGTCGTTGAAGTACTTCAGATTCAATCCCAATACCCGTGTCGGTAACAGTTAGAATAATTTGATCTTTTAACTCAGAACAGTTAAGAACAACAGTTCCACCATTCGGGGTAAACTTGATAGCATTTGAGATCAGGTTTCTAACAATAACATTTACCATATTAGAATCAGCAGTTAGCTCAACGGTCTGATTTGATGGGTATCTTATTTCGATTTGTTTATCACTGGCCATTGAAGATAATAGTCGAACATTATCTTCAAGCATTTCACAGAGGTCAAAAGTGATTGGCGATGGTTCAATCTCTTTACGTTGAGACTTTGCCCAGAACAACAAATTCTCAAGCATATCATAAGTGTTTCGAACAGCCTTAATTGTATCGTTAAGGAGCTCTCTTCTTTCCTGATCACTCAGATCATCTTCTACAATCATTTGCAGAAGATTGAAAATATTACCCATAGGACCTCTGAGGTCATGGCTAATAACTGCAAGCATTTTATCTTTGGAACTAACGGCTGTGTTGAGAGCGAGATTAGTAGCATGCATATCAACATTAAGAGCCTTTAGAGCAGCCGATTGCCGCTGCATCGTAACATGCGTAGAAATTCTGGCTAAGACCTCTTCTTTACTAAATGGTTTGGTAATATAATCTACCCCTCCAACATCAAAACCACGAACTCTATGCTCATAATCAGTCAAGGCTGTAATAAAAATAACAGGGATTTCCTTTGTCTTAGGGTTTTCTTTGAGGGCTCTGCAAACCTCAAAGCCGTCGACATCAGGCATCATAATATCCAATAAAATCAAGTCGGGGAACTCCTCATCAATCATTGTGTAAGCTTCTTGAGCACTTACAGCAACACTAATAGCATAATTTTGATGCCGAAGATAGTTGATTAGAATCTGAAGATTATTCGGATTGTCGTCTATCAACAAAATGCGAGGTTGCTCATCTTTCATGTCTTGATTCAATTAAATACTCCGATAAGTTTACTAGTAATCGGTCAGCTTTTTCTAGATCATAAAACCGTAAAGCCTCAGATAGTTGCTCTGCCGATATCAACAGATGAGGATCATTAAGTATTTCTCCTGATTCACTCACCATCTGAACTAATTGTTCTATCTCCTTAACGATAAATATCTTCCTAGCTTTCTCGATCTTCGGCAGTAGTCCATCAGCCAGAGAGTGTAACGAAATAGTAGACTCCTTTAAAGACTCATTACTAAGAGAATTATCGTCATTTGCTTTTCCAAATTTATAATTTGTTTTAAGATTATTTGCTTTTAAATCAATATTATCATCAATACTGTTAAAAATATAGTCTCCTTCAAGATGGCTTTGACCTTTTCTGTCAACATTGCCATCCGATTTTGAAATAAACTTGTCGATCAACATCTCAGAGTTTTCAGTACGTAACACTAGATCATTAGGGAAAATACGTTCAGAAGAACCCTGCACCAGAGGCAAGCTAACCTTAAAGACACTACCAACTCCAAGATCACTGCTAACCCTAATTTCACCTCCAAGCAACTCTACAAGTCTCTTCGTGATATTCAAACCTAAACCAGTTCCTTCATATCGCTTTGTACTAGAAGAGCTTACCTGATTAAATACATCAAAAATACCCTTCAAATCGGGCTCAGCTATTCCAATTCCAGTATCACTAACCTCTATCTCTAATCCACGTATTCCTTTATTGAGCCCGAGACGTATGGTAATAGTAACAGCACCTTGTTGTGTAAACTTCACAGCATTCGATAACAAATTAAGCACTATTTGTCTGAGCCTCATGAAATCAGTCAATATCAAAGCTGGAAATCCTGCCTCGATAACTAAATAAAACTCAAGCGCCTTCTCGGCAACACGAAGGCTAAACATTTGGAATACCTCACTAGCGAAACCTTCAACATCAACCTCTTCCTGTCTAAGCTCCATCTTACCCGCTTCAATCTTTGATAAATCCAGAACATCATTAATCAACTCAAGCAAAGTTTCACCACTCTTCTTAATGGCTTGCAGATATTCAAGATGCCTAGGGTTCTTAGTCTCAGAAATTAATACTCCTGTAAAACCAATAACAGAATTTAGTGGTGTTCTGATTTCATGACTCATATTGGCCAAAAAGAGACTCTTAGCTTTATCCGCTTCTTCCGCTTTCTCCTTGGCCCTAAGAAGAGACTTCTCCGAATTAATACGATTAGTAATATCCCTGACAAACACAATCCTAATTTCGTCAGGACCATCAGTCTCACAACCGAGTTCCAGCTCAATATAAAACTGACTCTTTCCAACTAAAACTTTGATATTGGTCTTTTTCCCAGAATACCTTTCCGTTAAAAGGTTCATTAATGACAAATCAAGATCATGATAACACAGTGAGACCAATTTACCAGGTGATATAGGTAGACTAAACTCAGAACTCACCCACTTTCTAAAAGGATCATTGACAAAAACCACAATACCATTAACTGCAATAACAACACCATCGGTAAGATGAGTCAGAGTACGTAACATAAGTGGCGTCGGTGTTCTTAAATTCACCATATCGTACCGGCTTAACGATGAAAACTACCCATTAAAAGAGCGAATATAGTACATAATTGCAGACAAAATCAAAGGGATATTTAAATCACCATTAATCATAGAAACAATATACTATTAAAGCATCACTCCCTTTGCGCTATACTAACAGTAAATTAACACATTCGTATGTGTAATACTGAGGAATAAAGGCCAGTAAAAGCGTCATTTAAAACCCAGACTAATCAACGCTTCCTCTATAAGAGACGGGTCGTTTACCAATAATCCAGGCAGGCACGTATGCAGCTAGAACTCCGATAAAAGCAACTACAATAGTAGTTAACACAAAATCTGAGAGTAACATCTCCACAGGATACGATTTAACCACAAAAGTACCATCCCCACCACCTAATGTAATCAATCCAAATTCCTGCTGCGCAAGGCACAATACAAATCCTAAAACTAACCCCCCAAAGAGACCAGTAAAACTAATCATCAAACCCTCAATAAAAAAGATCTGTTTTATCAAACCACGACCAGCACCCATCCCCGATAATACTGCAATATCCCTCTTCTTGTCAATAATAAGCATCGACAGTGAACCCAAAAGATTAAATGCACTAATAAAAATAATGAGAGATAGTATCAAGAAGACTGCCCATTTCTCTGATTTCATGATCTTATAAAGCGTCTCTTGCTGTTCGTAGCGGGTCAATACTTTATATTCAGGACCTACAAATGATTTAACTTGTTCAACTACTGCGTCAGCTGAGATCCCGGGAATAAGCCTTACTTCTAAGGAGGTAATTTCATTCCTATATCCTAACATGCTATTCAGGACAACTCTTGGAACTATAAAATACTTGGTATCAAAATCCTGTTGGATACTGAACACGCCCGATACATAAACAGCTTCTGTAATAAATGGCTGTGTGGATAGCATAGATCTGCCACCGTTTCGATTAGGCAGATAAATAAAAACCGGTGTTTGGACATCATCGGGACTAACCCCGAGAGACCATGCTACTCCGGCACCCATAACCCCAAAATGGCGCCCATAAGTTCCAACGGCATAGGTTCCACGAGCAATAACCGTATCCAACCTACTCCCATCAACCCAATTACTATCAACTCCCTTCAAAGTAGCTACAAATTGTTTATCGGTATATCTTAGTAGTGCCGTCTCCTCGGTTACGGTATAGACACCCTGTACTCCCTTTATAGAAGCAATCCTTTCTCTTGTAACATTGTCAAAAGGAAAGACTTTTCCTTCTGCAACTACCACCTTGATATCTGGATCAAAAACACTATATAGCGATTGAACCAAATGATCAAACCCATTAAATACAGACAAAACAACCACCATAGCCATTGTCCCAACCATTATCCCAAGAACACTGATCCAAGAGATTATATTGATGATATGATGGCTCTTTCTTGCGAAGAAATAACGTAACGCTATTGTAAAGGCTAGTTTCATTTACAAAGCAAGATTTGCTGTAAGTAGAATTTCGGATCCTATGGCAACCACTATATATACCCTAAGAAGTTTCTGACTCAAGATGTAGATGATTAATCCAACAAGACTATAACTACATCACTATTTAGGAGTACTGGCAATAACAAGAAGACCAGTACCTGTCTGATGGTTTCCTGATAAATCGAAATAGTTTAATAATAACGCAAACGGGAAGGTAATAATGTACCAAACTGGCAGAATGATAAAGAAGAGTTTGGTTGAATTAAGCATTAGGATAGGATACTTCATAGACAACTTCCAGGAGATTTTACCAGGAGTTCCATAGGTGTATCTAACTGAAATCTTGTCAAACCCGGCTCTTTTAAGTTTTGCAGTAATGTCATCAATACTATATCCATCCCTGACATGTTCATCAATAAAGGAAGCACTTCCATCATTAGCATGATGCTCATCATGATGGTGAACATCACTACCTCCTTGATCGCTGGGAGTACTTACCACCAAGGTTCCGCCAGGTTTCAAAGCTTGCGCAAGATTAGCAAAAACGGCCTCATCATCGGGGATATGTTCCATAACATCAACAGAGATAACAAGGTCATAAAGATTCTTATGAGTAAACTTCTCCAGATCGCCGAACGTGAATGAAGCGTTGTTAAGCCCAACCCTTTTGAAGAAGCCGTTGCAATCATCCACCTGTTCTTGCTTAACATCGACACCCGTAATGCTCCATTTTGGGTAATGACTCGCCATGTAATAGCTATATTGACCAAAGCCCATCCCGGCATCAAGAACCTTGAGTTCGCCGGGATGCTCTTTAACCCATAGCCTAAGAGCCTTTCTGACATGCCAAGTACGAAGGAGCAAGAGATCAAGCATCTTATAAAAGAGTTTCCTTAACACCGGGGTAGTATTAAAAACCTGGCCCAGTGATCTTTTTATAGGGTCGTATTGCATCTAAATAAAAGTATTATTGCTTAAGTAATTCATCTATACGCTCCATCTGATCCAGCGTATCATCAATAAAAAACTGTAATTCCGGGATGATTCTCACCTGATGCCGAATTCTTTGTCCCAATTTATGTCGAATCTCTTGACCATGACTCTCAACGATCTTCAAAACAGAGGATTTATCCTGGGTGGCAAAGATGCTCAAATTCACACGAGCCAACGACAAATCACTTGTTACATTAACTTTTGTAACTGTAATTAGTGCCCCTCCGCAGAAGGAGGGCTCTCGTTGCAGGATTTCTCCAATATCCTTTTGAAGTAATCGACCAATCTTTAATTGTCTTGTACTATCCATAATGCAAAAATACATCATTTCACGGTAATCCACCGCTCTTATCTTAACCATCTCAAACAGGGATTCATCAGCCCTTTTAACCTATCTTTGCCACCAAATCACTTAACTTTAAAATTGTATAAATTAAGTATAGCCGGCTGATATAAAAACAATGCGATTTATAGCATCAGGTCATCTTATCCGAGTTACTAAAACACTTTGAATACAAATGAAAAATTTACTCAAGATATTTCCCTTTATTATTCCCTACTGGCCTTATGCCCTCCTTAACATTCTCTTCAACATATTATCAGTCGCTTTTGCCATCGTTTCACTCACCCTCTTTGTACCCGTTTTAAATATCCTCTTCAATCAAGAGGAACAGATGAAGTACACTACGTTGCCTGATAACTTCTCATTATCTGACATCTCGGTCAGCAATCTGGATGGCGTAAAAGAGCTTTTCTACCAGTACATAGGATATCAGATTCACCATTATGGAAGCATCAATGCATTAATGTTTATTGCTGTACTTATCTTGGTGTTGTTCTTTTTAAAGAACCTGTTCAGGTACCTGGCTATGTTCTTTCTTGCACCTATTCGCAATGGTGTTGTTGGAGATCTTAGAAATGCAATGTATAAGAAGCTTTTGATACTCCCTCTCTCTTATTATACAGAACAGAGAAAAGGGGATCTAATGAGTCGAATGACCTCAGATGTCCTGGAAGTAGAATGGAGTATTATGAGTTCATTAGAGATGATATTCCGTGAGCCGGTATCCATTATTGCCTATCTGGTGACCCTGTTTTATTTCAGTCCAATGCTGACAGGCTTCGTATTAGTCTTATTACCGCTATCGGGACTATTAATTGGGGTTATCGGAAAGAGTCTTAAAAGGACTTCAGCGAAAAGTCAACGAAAACTGGGAAGTATACTGAGCATTATAGAGGAGACGATCGGTGGATTAAGAATCATCAAAGCGTTCAATGCCATAGAGACATCCGATCGTTCTTTCAAAACAAGCAACCGTGAATATACTCGCCTGATGATAAGACTTTATCGTAAAAGAGATCTGGCATCTCCATTAAGTGAGTTTCTTGGTGTGATGGTGATTGTAATTGTTCTATGGTTTGGGGGCAAGTTAGTCCTTGATCCCAATAGTGGATTAAATGCTGCGGCATTCATCGCTTATCTTGGAATATTCTCACAAATACTTAACCCGGCAAAATCTATTACGACTGCCTTTTATAACATCAGTAAAGGAGCGGCATCAGTTGATCGTATTCAGGCAGTCTTAAGTGCTGAGGAGATAATTGAGGAGAAGCCCGATGCTGTCACCATTGATGCCTTCAAGGCGACAATTGAATATAGAAATCTCTGGTTTAAATATGAAGAGAAGAATGTTTTAAAGAATATCAACCTTACCATTCCAAGAGGTAAAACCATTGCTTTAGTTGGATCTTCCGGAAGCGGAAAGTCAACCATGGCCGATCTACTGCCACGCTTTTATGACCCACAAGAGGGGGGGGTATTCATTGACGGAATTGATATTAGAAATTACAAGATAGATGACCTTAGAGGACTGATGGGCATGGTGTCACAAGAATCCATCCTATTTAATGATACCGTCTTTAACAACATTGCACTTGGCACCCCAAATGCTTCAGCAGAATCTGTTGAGCAGGCTGCTCGCATAGCCAATGCACATGAGTTTATTGCTCAGCTCCCGTTAGGATATCAAACAATGATAGGTGACCGTGGAATTAAACTATCCGGCGGACAGAGGCAACGATTGAGTATTGCAAGAGCAGTGCTTAAAAACCCGCCAATAATGATTCTTGATGAGGCTACCTCTGCATTAGATACTGAATCAGAGAGACTAGTTCAGGAGGCTCTTGAGGCATTAATGAAAAACAGAACCTCGATAGTCATAGCCCATCGCCTTAGCACCATCCAATTTGCAGATGAGATTATAGTCCTGAATGAAGGCGAAATTGCCGAAAGAGGCACCCATACCGACTTAATGACTCATAATGGAATCTATCGGAAACTGTGTGACATGCAGTCTTTCCTTCAATAATCTACTGATACTTTAACTTTGGAACAGATGAAAGAAAAGATAGAAAATCTTGCACAACAGATACATCTTAAGCTAATAGACTACAGAAGACACTTTCATAAAAACCCCGAGCTCTCGTTGAAAGAGTTTAAGACTGCGGAATTCATAAAAACACTTCTTGATGAGTGGGGTATACCATATACGAGTGAAGTAGCTGTGACGGGGATTATAGCCCATATTAAAGGAGAAAAAGAGGGGAACAAAACCATTGCCCTACGAGCAGACATGGATGCTCTCCCAATCACTGAGGAGAATACCCATAGTTTTATCTCTCAAAATCAAGGGGTGATGCATGCTTGTGGCCACGATGTTCATATGGCATCTCTCTTAGGCGCAACATGGATTTTAAACCAACTGAAGAGTGAATTTGGAGGCACTATAAGGCTTATCTTTCAACCTTCTGAAGAACAGTATCCGGGAGGCGCTTTTCTAATGATAAAAGAGGGTGTCTTAGAAAATCCAACGCCAGAGGCAATCTTCGGACAGCATGTTTTACCCGATCTTCCGGTTGGAATGGTAGGTTTTAAGCCTGGCAAATATATGGCCTCAACCGATGAGATATATCTGACGGTAAAGGGCCGTGGCGGTCATGCGGCTCAGCCCGAGAAAAACATTGACCCAATTGTAATTGCATCTCAGATCATCATAGCACTTCAGCAGATTGTAAGTAGAAATACGCCCCCATCAATACCCTGTGTTATTTCATTTGGGAAATTTATTGCAAACGGTAGAACCAATATTATCCCCGATGAGGCGAAAATAGAAGGGACCATAAGAACTTTCTCTGAACCATGGAGAGCCGAGGCTCATGAGCTTATCAAACGTACAGCAACAGGCATTGCCACAGCATTAGGGGGCGAATGTGAAGTCTTTATTGATAAAGGTTACCCTTTTGTCGTAAATGACGAACCACTGACTATTCGAGCGAAACAACTCGCCATTGAGTATCTGGGAGCCGAACAGGTGGTTGATCTTGAGGAGAGAATGACAGCCGAAGATTTTGCTTACTACTCGCAGATTATCCCTGGTTGTTTTTATCGTCTCGGCGTAAGAAATGAAGAAAAAGGGATGACATACGGGCTGCATAACAGTCGTTTTGATGCCGATGAGATGAGTCTAAAGGTGGGTGCAGGATTGATGGCCTGGCTTGCTTTTAAACAGCTTTAAATAGCATAAGCAATCATCAGGGTCAACTTAAAAAGAAAGATCTTTCAAGTTGACCTAAATAAAAGGAACTTAGGCTAGAGGAATTATACTTGAGTATTCTGCTCAGGGCGGGGTAGTGATTTCAGTAACTCAACAAAAGCCTCCACCTCATGTGCATCTTCGATAGAATGATTACCACTGCGGGTTCTACGTAGGGAACTCATGTAGGCTCCACTATCCAACCGTTCACCAAAATCACGTGCTATTGAACGAATGTAAGTCCCCTTTGAGCATACGATTCTAAAATTGACCTCAGGGAGAGAAATACTGGTTACTTCAAACTCTGTAATAGTTATTGGCCTGGCCTTTATCTCAACCTCCTCCTGCTGTCTGGCAAATTTATACGCTCTTCGGCCCTCGATTTTAATCGCAGAGAAAACAGGTGGCACCTGCAACTGGTCACCAATAAAAGAAGATGCAACCTGAAGGATCAGTTCCGGGGTGATATGATCAGTTGGAAATTGCTTATCGATTGGTTTCTCAAGATCAAAGGATGCAGTTGAAGCTCCGAGGACAAAGGTTCCGGTATACTCTTTCTCTCCTGCCTGAAGATCTTCTATACGCTTTGTAGCTTTCCCGGTACAGATCATTAATAACCCGCTTGCCAGTGGATCTAAGGTTCCTGCGTGTCCCACTTTAATATTTCTCTTGCCAAGATAGTTCCTTATCTGATAACGCACCTTATTAACCACATCAAAAGAGCTCCATCCGTATGGTTTATCAAAGAGCAATACTTCACCTGCTTCAAAATCAAAAGATCTCATCACGATAATATGTCATTTATAAACAAGAGAGAAAACCCCAAGGTCTTCTCTCTGTTAAAGATATAAAACTCTATTTTTTAATTAGCCAGCTATATTCAAATTCACTCCAGCAATCATCAGGATAATAATAATCATCCCCACGATGATACGATACCAACCAAAGACTTTAAATCCATACTTTGTAACATATCCAATAAAACTCTTAATCGCAACAATAGCAACTAAGAACCCAATTAAGTTGCCGAACAGCAACAGGTCAATATTCTCTTTTGTAATGGTATGGTAATTTTGAAGTAGTTTGTATGCTGAGGCAGCAAACATTGTTGGTACAGCAAGGAAGAAGGAGAACTCAGCAGCCTGTTTCCTGTTAAGCTTTTGTGCCATACCTCCTACAATAGTTGCGGCTGATCTGGATACACCAGGTATCATTGCTATAACCTGAAAGAAACCTATGATCAGTGCCTTTTTAAAAGAGACTTTCTGATCATTATCAGATTTCTCAGAATCGGAAAATATTCTATCTACAAAAAGCAAGAAAACTCCCCCTAAAACCAGCATGATAGCAACTACAAGAACGCTCTCAAGTAATTGATCTATAAAATCGCTGGCTAAAAACCCGATAATAGCTGCCGGGAGGAAAGCTACAAACAGTTTAAGGTAGAAATCAATGGACTGGAAAAAGCGCTTCCAATAAAGCACCAGAACCGATAGTATGGTCCCAAATTGTATGTTAACGAGAAAAGCCTTCGTGAACTCTGTCGACTCAAAACCCAAAATCCCTTGGGTTATAATCATATGACCAGTGGAACTAACAGGAAGGAACTCAGTCAGTCCTTCAACTATAGCCATGATCAAGGCATCAAACCATGTCATTAGCTAACTATTTAGGACGTTTCATAATTGCGAAAATGCCGAGAATAAAGCCCGACAGAATGAGAATGGGGCTAAGGGTCATTCTAGTAAATCCAAAGATCTCTTCATTAAAGACCTTAGGGTCATCAGAACCACCACCTATCATCAATAAAAAGCCAAGAACAATTAACGCAAGAGTTACAAACAACAATTTATAGTTGAATGAACCAAATACAAATTGATCCTGTGAAGAGGTGTTTACCTCCTCGGTAGTAACTTTTTCATTCTTCTTAATCATAAGATTCTTGATTTATTAATATTGATACAAAGCATCTGTGTCAGTATATAAAAACTTTCTTACAGCCAAATAATTAGAGACCCAGGTCAAGGTTATACCAAGCACCAGAACAAGTCCAAAGACAGTCACAAAGATATTTATCTGTCCGATGCTAATAATATCGGGAAACTCCTTAGCTCCGAGATAAAGTACTAAAGCAAGTAACACGTTGGCAATTATAGCGCTTATCAGCCCTTGTAATATACCTCTATAAATAAAGGGCTTTTGAATAAACCACCAGGAAGCTCCGACAAGCATCATACTGCGGATCAGAAAACGACGAGAAAAAACACTTAATCTGATAGTGTTATTTATCAGAGCCAGCGATATAAAGAGAAGCACACCGGCTAAAACAAGCAATCCTATACTAATGTGCTTTACATTCTCATTGACGGCATCAACCAAAGACTTTTGATAATGAATTTCCTTAACCTCCTCAAATGAAGTTAGCTTTTTACTAACCTTTGATAAACTATCAGATTGAGCATACTCTGCTTTAGGATTCACCTCAATGCTAGGCAATAAAGGATTAACGCCTAAGAACGAGATAAAGTCCTCACCCAACTCCTCTTCCATTATCTTAGCTGCCTCTTCCGCTGAGATAAATTTAGTACTTCTAACCCAAGCCGATGCATCCAGTTGTTTCTGTAATCTTGAAACTTGAGCATCAGTCACGCCCTCTTTTATAAAGACCGAGACCGATATATTCTCTCTGACGTGTCTGGAAATTACAGAAGCATATAACAGCATAACAGCTGTTAAGCCTAAAAGAAACAACACCAATGTAATACTTACAGAGGTGGTAAGATAAGATGTGATCAATCTTCTCTTGGTATATCTTTCGTGTTGCATCATCTTAGGCGACAAAATTAACAAAATTGATAGAGTAATGAGTGGAGGCAATACCATCTATCTCATTATTTAACTAATAATAACACTCGGCTTATTAATGGCTTCTGGCTACAGGCTAATTCAAAGGTCTTTATAGCTAAGCTGTATCTGTATCTAATTATGATTCATTTAACCACCTAAAGCTGGCTTTATAGTGGATGGCTTATAGCAGATAAATAATTTATGAAGGGATAGGATAATTGGATTAAACTAGCCTCATATTAAACACTAAGAATAGATCATGTATCAATATCTTTCATTTTTTATCATGAACTGAAAATTTGAATAAAAAAAGGGCGAGACCAACGCCTCGCCCCTTTTAAAGAATAAGAGATATCCTTATTTGCGAACAACTATTTTGCGAGTGATAGTCTTATCAGAGGTTTTAACCATGATAAAATAAACACCTGAAGATAGATCAGAAACGTTGAAGCTGGTATTGAAAGCACCTTCTACTGTATAAGATGGGCTCTGATATACCTTTAAGCCAAAGCTGTTAATTACTTCAATTTTCACATCTGTTCTCAGAATAGTCTCCATCTTAATATTCAGATTATCGCTAACTGGGTTAGGATAGATGTCAAGACGGGTTAAACCAGATAATTCATTGATACCGGTACAATTCTGAACGTCAACGACCACCTTCTGGGTATTAACACAACCCTTATCTGAAGTCATAGTAACTGAGAGTTCTTTATTACCTTGAAGACCTACACCAGTGCTATCAACAGAGATTGCTGAAGTAGTAGCTCCTGTTGACCATGAATAAGTAGCTCCTTCAACATTTGCATCCAGTGTGATTACCCAGTTATGACAAATTGTTGTATCAGATGGGAGAGCAGAGACTGGCTTAGGATAGACCTCAAAAGTACTTACAGCAATACTTGGGCAACCAGTTGCCTGGTCAATAATAGTGTAGTTTACACTTGCAGTACCGGCACCAGCTATTGAAGGATTGAAAATACCATTTTCAACTCCTAGACCAGAATAGGTACCACCCTCTGGTAATCCACCAGTAAGAGTTACAGCAGTTCCGTTTTCGCAGGTATTAGCAACCTGAGCAAGACTTACTTCAGGAACAGCGATAACAGTAATGACCTGCTCAGCTGTATCAGAACAACCAGTTTCATTAGTATAGATATACCTAATAGTATGATCACCTACCCCTGCGACAGCGGCATTAAACATATTCTCTACAATTCCGTCACCTTCAAAAACTCCACCTGCTGGAGTAGCTTCAGCTGGGGTGAAAGGAGCAGCAGATAAACAGACAGGAGATACGGGAGCAAATGCAGCAGTAGGATAAGCAGCAATGGTCAAAGTAGCAATTGTAGCAGGGCTTTGACAAACATCGTTTGATGCAGTGGTGTAATAGGTATATACCCCTGGTAGCGTTTCAGAAGAAACAAATGAATTACCATTACCAACTAAAGTTGTGAGTGCCTCATCACTGTACCAACGAATATTTGATCCTTCAGCAACCAGTGCAGGATTCTCAAGACCAACACAAACTCCTGCGCTTGTAGCAGCGGGTGCAACGGGATAAGTAGAAATCACAATATAACCAGGGATGGTTGTTTCTTTAACTTCTACACCCTTTGTAACTTTTAATGTTACGGTATATAATCCAGGAGCTGAATAGGTAATACCCTGAGGATTACGTTCTGTTGAGGTAGATGGTGTACCGCCCTCAAAAGTCCACTCCCAAGATTCAGGATTAGCTGTAGACTTATCTGTAAAGTTTACAACAGCAGTTTCACAATGGTTGGTTTGATCAGCTTGGAAAACAGCTGAAAGAACATTATCAGTAACTGTAATTTCTTTACGATATCTGTAATGGTTAGTCATAGTAGCTACTATAACCACTTTCTGTCCAACGGTGGCAGCAGGGAAAGTAAACTGCATTGCAGAAGCACCCGCAGTCTGAACACCCATAATCTCACCATCAACAGTTACACAAACAGTAGCCCCTTCAGTTGCAGTAACATCAAAAGTGGTAGCACCGGCAAAAACGGCTGTATCATGGTCAACAACCATTGCTTGTGGAATCTCCGAATAGATGATGCTGAAAGATTCACCATGATGGTGGAAAAGGTTATAGGTAACGGCTTTATTAGTTGTATTATAAGGCCAATTTGATTGTTTCAGGAAGTACTTACCGGCAGCATTTCCAAAGCTTGGTAATATTCCACGTGGTTCTGGTGTGCTACCATAGTCAGGCATGAAATCTGTGAACCAGTTATCATAAACGCCCCATACATAGGTATCATTAACAAATGAGTAAGAAACTTCAGATGCACCAATTAAACCTAATGCACCAGCATTCTGACCGTTCTTTGTGTGACGGTGGAACTTCTCTGTAAAACACTCACTACCCCAGTTATATTTACCAGTCAGACAGTTAATAGACATAATAAAAGTGAGGTCAGTATTTGTCAGCGAGTTAATATTTGAGTTATGATAGCTTGGTTCGCCCCAACCTGTCTCTTCACCATGATCGCGGTGCTGAAGAAGGAAAGAACCAGCATTGATAGCCTCATTAATCATGGTTGCATTGCCACCATCCCATCCACCCAATTCAGCAGGGCTTTGAGGAATATAACCCAGTCCGTTAGGACCAAAGTAATTAACAACAGTATTTGTATTTGTAGCAGTTGACCAAACTGAACCGGGGGTTCCTTGATAAACCTTATTAATACGAACAGGCTCCTTGCCTTGAACATGTTTAAAGTATCCACCTACAACCTCTGAACAGATCTGGAACCAACGTTCTGTCTGCCATCCGAGAGCAGTAATAGGATGTTTATAGAAGTACTCAGCTGTTGGAGGATTCCTCTCATAATTGAGGAACTTAGTGATCATAACGGTTAACTGATCATTATTATTAGCGGTAATACGAGACATGACTACATCAGGCATCATATCGCCATTAACATCGGCATAGAGATTATCAGAGACACAATAGTTATCATAAATAGGAGCAAGAAGATTCTTTGTTCCATCACTACCATGATCGCCTAATAATAGGCAAGCAACAGGTTTTAATGTCCAGTTGTTATAAGCATTCTTTATAAAATTCTGGATTGCGGTTGTAGTATTTCCACCAACTTCAGTGATTGTGAAAACCTTGGTAATAACACCTTGTTCTGTACGGAACTTTCTGATAGTATCAGCCCACGCTTGGAATTCAGGTCCATCAGGAGAGATAATGATATACTCACACTCACCATCAGCCTTGCGGTTAGCATTATTCTCGTAACGTGATTTATAATCTATACGTGGAAGGCTTGAGTAATTAAGCAGCATATCTGAAAGCATAGGATCCCAGTAACGGTTTCTGAATGCTGCATCTCCGAATTCGCCATTACCACCAACAAGGTCAATAGCTACCTCAAGATCACGGATAACCCTTAATTCTTTAGTAACAGGATTATATTGGAATGGAGTAATACCAAGTGTTACAAAATCAACACCACGAACAGAGCTTACTTCTGAGAGTTTCACAGGCTCAGCAGGATAAAACTCGTTTGAAGAGTAGATTGTACTATTCTTAGAATAATCCAGAGGAGTATCTTCACTCTCAAGTGGAATACGAGGAGCAGGTGCGACCTCAACATTTTGGATTACCTCAACACGGCTATTGACAATACGTAAAACAGGAGTTGCACCGGTTGGGATGGCAATAAAGCGACCCTGACCGGGAAGGTTAGGTGCACCCTCATCACCAGGAAGAAAAACACCTGGCATCTCTAGAGATACCATTGAAGTGCCTTTAACGTTAACTGGTACCATAGAAAACTGTTCTACGGAGAAGTCAACACGAATATGGTTAGATTTACTATCCACCAAGTTAAAACCCTGGCGGGACCAGCTATCGCTATAGCGCACATCCTGAGCAGATATCTGCCCGAATGTCACCATTACGAGCCCTAAAGCCAGTATGGCATTCCTAAAACGAGTAAAAAGCTTCATCTTGAGATTTGTTTGGTTAAATATGATATTGTACTAGGTGTATATCTTCTTGTTAGGTTGTTGATGTTCTTTATCTGACTAATAGCTTCCCGGTAATAATATTTCCGGAAGCTTCTAATTGAAGCAGATAGAGGCCTGACTTGATTCCTTGATATTTTAAATCAAGTGTCGCCTCAAATATACTATTTTTTTCACTATGCAATGATTCTGAATAGATTAATCTTCCCTGCATATCTAAGATTTTCAATATACCACTTCCGTTTAAAGGGCGGTCAAAACTTATTCTTACCTGATCAGTTGCTGGAACTGGATAGACTTGCAATTCATTAGATTGGGTCAAAGTGTTGATGCCCACACTTGTTCCTTTATTAATCTTCATTGCAGGATCTCCAAGTATGTTATTATCATAAAAACACCACCTTAAGGCTCCTTCTTCCCATTGACCCGGGGCATTTACCCAAGGTGCAGTGGCTACTTTTGAAAGACGCTGTGTCTCTCCGATCCGATCTGAATCTAATGTGTATAAAGCATTCATCCACTCTCTATGAAGATGAGCTGATGGCCCTTCTGTCTGACCCTCATTAAACCAACCATAGCGACTATTTACACAGGCAGCAACAGCAAACTTAGATATTTTCAAAGTCTGCTCAGCAATACAGGCGGGGTAATCAAAAGCACCACAAATACAACCATGTGAGTAAATTATAGCATAGTTATGTTGAATCCCATCTACCTTTGAGAAATTCTCATCCGTAATATCCCAAACTGACAACCGCATCATATAGTCCCAGTTACTATGACCACTGTGCTGTATAAATGTATAACCATCATTAATCTTTGCGATGATATCAGATGAACCCCACTGATTAAATCCTTCATCATATAACTTGAAGAAATTCATATTCTCAGGTAATCCTGTAGTAGTATATCCATTATCGCTACGCTCCCCTACTAAGAGTTCTAAATAGTCTTGTCCGTATGTTTCCGGGTTATCATAAAGTTTTTCACCGGCCATTAAAACCCAGTTCGTCTCATTCAAAACGGGCGACTGCTGATATTTTAACACCTTAGCTGTCATATGACTCTGTTCGGTCAATGATCTAAATGGTAGGCGGGCAACAGCCAACTCAGGTAATAAGTCATCCTCTCCTATCTCACCCCAAAGATCGTTATCATTGTCATTCCATGTTCCATCAAGTGAGCTATAATAAAGATCGCTCGGAATAGTGGAGTCTTCATAAAGAGAACTTGACTGAACCTTACAATAAAATCCTCTGGCAGGAATCAATTCAACATCTCCACCAAGCAGGACGTATAAAATACCATCGTTGTTATATCTTGAGATCAGGTAATTTCTAAGCTTTTGAGCATCATCTACACCAGCCTGACCATTGATAGCATCCTCAAAGGAGACCAATGAAACCTCCAACCCTGAATTGGCATAGTAGCTAACTAAGTCGGCGAAACCATCCATATACTCAGAAGGAGTAACAATAAGCAGTTTATTATCAGCGACGGTAACACTTTTAGCATATGTTGCACTTTCATTATAATTTTCAGTTATCCGCTTTAAAAGGCTTTCTACCTCTTTTCCGTTTCGAAGTAACGTCAAAGCTTGTCCCGCTCTTTCTGATGGTTTCGTCTTGACAATAATCTCTAAATTATCATACCATATCACCTCACGTTTTACCGGATTATATTGAACAGGGCAAACCGTTGTCATCATAATCGAGTGTCCATAAAGAAAATGCGTTGAGAAATGGCCATTCATTACAGTCGGAAGCATTGTATTACTAGCATAAATCGCTTCATTTCTAGCCCACTCACCCGACAAACCTTGTGATAGAGGACGAGAAGGCTGCATGGGGGTAATATCAAGACCGGAGAATCGGCCTGCTTCACTGCCAGGCTTGACCTCAATCGATACTGCCTCCTCTCCTGCCGGTAACAGCAGACTTAAAGACTTCCATGGAAGAGCCGGCGTTCCTGCCTCTCCAGCCATCGATAAACCGTTAATCGAAATAAAATCACCTTGAGCCTCTCTTGAGATCGTAGGCTTATCAAAGTGGACTTTAATTTTTACCTCGCCAGCATTTACAAAGCCAGAGAGTATCAGTAACCCAAGGAGAATAAATTTAGCTTTCATATGAGATAACATATTTTTGACAGGTCAACAAAGAGCACAATGGCGACAAATTTACCAAACAGAATAATTTATCGCACTTTTTTTTTACTTTTAACCTCGATTTTTTAAAAAAAGTTAGTAAACAGGCTCTCAAAGCAATAAATTGTATTGACAAAGGGGTCTAAGTTTGGTATTTTTGCATAGCCGTAGGAAAAAGCATTTAGACTAATTCATACATTCTTCACAAGAAAAAACCATGATTGAGAATTAATCATCATATCCTAGAGTAATTCTATCAATCGAGTTAGTTCAATGTGTCAGTTTAGACCTAAACAAGATCACATGAACTATCAGCGATTAAGTCTTATTCACAAATTGGAATGAAGTAATCAATCTGGCATATTACTTGTGATTTTTGAAAAACAAATTTAACATCACATGAAACTATCGCAGTTCAAGTTTAATCTGCCTAGTGACCTAATTTCCAGTTGGCCTACAGAAAATCGAGATGACACAAGGCTAATGGTAATAGACAGAAAGAAAGGTTCTATTTCACATCTTAAGTTTTCAGACCTTATAGATTTTTTTGATGACGGAGATATCTTTGTTCTGAATAACACAAAGGTTTTTCCTGCTCGTTTGTATGGTGAAAAAGAAAAAACGGGTGCTAAAATTGAAGTTTTCCTTCTAAGAGAATTAAACCGTGAATCACGTCTCTGGGACGTCTTAGTTGATCCCGCACGAAAAATTCGTATAGGTAATAAACTCTACTTTGGTGATGACGATTTAGTTGCTGAGGTAATTGACAATACCACCTCCAGAGGACGTACTTTAAGATTCCTTTTTGACGGTCCATATGAGGAGTTTAAGAAAACCATCCAACGCCTTGGTGAAACCCCTCTTCCTAAAATACATAATCGTCCGGTTGAATCATCTGATGCCGAAAGATATCAAACCATTTATGCTAAAAATGAGGGTGCCGTTGCAGCACCTACCGCCGGCCTCCATTTCTCACGTGAATTAATGAAACGTCTTGAAATTAAAGGAATTGATTTTGCAGAAATCACTCTTCATGCGGGACTAGGTAATTTCAGAAACATTGAGGTTGAAGATCTTACCAAACATAAGATGGATTCAGAAGAGATGTATGTTAATGAAGATGCCGTTAACATCGTAAACAATGCAAAAGACAATCGAAAGAAGGTAATTGCCGTTGGGACTACTACCATGAAAGCTCTCGAGACAGCCGTGACTATTTCGGGTCATATTAAAACCTACAATGGTTGGACTAACAAGTTCATCTTCCCCCCATATGACTTTACTGTCGCTGATGCCTTAGTAACTAACTTCCATCTTCCTATGTCATCAATGCTTATGATGGTAGCCGCTTTTGCAGGTTACGATTTAACAATGAAGGCATATAAAGAGGCTGTTGAACAGAAATACAAATTCTTTACCTATGGTGATGCAATGTTAATCATTTGATCAATATTGCTTTTTGTAATCTAACACCTGATTAAAAAAAAGGCTGCCTTCACTCCAGATGGCAGCCTTTTCTTGACTTCGACACTTTCATTGGCTATGTTTTATATTATACTGATAAACAATAAACTAAAAATACAAGGACGTTCTTTTGGGTGTCCTAGAGTAAAATTAATCCATTTTGCAGCTATCCAGACAAAAAAAAAGATAGTTCAGCCCATTGCGTTTCATTGAGTACAGTTTTGTGTACTACAGATTTTTACTTTTCAAATGGGTCATACTTGTATTGATACCTAGCGATATTAGCCACACAATATGCCAAAATCCCCAAATGTGGATGAGCCATTGTGCCTTCTTCATTTTTGTGGTAAATAGGACGAAGATCAAG
>MTLC01001524.1_pt2 | contig 21663 bp, 18 predicted proteins | sample 1982451 | NCBI WGS metagenome assembly MTLC01 (sample SAMN05710165, study PRJNA340218) | biofilm metagenome | isolation source: sample SPH anode biofilm adapted to +100 mV | place: USA | collected 2012-02-03 | reverse complement strand
CAAGCTCGGCCTGTCGGCCAGAAAGTACGCCAGCCTCTTCAAGAATCCCGATATCATCGCGCTCTTCGATACGGTACGCTAGCCCTGTCGCACTCTTGACTCGCTGACGACTTTTCAACTATATTCCCAACTGCCCAGTGCATTCCCCGGTTGTGTAATGGTAGCACAGCAGACTCTGGATCTGCTTGTGGGGGTTCGAATCCTCCCTGGGGAAATCCTCCTTTCCGGCCCCTTCGTCTATCGGTTAGGACAAAAGATTCTCAATCTTTAAAGAGGGGTCCGACTCCCCTAGGGGCTAAAAAGCTGATCCGGTCCATGACCGGGTCAGCTTTTTTCATAGGCCCCGAAGGGAGTCGGACGGACGAGCGCGCGCCGCGACAGCGGCGAGGAGGTGCCAGGATGGCACCGGAAGCGCGAGTCCCGGCCTGCAGTGAGCAAACAGGATGGTTGCGAACGCAAGGACGGCTCCGCTATCATCAACATGGGAAGGCGGTGCTTGAATGATGCCGATACTCTGTCTTGCCCCGCTGCACGGAGTCACCAATCGCGTATTCAGGGCCGCATACTTCAGGCACTTTGCAGGTTTTGATTCGGCGATGGCTCCATTCATCCATGCCATCACCGGGGCCGATCCCGGCCAGGCTCATTTCAAGGATGTGGTCCCGCGCGAATCGATCGGCATTCCAGTCGAACCGCAGCTGATGGGCAACGAGGTGGATAGCTTCATGGCCACGGCATCCATGCTCGCGGGACAGGGCTACACAGCGGTCAACGTCAACATGGGCTGCCCCTACACGATGGTCACCAGGAAGCACCGCGGAGCCGGGTTCCTGCCACATCCCGATGCCGTCGATGCGTTTCTCGACGCGGTCTGTTCCAGAACGACGATGCGCATATCGGTCAAGCTGCGTCTCGGCTTATCCGACGGCGATGAGATACTGCGCGTCATGCCGGTGCTGAACAGATTCCCTTTGGACCGGGTCATCATACACCCGCGCATCGCCACCCAGATGTATGGAGGCGTGGTCAATCTGAATGGCTTTGCCGCGGCGGCCGCGCTATCGGTTCACGAAATCGAGTACAATGGCGACATCAAGGACGCGGCGTTCCTGTCCGCACTCATGGCCAGGTTCCCATCGATCCATCGCTGGATGCTGGGGCGTGGAGCCATAGCCGATCCGTTTCTCCCGGCCAGACTCAAGGGGCTGCCCGAACCTGCGGATCATGGCGCAACCATCAGGGCATTCCACGACGAGCTCTACGCGGGCTATCGACAGGTGCTCTTCGGGCCACGGCATGTACTGGACAAGATGAAGGAAGTCTGCGGCTACCTCGTCAGATCTTTCTCCAATAGCGATTCGATGCTAAAATCGATAACCCGAGCCAAGACACTCGAGGCCTACGAACGGGCCGTCCAGAACATGTTCACCCATGAACGCTGGCAGGCCTGATCGGCGGATCAAAGAGGAGACATCATGGCACACGATACCCCGCAGACGCTCCGCGCCAGCTCCATATACCAGATATTTGTCAGAAACTACTCCGAGTCGGGGACCTTCGACACTGCCCTGCCCGCTCTTGACGCGGCGGTTCGCTTGGGCTTCGATGTCGTCTACCTGACGCCCATACACCCATCCGGACGCGTTGTCAGGAAGGGTACGCTGGGCAGTCCCTATGCCATCTCCGATTATCGCGCGGTAGATCCGGCGCTTGGCGGTGAATCCGGGTTCAGACGCTTCCTTGACGCCGCACACGCGCGCTCCCTCAAGCTGATCATCGATGTCGTGTACAACCATACGAGCCCTGATTCGGTGCTGGCCCATGATCATCCCGAGTGGTTCTGGAAGGGGCCGGAAGGGAAACCGGCGCCGCGCGTGCCCGACTGGTCGGATGTCGTCGACCTGGACTACAGCCACCACGACCTCTGGGACTATCAGATCGAGACGCTGGAACGATGGGCGCGGCTCGGGGTCGATGGCTTCCGCTGCGACGTTGCAAGCCTGGTACCCGTAGCGTTCTGGACAGAAGCGCGCCGGCGGCTCGCGACCCTGCATCCTTGTCTGTGGCTCGCCGAGAGTGTGCACAAGGAATTCGTCGCCGATATTCGTTCGCGCGGCTTTTATGCGGCCTGCGATGCGGAACTCCACGAAGCCTTTGACCTCAGCTACGACTACGATGCCCGCACGGAGCTTGAGGCGGCCTGGGCTGGAACTGGTCCACTTGCGGCCTATCTGCATCACCTGTCACTGCAGGACTGCATGCTGCCCGCGACCGCCATCAAGGCGCGCTTCCTGGAGAATCACGACCAGACCAGGGCCGCGCATCATTTTGGCACGGGAGCCAGGTTGCGCGGCTGGACCTTGTTCGCGATGCTCCTTGACGGGGCATTTCTGGCATACATGGGCCAGGAGTGCGCGATTGCTCACCGCCCCAGCCTCTTTGATCATGATCCCGTTGACTGGGTTCAGAGAGATGCCTCGTTCGAGGCATGGTTCACCGCGGCGCACCGTGTGACCAAGGCGATACGAGCCAGGGAGCCTCGCTGCACGGCGCGTGAACTGGCGGCCGGGGTTGTGCTGCTCCAGCGCTCGGGTGGCCCACAACCGATAGCCGCGTTGCTCAATCTCGATGGCCGGTCCGGTTCCGTCGAACTCCCCTTGTCGATCAGGGGCCGGGATGTGCTTGGCGGCCACCGGGTCGAGCTCGGTGCGGTCATGGCCCTTGCGGCCGAGCCGATGGTCATCGCCCTGGACTGAGCATCACCCTTGACTCGAACCTTCCAGAGGACCTAGAATAGGCGCATGCAACCGATCTGATCTCCTTCGACAGACAAACACCCACCATGCGCCGACTTCTGAAGTCCGGCCTCATCTGTCAGTGGAAAGAGATCGATCATGACCAATCATCGCAATTACCGCCTGCTCGTGCTGATGGCATGCATGCAAGGCATCGTTTTTTATGCCCCCGTGGCAACGCTCTATCGTCGAGCCTTTGGTCTCGATATCCAGGGCTTGTTCCTCATCGAGTCAATATCCTGGGTCGCGACCATTGCGCTCGAGGCACCCTGGGGCCGATTCGCCGACACGTTCGGTTACCGGCTGACCCTGATACTCGGAACAGCATTGTTCCTGGTCTCAAAAGTCGTCTTCGCGACGGCGTCGGGTTTCGGCGGTTTCCTCGCCGAGCGTCTGCTCCTGGCGATGGCGCTCGCGGCACTCAGTGGCTGCACCGAGGCGATGCTCTATCGTTCGGTCCCGCCGGAGGACGCCGCAAAAGCCTTTGGACGATGGCACGCGGCCGAGAGCATCGGCCTGTTCTCCGCATCGCTCACGGCGCCGCTCCTCTACACCATATCGATGCGGAGCGCAGCATACGGCACGATCGTGTCCTATGCGGTCGCGCTCTTGTGCTCGCTCTTCCTGGTCGACGTGCGCGAAGCGGACGCAGGGTCGGGAACGGTAACGGCGCACGCGCCCCGCGAGGGCATCCGGCACTCGGTACAGATGCTCGTGCGTGACAGGGGACTGGTGCTCTTCCTCGTCGCCGCCGCCGTTCTGGGCGAGGCGACCCAATCGGCCACCGTGTTCCTGGCACCGCTCCAATATGAACGCGCTGGTATTCCGGCCGCGGTATATGGGCTGCTATTCGCCATGACCCAGGCGGCCGGACTTGTGGCGGCGGCTTCTGCCCGTGTTGTTACCGCCTGCGGCCGCCGCAGGGCCTTTCAGGGCCTGGTTGCTCTGGCGGCAGCCAGCCTTGCCGCACTGGCTCTGTCCGCATCGCCTGTCATCAGTGTCGCCGCCCTGATCGTGCTGGCCGCCGCCTCCGCCGCCTTCAGGCCGCTCTCCACAACCGTGCAGAATGAGAAGGCACCTGACAACTCGCGGGCCACCATGCTCTCGGTCAATGCCATCGTGATGGAACTGATAGCGGCAGTCATCAATGCCGGTTTCGGTCATGTGGCTGCCGTTGGCCTGCCCGTCGGTTTCGGATTCCTGGCGGTGATGGTCGCCGCGTTGCTCCTGCTTACGAAGGGAATATTCGTCCCGCGTCCGTAGGCCTGCGACCGACTGGCAGCGCGTGCATACCCTGCGGCACGCCTGCCAGAGGAGCCTGCCATCTGCTCCATGCAAGCCCGCACCATGGCAGGCAGAGTCAATTCGCCGTCTGAGGCTCCGTGGCATAGAGGCGTGCGAGCGCCGCATCGGAGCGCATCGCTTCCATAAAGGCTTCCAGCAGTCGTGGATCAAAGCTGATACCACTTTCTGAGCGCAGTATCGCTTCTGCCTCTGCCAGCGTCAAGGCCGGCTTATAGATTCGCTTGCTCACCAACGCGTCAAATACATCGGCAAGTGAGACGATCCTGGATTCCAGGGGTATATCCTCGCCAGCCAGACCATGGATATAGCCCTTGCCATTCCATTTCTCGTGGTGGTACAGCACGATGTTCTTTGCCATCTGATCAATACCGGGACGATTGATGATGTCATAACCGACACGGACATGCTGCTTGACGACATCGAACTCCTGGGCGGTCAATGATCCTGGTTTGAGCAGTATCTCCTTCCCGACACAAACCTTGCCGATATCATGTAGCGGGGAATAGAGCTTCAAGAGCCTGATGAAGTCGGAATCGCAGCCGCAATGATGACCTATGAATTCGGACACCCGCGCAATTCTCAGGATGTGATTGCCGGTATCTTCATCAAAGAAGTAGTTCGTACTCTCCAGCGCGGTCACCATGGCAAGGGTCAGGTTCTCTATCTTCGCGGCCTGTTCCCGAATGATATTCTTCTGCATGAAGCCTCGGCATGCCTCGCGCACCGTCAGCAGTATGTCATGCCTGTCCCACGGCTTGCTCAAGTATCGGTAGAGCACCGCACCATTCACCAATCGCACCACGGCCTCAAGATCAGAAAACCCTGTCAATAGTATCTTGAGCGTATCCGGTGTCTTCGAATGTACCCGCAGCAGGAACTCGTCACCATTGGTGCCCGGCATGCGCTGATCCGAGATGATGACCGCGATCCTCCCGCCTTCCGACATGATATCCTCTATCAAGGAAAAGGCACCCTGGGCGCTGTCCATTATCTCAATGTCATAATCCTCGAAGAACAGGTCGCTTCGCAACTCGTGTTTGAGACTCTGGAGTACTATGTGTTCATCATCCACACAGACGATATATTCCTTCTCACTCATGCTGGTACCTGCCTTCCGACGATTCGGCACAACGGCACTTGATGGTCTCCCTCAATCGCTCCTGATCCCAGGGTCTTCGCAATGTAGCAAGCTCCGGACCATTCGCGCTCGGGTATGCCATCGCAGACCAGCCACTCGATGGCAGACTCATGGCTGCACCCCTGGTGCCGCCGGAAGCCTTACCACAAACTCAGTCCTGCCCGGCACCGAATCCACCGTTATGGTCCCTCCGTGGGACTCGACAATCCTTTTGCATATGTCGAGCCCAAGTCCCAAACCTTCTCCTTGCTTCTTCGTTGTAAAGAATGGGTCGAATATCCTTGCCTTTATATCATCTGGTATGCCAGGGCCGGAATCAATGATGGAGACCTCCGCTATCGTATCGTTCATGCGGGTTGCTATGGTGAGCTTTCCCTTGAATTCCATGGCTTGCGCCGAATTTCGTATCAGATTGAGCCAGACCTGGCTGAGCTTCTCTGAAGAACCATGGGTACAGGCGCCTCCAAAATCGGCCGTCGTCTCTATCCCATATTTGAGCATATTGTGCATGAGCACCAATACAGTTCTGATATCGTCGTCAATATGGACGAGGGAGTCTGGATCATTCGATTCAGATGATATGTACGATCGCAGGGCAGCTACGACATTCGCAGCCTTCTTGACCGCGATAGCTATTATCCTTGACATCCTGATCGCCTGAATCATGCAGGCCGCATGCTGGACGGTCGCCTCGGCTCCCTCGTCCACCAGAGACTCGCTGATCTCTGCGACATCGTCGCTGATGCCAAGGTCAACCAGTACATCAGCCAGGGAGCGTGCGTTGCCAATACCTGCGGAACTCAATTCCGCTGATACAGAACGGACTACCTTCCTGCGCTCCATCGAGATCTCACTCTTCCCGAGTGTCTCGGGCCTCAGTCCGAGCCGCATGATTTTCTGAAAGAATTCCCGCTGCCGCGCATCTGCCTGCTTCAGAAATTCGGTCAACTCGCTGAATCGAGTTTCAAGAAAATCACCTACCAGACGATTCGCCGAGAGTATCGCGCCGAGCGGTGTATTGAGCTCATGCGCGATGCCTGCGGATAGATTTCCCAAAGCCGTAAGCTTCTCGGTCTTTACAAGCAACTCCTGGGCGGCCCGAAGTTCCTGAACCGAGATCTCAAGCTCCCTCGTCCGCTCTTCAACCCTATTTTCAAGTTGGGTGTTGAGCCTCATCAGTTCGATGTTCTTTTCCGAGATCCTGCTGGCCATCTCGTTGATCGTATGCACAAGAATATTGAGATCGCTGAATGGCGTGTCGCTAATCTGGAAATCATACGAACCCATGGCGATCGTATCGATCCCGCGTCGAATATCCTCCATCGGCTGACGAAAGCGTCGCTCGACAAAGAGCCGATTCACAAGCAGATTCGCTATGATGACGGATACTATGACCAGCGCGGCAATGGACAGGAAGAGGTATTGAACCCTGTCGATATCACGATCGCTGAAATAGAGCCAGACTGTCCCGAGCGGCAAGTCCTTGTAGCGAATCTCCCGGAACAAGGGCTGGATCCTCGTCGACGATCCTTGCGTACGAGCCTCATCGATCAGCGTACCGGAGACGGCTGAACTAAGCACCATACCGGAAATTCGGCCCGATGAAAGGAGAGCCTGGCCGATTCTCTTGGCCTGTTCCTCATCGACATTGTACAGAGGTTCGATCAGAAGTTGTTGAATCTCATCCGCGGTGATACTGGCCTTGGCGACGAGATCGTTCTGCATCGAGGCGGTAATGGCTAGAAGCGCCAACATCTGTAACGAGATAATGATCAGGGACGAGCCCACCATGAACAGTGTTCGTATATCCCCTGTCAGAGTCCTTGACCGCGTCGCGTGCCCGGTCGGTCGTGTGGCCATCGTGGTACTCATCTATATTTGCTGGCGATCTTCTCTATCGTACCATCAGCCAACAAACGTTTGAGTACCGCGTCGACCCGCGGAATGAGGGAGACTGCAGGAGACTGCCTGGAGAAGGCAAAGAACAGATCGGTATGCGCGGAAGGTGTCCAGTCGACGCGCTCTAGCCTGGAACGATAACCCAGTATCGATACATCATAGGAGATGTTTGGCTCGGTACCGATGGCCAGCCCGATGCGCCCGAGTGAAAGCATCAGCAGTACCTGCTTCTCGGTTGGAAGGTCAAGCTTGTCGAGGTTTTGTCCGAATTGTATGGTTCAAAGTAGAACGAATCGATCGACTGCCCTATCACTTTGCCCTTCAGGTCGCCATAGCTCTTGACCGAGCCCGCAAGTCCCATTTGCGCATAGAACACAGGCTGCACGACAAAATATGAGGTGGGCACGTATTCCATGAATTGTGCGCGTTCCGTCGTAAATGCCGCGCCGGTGCAGAAATCCGCCTGCCCATTCCGCAACATCTCAAGTGCGCGCGCCCATGGATGGCGCTGGACTTCTATCTTGATGCCAAGCTCACGTTCAAGGATGGTGATGATGTCAATGTCGATGCCCGAGAATCCCGCGGCGGCAGAACTGTCGTTGATGCGAAAGGGCGCCCACGCCTCCGTCACCATGACGAGCCTGTTCTGCCCTTGCGATGGCACTACAGCCGTGACCATGAGGAACGCTCCAAGCGCCACGACGGATCGTATGCCCCTCATATGAGATGCCTCCAGATCACCGATCATGCTAATCGATTCGACTTTTGCTGTCAAACTTCATGCCACGTGGCCGCGGTGCTCTTCCGCCGTTTCAACTATTGCAATACTGGCTGGCGCTCTCTATGATTGCAGTGCCATATATATAGACCTCGATAGATGGAGAAATCTGCCAAGTTTTGCCATTTCTTCCTGCTCTGTATCTATCGCCCTATATTCTTGCCTCGGTCTTTCCACTGGGCCTCGGCCTCTTTGTGTGGCGACGCAACAGATCGCCGGTAGGCAGATCATTTTCGGCAATGCTGCTGGTCCAATCCATCTGGTCCGCCACCGTGCTCCTCGAGATTGTTGCGAGCACGCTGGAATGGAAGACGATCTGGGACAACATCCAGTTTCTAATGTCAGGCACCTCCGCCGTACTCACGCTCGCGTTCTCAATGCACTATAGCGGCGTGCGCCTCAGACATCGGCGCAGGGCCCTCGCCCTGCTGATGATTTTTCCAGTGATGGCGTTTGCCTGCGCGGAGACAAATTCGCTGCATGGAATGCAGCGCATCGACGCCTTCATCGATCCAACGGTTCCTTTTGGCGAGCTGGTCTATACCTTCAGGTTGCCGATGCTGCTCTTCCTGATTCCGATCTACACAATCGCGGTAGCCGCGATAGTCTGGCTCGGCAGGCTCGCGCTGCGCCATCGCGGCTCAAGCAGGATGAGCGCACTCGCCGCAGTCTCCGGTCTGCTCATACCACTCGTTGGCACCATACTGACACTCGCCAGGATGCGCATCAATGGCAGGCTTGAGGCGAGCTCCCTGTTCCTCATGGCTGGTGACGTCATGATCGCATTCGGCATCTTTCGCTACCGCATGGCCAACGTTCTCGGAACGGCACGACTACGAATAGTGGAGAACCTGCTCGATCCTGTCGTGGTCATCAGCAATGGTGGGCATGTGATATACCGCAATCGCGCCGCCCGAACCATGTTTGAGGTGGAGCATGATGAGATGATTGACAAGATGGCTCACGAGTTCTTTGCTGACTGGCCACAGCAGGCGATCGACGTGCTGCAAGGTCATTCGATGAAGGCCGAGACAGCCATACTGCGGGGCAACGAGGAGTTGAATCTCTCGATACAGGGGTTCCCGATCAATCATGATGAGCGCGCCAGAGCCGTGGTCGTCCATGATTTCAGCGATCTCACCAGAGCAGAGCGGTCTTTGCGAGAGCTCTCCTCGATGCTTGAGAAGCGAGTCGAAGAACACGTGATCGATCTCGAAGCGGAGGTCAGACGGCGTCGCGATACCGAAGAGTGGCTCGAGGAAGTCAACGCCGAGATTGCGAAGACCCAGACTGAGGTCATGCTGACACTCTCTGAAATCATAGAGAGCAGAGGCAACGAGACGGCGAGACATGTGACCCGAGTTTCGGAATATGTCCGCCTGATGGGCAAGGCGATCGGTATGTCCGATTCCGCAGCTGCATTGCTCGCAAACGCATCAACCATACACGATATCGGGAAGATCGGAATTTCAGACGAGATATTGCTGGACCGCGGCCTCCTCGACGAGGCCGAACGCGCAACCCTGCAATCGCATCCTCTGATCGGTTACCATATTCTGGCTCGATCGGATCAACCGCTCATACGATTGGCGTCCCGCATAGCGCTCGAGCACCATGAGCGATGGAATGGTTCCGGTTATCCAGAAGGCAAGTGTGGGGACGCCATAAGCCTGGAGGCTCGAGTCGTTGGCATCTGCGATGTCTTCGATTCATTGATGGCCGACCGCTCATATCGCAGCGGATGGAGTCATGACAGAATTCTGGAATACTTCAAGAACGAACGCGGCATACTCTTTGATCCGCTCTTGATAGACCTGCTGTTCAGGAATCTGGACGCATTCCTCGATATCGCTGACAGGTTCCGGGATACCAATGAGCAGGATTCGGGGATCCTGCAGGATATGCCCCAATGAGCCCTTCATACCCTGCCGTCGAAATCATTGAGCTGATGCCATATGTCATCTCGGCGCTTCTGTCGGCATTGATAGCCATCCTGGCGACGCGGCACAAGAATGACCGCATGGTACTGTCTTTCAGTCTCGTGCTGTGGTCCGAGTTCGCATGGACAATGCTGCTGATCTGTGAGTTGCTGGCCCCCGGGCTCGAATCCAAAGCCTTCTGGGATGGAGCTCAGTTTCCAGCGACTCTGGCAGCGGTGGCGTCGCTGTTTTCATTCGCCCTGAACCTGACCGGGGTGACCAAGAGACTGGCAGACCGACGTGTACTCTGGCTCTATATTCCAGCTGTGATTTCCGCCGTAGCGGCGCTCACACCGGCAGCCGCGCCTCTGCTTCGGATGGATCCAGCAATAGACTGGTCCGTGCCCTTTGGCGAACTGGTCTACGCATATACGCCAATAGACTACGTGCTCTTTGCCTATGCATATGGGCTTTCCATGGTTGCGGTCATTCTGCTGGTCCGCGCGCGAGCGGCCAGCAAAGGCCATAGACACCTGGGGCTGATAATCGCCGGCTTCGCGGTGCCGCTGGTCATGATCTTTCCTGCGGTACTCGGCGCACGGCTGTTCAGCAGAAGGGACCTGTCCCCGATCTGGTTCATGATCGGCAACATTTCGATAGCATTTGGGCTGATCAGATATAGGCTCTTCGATATTGCGCCGCTCGCACGGCGCACGGTCATCGATAGTCTGGGAGATCCCGTCGTCGTACTCGATGGCGACTCGATGGTACTCGACTGCAATCGAGCCTTCTCGGACTTGCTCGGGCTTCATGCAAGAGGGTTCCGGGGCCTGGACCTGACCGAAGCATTGCGTGCCACGTCACCCGGGATGGGAGAGGCGGTCTTGAAGGCTGTCGTGCATGCCCGAGGCGCTACCACGCAGCATCGGGTCGAGTTTCCCACCGCGCGCGGAACACGCGTCTACATGGTGGGAGCGAGCGCGGTTCCGGATTCGAGCCGGACAGTCAGCACCAATCTGTTCACGACGGTGGTCTTCAGGGACGTAACGGAACTGGCTGTGGTTGAGCAGCAGCTACAAGTCTGGAACGAGGAACTCCAGGCCCGGATTCACGCCCGAGTGCATGATCTGGAGATGGAAATCGCCAGAAGAAGATCAGCGGAACATGAGCTTCAGACGGCCAACAAGCGAATCGTAAAATCACAACACGAGATACTATTGACACTCTCCGAGCTGGTGGAAAACCGTTCACCAGAAACCGCCAACCATGTATTGCGGGTTGGCGAATACGCGCGCATCCTGGCTCAGGCCAGCGGACTGTCAAAGGATAGCATAGGACTCATCACGGAGGCCGCTCCACTCCACGACGTCGGCAAGATAGCGATACCGGACCGTATTCTCAACAAGCCGGGACGCTTGTCGGTTGACGAGATGTCAATCATGAAGACACACTCGATCGTGGGCTATAGGATACTCGGGGCATCCGAACGTTCCATCATCCGCGTCGCGGCAATCATGGCCCTTGAGCATCACGAGCACTGGTCAGGACAAGGGTATCCTGTGGGCAAGTCCAGAGAGAACATCTCGCTGCCGGGACGCATAGTCTGCATCTGCGACGTCTTCGATGCACTCGCCACGGCGCGACCCTATAAGGAGGCCTGGGAGATCGAGCGGATCATTGACTTTGTCCATGACGAATCCGCGCATATGTTTGACCCTGCCTTGGTCGAGCTCTTCATGGCCAATCAGGATCGCTTCCGGGAAGTAGCACTTCGCTATCCAGACACCAAGCACACCGAGCCGGCGGCCACGGCCTGATTCGGCAGGGACTCCACAGAAGGGAAGTAAGATGAAATCAATGGACAGAGAATTGAGCGCGACGGAGACAGGTGCCCTGGAGTTGCGAACGAAACGGCCCCTGCTGCTCTCGTTCATCGGATTGCTCATGGCATTGCTGACGATTATGGTAGCCAGACCCATCATCTCGGGAAATTTCAGTGACGTCACCATTCCCGCTGGCGCGACGCTCCTGGTATTTCAGGGCATGGCGCTTCTGCTGGGCTTGAAGGGCGCGTATGACACCTCCTCATTGATCTCGACAGGGTCGCTGAACCTGCTCATAGCGGCCGCGTTCATTGCCCAGGGCTACTCGCGACAATTCATCCTCGATCAAGCGGCGATGTTCCTGATCTTCGGGTTGCTGGCAGCAGCGCTGTTCGTCAGGAAGAAGAGCCTCGTGTACGCATTCAGCGCCTATGTGGTCGTCGCATTCGGGTTGACGGTAGCCAGGATCGCACTGAGCGCATCAATACCAGAAGGGCACAAGAGTCTGGTCTCCCAGGTCATCATCCCGGCAGTTTGCCTGACGCTCTCGATCGCCGTCACCCTCTTCATCAGGAGAATATTCGACTCGATGATGCAGGAGGTTCAGCATCAGCTCGATGCGGTGCAGAAGCGCGCGGAAAAGGCAAAATCACTCATGGAGAGTTCGCAGGTCTATTTGTTGCAGGTCCAGAATTTCGGCAAGGACGCTCAGAAGACGCTCGGTGCCAGCAAGGCCATAGAGGGTACGTCGGATGCCATGATGGATGAAGTCAGGTCCGTGGAATCGCAGACCCTCGAATCGAAGGCCGCTCTTGACGAGATCCTCGCAAGCATCAGCGAACTGACCGACCAGGCGGAGAGTCAATCCGCCCATGTCGCCGAGACGGTCGCCTCGATAGAACAGATGAACGCGAATGTCCAGAACATAACTTCGATTTCAGAGAAGAAGCGCAACACGGCCCTCAATCTTCTGGAACAAGCCAAGGATGGCGAACAGTCCATGGACAAAGCAATCAGCGCCTTTGACAATCTCAGCAAGTATGTCGATGCCATCCTTGAGACAACAAGCGTCATACAGGGCATTGCTGAACAGACCAATCTGCTGGCCATGAATGCCGCGATAGAGGCGGCTCATGCGGGTGACGCAGGTCGGGGCTTCTCAGTCGTGGCGGACGAGATTCGCAAGCTATCGGAGACCAGTTCAGACAACGCGCGAGGTATCTCGGCCAATCTGACGCGACTGGTTCAGGACATCGGCAGTACAGGCGACGTGATCAAGGCATCGGGTGTTGCCTTCAGGCTGATAGAAACAGAGATCGGCGGAGTCGTGCAGGCTCTCGAAGAGATCAGCAATGGCATGAAGGAAACCTCGATCGGCGCCGACCAGATCATGGAGTCGTCGATCGTACTCAACGATGTCAGTTTCTCGGTCAACGACAAGGTCAAACAGGTACGATCGAGTCACGGAAAGGCCGTTGGCCAGATGGCATCCATCACAGCGACCATGAAAGGCCTGAGTGCCCAGATGGCTTCGATCATTGAAGGCACCAAGGGAATCCGCGGTTCAATGGAGGATATCAACGAGCTGAGCGCCAACATAGTGCAGCAATCGGAGTTGATGAATGAAGAGCTCCACCATCTGTAGACCAGGCAGCCTCGTGACGCCTGCGTGCCCCCTTGAGCAAGAGACCGGATCGGTCTAGGCTCTTGGCATGTTCCATCCCGAGGAAATCATCTTTGCGCCAACCGGGCGATGCAACCTTCACTGTTCGCACTGTCGCGTCAGCCGTGGCCCGAACGAGCTGTCCGCCGCCGAGGCGATTCACTTTCTGGACGCATGCGCAGAAGGCGGCATCGAACGCATCGGATTCTCTGGCGGGGAGCCCTTTCTCCGGCCGGACTTCCTGATCGATGTCTCAAGGGCAGCCGTCGAGCGGGGATTATTCTTCGACCGCCTGATGACCAATGGTGATTGGTGGTCCGATGAAGCCGACCTGCGGTCCAGCCTCGCCGCGCTGTACGCCGCGGGCTTCGATGGCATCATCGGTGTCAGTTACGACTCCTACCATGGTCAGTCGCCGGAGCGGATGGCAGCATTCCTGCGGGCGGTCTTCGATACCTGGGGCCGCAAGGACGCGGTGGAACTGTTGTCTGTCCGATCGGAGGATGATCGGGACTATATGCGCGATTTGCGCGCACTGGCGCAGTCGCTAGGCGGCCGCGTGGAGTGTTCAGACGATGGCGGCGACGAGCCCGAGCGGATATGTGATGACACCTGGTCGGCGCGCGATGAATCGTCACCCGATGATGGCTCCGGACTGATCATCCAGATTATCCGATCTCCGCGTTCACGATCCGCGGAAGAAGGCGCCTGGCAAGCGGATGCCTGGTTCATCGACGACTTCTGTGCGGGTCCGGGGAATGTGTTCTATGTTCACCCTGACGGCTCGGTCGCCGTCTGTTGCGGATTCGCCAACGAAAACCCGGACCTCATCATAGGCACTATCACCGATTCGTACGCGACGCTGATGAAGGCTGCAGGGGCCAGTCCAAAGGTGTGCGACTGCTACGAGACCGGCCTTGCGAACATCAGGAAGCGGCTCGAGGCAAAGGGTGTGCGATTCCCTGGCAAGACTGACGACATCTGCTTCTTCTGCGACTATGTCTTCAGGAACTGAAGGAAGGCCTCGATCAGCGCCGGGTCGAACATGATGCCGGCCTGATCCTGCATGAAGGCTTCGGCCTCCGCGAGCGGAAAACCGGCACGGTACGGCCGATCATCCCGTATCGCATCCCAGACATCGGCTATCGCAATGATCCTGGCGGCGAGCGGTATTTCCTCCGCGGCCAGCTTGTCAGGATAGCCGTTGCCATCCCAGCGTTCATGATGATGCAGCACCGCCGGGACGACGCGCTCGAACGAGCGTATGTCACGGAGCATTGCCGCGCCTATTGTCGGATGCTGCTTGATCTGCGCGTACTCATCGCTGGTCAGCGATCCCGGCTTGTCAAGAATGGCCTCGCCAATGCCAATCTTGCCGACATCATGGAGTGTCGCCGATATGCGCAACAGGCGCACATCCTCGGCTGACAGCCCGACGTGCGTGCCAAGCTGCACCGCCACGTCGGACACGCGCTCCGAATGTCCGGCCGTCCATCGTGACTTGGCCTCGACCGCGCGGGTCAGCGAACTGATCACGCCGAAGAAGTTGTCCTCGCTCGTCTCGTGTTCCAGGATGCTTCGCAGCGCGACGGCGGCCTGATCCGCAAGCATCGAGAAGGTCCGTCGCTCGTCATCCGGCAGCGGTTCCTTCCGGTCCACGACCGATATCAGCGAACCAAGATACCGGCCATCGACGCTGAGCGGAGCCGCCACCATGAGGCCACGGTCGGAGCCCATCACATCGAGCGCGATCACCGCGACACCGGGGCCGGCATCAGCCAGCGGCGATTCGTAAAACGACGCCAGTCGCCTCTCAAAGCCTGGTTCAAGCAGGGTGTCTGATACGAAGGGTACGCGTTCGATGTGGCTGTTCCAGTCGAAGCCGGCATGGTTCACGGTATCGGTCAGAGCGGCTATGTTCCAGCCATGCTCCGTCTCGTCCCGCAGCGCAATAGCCACGGCGGTCGAGTGCATGCTCGTGTCGACGATCGAAGCGACTCGTGCCAGCAACTCGCCCCGTGACGTCGTGACGAGTACCGCCTTGTCGATGCGGTTCATCGCCTCCATGGTAGCCAGTCTGGACTCGGTCTCCAGCCGCCGCCTTTCAATTTCTTCCGCCATGGTGGCGAGGGTCCTGCCGAGCACACCAATCTCATCACGCCTGGCATTGTTGAAGACAGCAGAACGATTTCCACGGCGATACTCATCGGCAGCCGCGGCAAGTCCCGTAATGGGCTTGCTGAATCGTCTGGCAAAGAACCGGCCGAGAATCAGTGAGAGAGCGGCAAGAATCGCCGCGAACATCGCGGTCTCGGTGCCATAATCGGAAAGGAGCTCCGGCAGATTGGTGCTGTCAGCATCGGCGCCCAGTACCCAAACGGTACCGTCGGCGCCAGTCGGCAGCCCCATGTACGCATGTACGATCGGACCGCCGGATCGTCCGTTCGCGCCAAAGGCAATGTGACGAGCCACCGCGTGGTCCAGCCTCGGTACCACGTTCTCGATGGCCGGTCGTGATTCCACCGCACCGCTGGCGTCATGCTCAAACATCAGCCATCGGCCATTGGGTGCCTTTCCAAACAGCTCGATATGGCTGACCCCGATGGTGGTCTTGAGAAACGGCAGGCTGCGTTCGAGTGCCGCGAGCCGTCCGTCATCGCGATCGGACAGCGCTGCCAGCGCCGTGGCGTCGCGCGCCCCGAAAACCGAAATGAAGGCCAGGTCAGCCATGTCCGAACCGACATGCAGGCTGATCGAGGTCGCGGCTCTGCCGTAAACCAGGAAGGCCGCCGAAGACAGCAGTACCCCAAACAGGAAGAAGAAGCCCGTCAGTTTCCACGCGATCGACACGCGTGCAGGTATTGGAAAGAAACGCATAGCCAGCACAATAGCAATCGTGGGCCCGTTCGTCGATACCGCAACACCCCGCTAGATGGCGCCGAATCGCCGCGAGTGTATGAGCGTTCGTCCTTCGAAAACACCGGCATCGACAAAGATCTCGCGCAGCGAGGCCGGAATGCTGGTCCTGTCGACCTCGCTCGACAGCGTCAGCCGCCCCGCCTGCGCGCACTTGGCACCAAGATGGAATATGAAATTCACCGCGTCGGAGACGATGGTGCCGGTCTTGCCCGGAACCGCGAACTCGGTCGAGCCATGATGCACGGCGCAGGTAAACTGGATCGGGAACGGCAACCCCAGCCGTTCATATCCGAATATGGGTGTATTGAGCAGGAGCTTGAGGCTGGCCACGATGGCATGGGTCGCGTTGCGGGCTACCGACGGTATCAGATACACGGCGGTCGTATCCGTCTCCATCCACAGCAATGGGTCGGCCTCGGCCAGTACTTGCTGGATTTGCGCGCGGAGTCTGTCCCTGAAGGCGATGTAGCCCGCTTCACCCAGTCGCGTCTTCAGGTTCATCTGGGCGGAGGCTGCGATGAACAGGAAGTAGAATGGATAGACGACGCCAGGTCTGACGCTCTTCCAGCCGCCGAAGGCAGGAGCGCTCGCTGTGGTCGTCGCGTCGGTCGCACGCGGGCTTCCACCGGATGGCCGCAGGCTCTCGCATTCCAGCCGGGATTGCGCATAGGCCCGCACGTCGCGGGCCCTTGCCTTGTCTACTCCATGCTTGAACGCCATCGGCCCCAGGTAATCGCACGCACCAAGGAAAAAGACCGAAGCAGGATCATCAATTTCACCCGATGGGTCCGCGACGCCCCAGGCCGTCTGACCGCAGCGTCGCCTGAAGGCGAGGATGTTCTTGCGACGCTCGGCGCCATCGAGACCTGTGACATCAATATAACTCATATCGCCTGACACCGGCCTGTGATTCTTGACATCGGTCGTGTCGCGACCGACAACGGTCCCATGAGCCGAATCGAAACCGGGAGGCCTTCGATTGTCCGGGGAGAACCAGAATATGCTCACGCCTTCTCCAAGTTCACAGAATAGAACCTGATCTTGTCGCCGCCGGTCTGACGCTCCGGATCGAATCGCTCCTGAATGACGCGATCGATAGACAGGAAAAGATTGGCCGAAGCGCTCATCGTGTTCGTCGGCGTCGAACGAGCCTCGATCTGGGTTACCTCACGGAGCGTCTCGTTCTTCAGAAGCTCCATGGGCTGATCGCGATAGATGATGGGGCCGGCATGCGCCGCTATCCTGACACGCAGAGGCTCCGCCAGGGGGTTGTCAAGCATATTATAAAAATATATCTCGTTGAGTATTTCCATGCCGGCAAGGATGGCGGACCGCTCCTTCTGGCCGAACACGAAAGCGGCAAGCGCTCCATCGCCTTCCCATAGCCAGAGTCGTCCATATCGGGCATGCACCGATCGATGTACGATGGCACGGAGATCGGCATACGCCCGCTCGATATGTTCGCTGGAGTTTCGCTTGACCAGCGCCGAATTCTCTACCACATCGAGGCGAAGCACCGCTGCCTGCCGTTCGTCCCCGTCGCGCAGCCGCCCCCAGTCCGGGCTCGCCCGTTCGTTGGCATTTTCAAAAAACTGCCTGGTTGCCCGGTCGAACAGGAAGCCATCCAGCGATAGTGTCTTGACAATCTGGCTCAATCCCTTGATCGGATACGGTCGACCCATATAGCCATCGGCGTCGACTCGTACCAGGGTCTCTATGAAGTCGATGAAGCGACCATCGTCGATGATGTCCTGCACGATGCGTGTCGCGGCCATCTGGTTGGTTATGGGATAGTTCTCGGGTATCCCGGACCTTGCATGCAGGTCATATTCCGGATCGAGCAGCCTGACGAAGCGGACCATCATTTCCGCCGATATGGACTCGTAGAGTGTCCTGCGGCAGAGGCTTACTGTGGAGCTCTTGACTTTCATAGCTGTCCCGCCAACGTATCCGTGCTACAGGAAGTATAGCACGATAATCGCTTCGGTGCCAAATCTCCGTTACAGACTGTAGCCAGCTATCGCGTCACGGTACCAGTAGAAGCTGTCCTTGGGACGCCGCTCGAGCGAGTGCGGGTCAACGGCTACCAGCCCGAAGGTCTTGTCATAGCCATGGGACCACTCGAAATTGTCGAGCAGGCTCCATGCGAAGTAGCCACGCAACGGAACGCCATCGCGCATGGCCTCCCTGCAGGCGACAAGGTGGTCTCGATAGTAATCGATCCGGTCCCGGTCATGGACGCGACCGGCCATGTCGGCGGTGTCATGGAAGGCGGCTCCGTTCTCTGTGACATACAAGTCCGTGACTGGCCAGGTGGCATGTATGAAGTTGAGCACCCGTCTGAGGCCGCCAGGCACAATATCCCAGCCCATTTCTGTCTTCGGCAGCGCAGTCCTGACGAAGCGATAGCCGTCCGGATGCTCCGCGCTCGGAGCGGCGGCGACCACCGCATCCTCATTGTAGTAATTGACCCCGATGAAGTTGAGTGGCGCCCCTATCAGCTCCATGTCTCCGGCCAAGACTGGCATCGCGGCCCCTCGGGCCGCAAGATACGACGCGGGATAACCTCGGCCGAAGACGGGATCGAGCCAGAGCCCGGTCCGCTCCACCGAGGCGCGTGCCGCGGCGTCATGATCGATCCGCCGGCGCGTGCCCGGCCGCGGCGTTGCCGGATTGATGACGAGGCCAATCTCGCCAGAAACGCCCTCGCGTCGGAACGCCTCGACCGCAAGTCCATGAGCAAGTAGCAGATGGTGCGTAGCATTCAGCGCGGCGTCCCTGTCCCGAAGTCCAGGCGCATGCTCGCCGTACTCGTACCCAAGGAATGCAGAGCACCATGGCTCGTTGAGCGTCACCCAGTGGCTGACCCTGTCCCCCAAGGCGCGGTACATGATGGCCGCGTACTCGCCGAACCTCAGGGCTGTCTCGCGGTTCGTCCAGCCGCCAGCCTGGCCCAGGCTCAGCGGTAGATCCCAATGGTACAGCGTCAGCCATGGCTCGATGCCCGCGGTAAGCAGACCGTCAACCAGTCGCGAATAGTGGTCGACTCCGGTGCGATTCGGAGCGCCGCGGCCGTCCGGTTGAACGCGTGCCCACGCCGTCGAAAAGCGGTACGCATCGACCCCCAGCTCGGCCATCAGCGCGATGTCCAGTGGCCAGCGCCGGTACGAGTCGCATGCGACATCCCCGTTCTGTCCCTTGCTTACCCGACCGGGCTCCCGGCAGAAGGCATCCCAAATGGACAGACCCCGTCCATCCACATCAATGGCACCCTCTATCTGGTAGCTCGACGTCGAGCAGCCCCACAGAAAATCATCGGGAAATCCATCACCTCTCGCACGCAACATGGTTGACATGGTACGGACTCTCCTTATCCCTTGACGGCGCCAGCAGCGACGCCCCTGGTTATCTGCTTCCTGAATATTACATAGAATAGTAACATTGGTATCATGCCGATGGTGAGCGCGGCAAATTGCTTTCCATAGTCGGTGGACAGCGATCCGGAGAACTTATAGATACCGAGCGGCAGCGATTTCAGCTCGGTTCTGGATACCAGAATGTTGATAAGCGCAAACTCGTTCCAGATGCTCGTGATGTTCAGTATGGACAGCGTCACCGCGACCGGCATGGACATGGGAACGACGATGCGGGCAAAGATCTTCAAGAATCCAGCGCCGTCGATGCGGGCAGACTCAATCAGCGCATTCGGAATCGACTTGATGTACTCGGTAGCCAGGTACACACCCAGTGGCAGTCCGGCGCCGATGTACACGAGCAAGACGGCGACACGCGTATTGTAAATGCCCAGCAGATTGACCTCGAGAAAAAGAGGGATCATCAGCGTTTGCGTCGTCACGAGCAGACCGATGATGAAGCCGTTATAGATCGGCGTTGTCGCTCGCGAACGAATCTTCGCAAACGCAAATCCCGCCAGGAGCGACACGAAGACAATGCCGATCGTGGCACCCGCGGTATACAGAATGGAATTGGGAAACAGCAACGCAAAATCACCCATCTTCCACGCCTCGGCATAGTTGGCCAAGGTCGGGGCGGCAGGCAGCGACAGCTGGCTCATCTGGAATTCCCTGGTCGACTTGAAGGAGTTCATCAGCAGCCAGAAAATCGGGTAGAGGGTCATGATCGTAAACACGATCATCATCATGTATGCCGCGGCCTTGGCCACGACGGCGGTGAATCGACCCATGGCGGTAGTCGTATGCTCTTCGTTCATGGACTATTCTTCCTTCCCGCCAAGGCGCTTTTCCAGAGCCTTGGTAGCGCCTATCAAGGCGAAACTGACCAGCACCATTATCAGCGAGATGGCATTGGCGAGCGGAAGGTTGGGCCTTCCCAGAAACGCGTTGTTATACATGTAGATCGACAGTATCTCGGTGACCCGCGATGGCCCTCCGCCGGTCATCGCAAAGATCAGCGCAAAGCTGGAAAGCGATCCGGATATTGCCAGGATGGCAGAATTGACTATCGTGCCGGACAGGGCAGGAACGATGATGAAGCGCATCACCTGCCATTCGGTCGCTCCGTCGATTCGTGCGGCCTCGATGATCTGCGTATCGATCTTCTGCATGTTTGCCAGGAAGAGGATCAGGTACATACCGGTATACATCCAGAGTATGACAAAGAGGACAGGCAGCATGGCGATGTCGGGCTTGCTCAGGAATTCCGGGCTCCACTTCTGCACGAACAGATTGCAGAGGTCATTGATCAGCACCGCATGTGGGCTGCCCTGATATGAGAGAATCAGTTCCTTCAGCTCCGGTACTGGATCGGTGAACCATTGAGATGCTGCCGGTCCAGCCAGATTCAATATCTTGCGTACCAGGTCATCGGTTATGTTGAATCCGCCTGCGCCCGAAAACAATGTCTCCAGTTTCGACTGGAAGCCCGTTCGAGCGATCGTATTCATGAATTCGGCTATCGGCCCATTCGGCGAGAAGATGGTCTGCCAGAGCAGGCCGACGACAATCACCGACAGGATATTGGGAATATAGAGCACACCTTGCCAGAAGCCAGGCCATTTGACCAGCTTCCGGTAGATGATGTAGGCAAATATGAAGCCAAGCGGCAACTGGCCAAAGACAGAGATCAGGACTATATAGACATTGTTCTTGAGAGCATTCCAGAAGAGCGGATCCGAGAAGACCTGGGTATACGACCTGAGGCCTGCGAACCCCCAGGCGTCTCCACCAAACATCTTGCCACCATCATAGTTGGAAAGCGACAGCACGACAGACAGGATTATCGGAAAGGCCATGACCAGGACATAGATCAGAAAGGCTGGAAGAACCATCGCCCAGTACGCGCGACCTTCCTCGACACTACGGTGTTTTCGCTGCAACATGCATCCCTCGCCGGCGCTGGTTTTCTGCTCGGCAGGCGGACGGCGTCATCACGCTGTCCGCCTGC
>MTLC01002180.1_pt1 | contig 21718 bp, 18 predicted proteins | sample 1982451 | NCBI WGS metagenome assembly MTLC01 (sample SAMN05710165, study PRJNA340218) | biofilm metagenome | isolation source: sample SPH anode biofilm adapted to +100 mV | place: USA | collected 2012-02-03 | reverse complement strand
ATGCTATCGTTGAACACATTCCAATAGACTGATTAAGATAGATTGGGTTGTTTTGCTTTTTGGTTGATAAACTACCCCCTGGGGAGCTGATTTTAGTATGTTTGTATAAGTTTACAGATTTGGATAGTGATGGCTTTAATTTGGTTTCCTGTTTAAGATTTCAAATAAATAAGCTTCATTAATACTTGGTTATAGTATCTGTATAGTTATAACAAATTACAAGATGATGAAAAAAATTGTTGTTGCAGTTGACTTTTCTGAGGCTACGATGCCGGCGTGTGAGTTTGCTGTATTTCTTGCTAAAGCCACCAACTCGTCACTGATATTGTTTCACACCTATTTTGATCAGATTATAGTGGCTGGAGGAAGTTACCCTGATACTATGGCCTCACAGACCTTAGTAGATATGAAGATGGTAAATGAGATTAAGGCCAATGCAGAGAGGGAGATGTCGCAATTATTGGATGAGGTAAAGAAACTTGTGGATACTTCAGGAGGGACAATCCCTTTGTCTAGTCAATTGGAAGGTGGTGATGTGGATTATGAGCTTGCCGACAAATGTAGGTTACTCGAGCCTGATCTGTTGGTAATAGGGCAGCAGGGTAAGGGAAAAAAGAGTCTATTTGGTGGGGCAATGACTTCAAGAATTCTCAGGCATAGCTGTGTTCCGGTGTTGTCAATACCTGTTGGTAATGTGCCCAGGGCTTTTGATCGAGCCGCAATAATTGTAGATCAAGATCATACCATTACAGAAGATCTAAGTTTGATTCTATCATTCTTAGAGCCATTTAGCACCGATTTAAAGTGTCTTTTCTTAAGTAAGGGAGAAAGGTCTTATAAAGAGGAGGATGAGGTTCTTAGGAAGATGAAATTAGGTTTGGATGGATTAAATAGAGGAGATATTAGCATCAGTACGATGACTGGAAAAAAGGAGGAGTTGATGGTGTCAGACTATCTTCGTGATAATCCCAAAGATTTGTTAATAATTCAGGAGCGAAGAAGGGCATGGTTTAGCCAGCTGTTTGGGTCTGGGCTTTCGTCTGAAGATTTACTGAATTTTGAGGTACCTTTGCTTATATTTCCTCAAAAATAAAGCATCTTGGTTCGAATAGGTCTTGTATCCGATACCCATGGATCGATATATGATGGGATCTGGTCATTTTTCTCTCAATGTGACGAGATATGGCATGCTGGTGATATTGGTAGTATTGAGTTTTTAGACAAGCTCTCGGCGTTCAAAAAGGTTCGTGCAGTGTTTGGGAATATTGATGATTATAATATGCGTGTCAGGGTTAAAGAGGTTGAATCATTTTCTATAGAATCTCATAAAGTAGTTATGTTGCATATATCGGGTTACCCTGATCGATATTCTCCTGAAGCTAAACGATTGATTACAAAAGAAAAACCCACCATTTTGGTGGGTGGGCATTCTCATATTCTTAAGGTTATCTTTGATAAGAGAAACAACCTATTGCATTTAAATCCTGGGGCGGCAGGTCATTCTGGATTTCACTCTAAGATCACAGCTCTCCGTTTTGTAATTGATGGTAGGGAAATAAGGGATATGGAGATTTTAGAGCATGATCGTCGAGGTTAAATGATCTGCTTAACGTAACCTATCAGCAGATCTTACCAGTTCATCGTCTTTTTTAATGAATCTTTGAGCTAATATTAGCATTGCTAATGAGACTAATGGGAAGTATACACCAATACCATATTCTGGGGTTATTCCTGTCAGTTTTCTGATATGATCTGTAAGGGCAAAGATGATTACAATCAAAACGATGGTTAGCATTAATAAAACCCTGATGAAGGTTAACTGTTTTTTTCTTTCTTTATAGGCCAAAATAGTCCAGATAGTAAGAGCAGCAATAGCTCCAGTCACTGCCATCATTGCGATTGAAAGCCACATATTTATTTTAACGGATACCAGACCTGTTACAGCGCTGCTGATTCCGGTGAGAGATAATGTAAAAATTCCGGTTTCCTGATAGTATTTTGCTAAAGGGACAAAGAATAGGAGTACCGCAAGGATGGTTACTATAAGAAGAAATAGAGATTGAATACGTTGTATCATGTTTTTTTTCTGCAAATCTAAGAAAAAGTAAGGTTTTCCGTCTTAAGAACCCGATTCAACTTGCCCTGATGAGGGTAATTTTGTTGCATTGAACAATATTGTTAAAACAGGTGTTTAGATCAAAGTTGTAAGAGCAGATGAAAACTGTAAACAACTTTTTTAGTGTGAGTTGTGTTTTAAAAAAGAAATGTATTATATTTGCGCTACAGATATTCGAAAGAAGGTGATCTCTGGTGGGTATTCTTCCCTCTAAAAACCATTGTTAGTTAATAATCAAAATTTCTTTATCTATTTTCAGGCAAATTCGAGATTGCTGTTTCAGTAAACTTGCTATTACTGCCAGTATGATGTTAACTGTTTTCGTGTTATACGATTTAATTATTTCTATTTCATGTATGATATTTTAGAACTTAATGCCAAGCTCGTATCTGAGCTTAAAGACATTGCAACGGCTCTTAATATTGCTAATATTGAAGGGCTAAAAAAACAGGAACTTATTTATAAAATATTGGACCATCAGGCTCTCAATCCGCCGAAGGATGATAGCAGAAGGAACAATATCCCCAAAGACAATCGTAATAAACAGGGGAAAAAGGTAAAACCAAAAGGAGAAAATAATCAACCAACCAAAAAGCAGGATGAATCGGTAGAAAAGATCGCTTCAGATGTGAATCCCGAAATTAATCCTGATGGAGTTGAAGAGTTTGGAAATATTTTACCTCAGTCAGGTATCAATCCAGAGCAAATTGACACCAAACCAAAAGAGCCTAAAAAGACCCATCCGGAAAAGAAAAAGCCTGTTCTTAAGATAGCGTCCGAAGTCTCATCGGCATTAGCATCACAGGCCATTTCTCAAGTCGAGACTGATGCAGACGGAGTAGAAGAGATTATCCCATCAGATCTGCCGATTGATTTTATGACAGATGATTCGGATGTTGACAATGTACAGGATGAATCAACTGCTATCCCCCCAACTGAGATTCAGAAAAATGATCAACCAGCTGCTCGTGAAAGGATACAGTTAAAGGATAACAGAGACGGAAGGGATAATAGAGAGAATCGGGATAACAGAGAGATTAGAGATAATAGAGAAGGAAGAGAGAACGTCAACAACAATAGGGATTTGAAGGATAATCGTAGACAACCTCAACCCCAACCTCAGCCTCAACAAAGACAACCCCAACCTGAAAGAAGACGCGAAGAGTTTCCTTTTGAGTATGAAGGCTTGGTGCCATGTGAGGGCGTAATTGAGTTAATGCCTGATGGGTTCGGCTTTATTAGATCATCGGATTATTACTATCTCAATTCACCTGATGATGTTTACGTTAGCCAAGCTCAAATCAAGGCTCATGGACTTAAAACCGGGGATACCATTAATGGTATGGTTAGACCTCCAAAAGAGGGGGAGAAGTACTTCCCTTTGATTAAGGTAAATTCAATAAATGGCCTACATCCTGATGATATCCGTGACAGAGTTCCTTTTGATTATCTCACTCCATTATTTCCTTTCCAGAAGTTTAAATTAACTGATCATCCGCAAGCTACACTCTCATCTAGAGTTATAGACCTCTTCTCGCCTATTGGTAAAGGTCAACGTGGATTAATCGTTGCTCAACCCAAAACGGGTAAGACAATGATTTTAAAAGAGATTGCAAATGCAATTGCCTATAATCACCCTGAAGTCTATTTGATTGTCCTTCTTATTGATGAACGTCCTGAAGAGGTCACTGATATGGCTCGAAGTGTTAAGGCAGAAGTAATAGCCTCCACTTTTGATGAGCCAGCTGAAAGACATGTGAAAATCGCAAATATTGTACTTGAAAAGGCTAAACGTCTTGTTGAGTGTGGTCATGATGTGGTTATTCTTTTAGACTCTATCACACGTCTGGCACGTGCATACAATACGGTTAGCCCTGCATCGGGAAAGGTTTTGTCAGGTGGCGTTGAGGCAAATGCGCTGCAAAAACCTAAACGTTTCTTTGGTGCTGCACGTCAGATTGAGAATGGTGGGTCACTAACTATTATCTCAACTGCTTTGATAGATACTGGCTCCAAAATGGATGAGGTCATCTTTGAAGAGTTTAAAGGTACTGGTAATATGGAGTTACAGCTTGATAGGAAGCTCTCTAATAAGCGTATCTTCCCCGCAATTGATATCGTTGCTTCAAGTACTCGTCGTGATGATCTGCTTTTGGAAAAAGACGTTTTACAACGAATCTGGATCTTAAGAAATCATCTCACTGATATGACTTCAATCGAAGCTATGGAGTTTTTGAAGGATAGAATGAAGTTTACTCTTAGTAATGAAGAGTTTCTTGCTTCTATGAATGGGTAAGCAATATATACCTAAAAAAAGGGGTACCACAGATGTCGTGGTGCCCCTTTTTTTTCATAGATATATCAGACTAGTAAGTTATCCGGGGTTAAGATCCTTGAAAATTAAAGGTTAAACTACAGATAATTTACTAAGATTAATCGTTGATGGTGAATGGACGACGTGGGTAAAGGGTCTTTTCTGCGAAGTGTATTAAGGCTGCAAAGGTGATGTTAGGCTCCTCTATATGCCCCATGTGGCCACACTGGTCTAATAAGATGAACTCGGCATGATGAGGTAATAAAGCTGCTGCCATCAATTTCTCCATTGGGATTTTACTGTCCTGTTTCCCTGCGATAAATTGAATAGGGAAGGCCGCATCAACCAAAACGTTAAGTCTTGATTGACGATCCTTCATGCCACTCAGAGCGGCGATAACGGCCTCTGGTGACATTTTATTAGCGGATGTTCTAAGGTTTTCAATCTCATTTTGAAATCTTTCGACATTGATTGGGGCAAAGAGATCAGGGATAAAGGATGTAATAAATTGGCCTTTTTGCCTCTTTACTATATCAATGGCTCTTTCTCTATTAAGCCTTGATTGATCGGTTTCTGGAGCTGGATTGGAATGGAAGAAGCTTAATCCTTCTACTTTTTCTTGATACTGTGATGCGAACTCTATCGCAACATATCCGCCCATACTATGTCCACATAGCAGAGCCGTTTCAATATTTTCATGCTCTAGAATGAAATTTAGCACTTCAGCCATGAGGTTCATCGAGTGTGTATCCTCAATAATCCCAGATTCTCCATGACCGGGAAGATCGATGGTGAGTACTGTAAAATCACGGGCTAATTCACGTGCAAAGTTGTTCCATATAGCCGATGATTCAAGAAATCCATGTAATAAAACAATGGCCGGTCCTTCGCCCAGTAGATTATAAACTACGGTACTATGTTGATAACTGATCTGTTTCTTCATTTCATTTCGTTGCTATTGAATTATCGATTTATGTGATCTGGGAATAGCGTGAGTGGGGAGTGTATATTAAAAAGCCGGATACAATAATGAATCCGGCTTTTTAAGAACATCACATAGTTTACTGCATGATGGTCTCTATCTCGTTAACCTCTTTTGGAATAGGATTGCCTAGTACACGGCATCCTGATTCAGTTACTAAGATATCATCCTCAATGCGAATACCTCCAAAATCTTTAAAGGTCTCTACTTTATCGTAATCAATAAACTCTGTATGAAGTTTTTCTTGTTTCCACTGGTCAATTAGTGCCGGGATGAAGTAGATACCAGGTTCAACAGTTAAAACAAATCCTTCACGGAGCCTCTTTCCTAACCTAAGGAAAGCCAATCCGAATTGATTAGATCTTGATATCTCGTGATCGTAACCTACATAGTTCTCACCTAGGTTTTCCATATCATGTACATCAAGACCCATCATGTGTCCTAAGCCGTGAGGCATAAAGAGAGCATGAGCACCGGCTGCAACAGCTGCACCAGCGTCGCCCTTCATGAGTCCAAGTTCCTTTAAACCTTCTGCAATTACTGTACAAGCAAGAATATGCACATCACGGTAGAAGATGCCAGGTTTAATGGCCTCAATAGCCTTTTTATTGGCATTGAGAACAATTTCGTAGATAGACTTTTGTCTGGGAGAGAATTTTCCGCCGACGGGTACTGTACGAGTAATATCTGAACAGTAATTCATTTCAGACTCACACCCAGCGTCAGCAACCATCATACGACCTTCATGCATGATATTGCCATGGTAATGATTGTGAAGAGTCTGTCCGTTAATGCTTAGAATAACAGGGAATGAGACACCTGCTGCCTTTTGTAAGGCAATACCTTCAATAGTTCCGGCAACTTCTCTTTCTATAGTTCCTGGTTTTGCCAGTTTCATGGCCGAAACGTGCATCTCACGAGCTACATTGACCATAGCTTCAATCTCAGTAATCTCACCAGAGTCTTTAATTTCTCTAAGTGAAACAACCCCTTTAATTAACTCTTCAGAAGAATAGTTCTTTACAGCTTCAACAGCAATACCGAGCCAGGAGCTTAGCTGAATAGTGGTTTGAGCTCTATATGGAGGGAGATAATGAATTCGACGGCCAAGTTTAATCTGTCTGTTCAGGTATGCAAGAATCTCTGAAAGGGGTAAGGTCTTTCTCACACCAGCTAATGCTGCCCTTTCGCTCATCAGAGGCTGAGGCCCCATCCAGATGATATCATCCATGTCTACATCATTGCCGAATAAGATGTCTTCACCGCTATCAACATCCAATACTCCAGCTAAATCGGGTTGGTTAATGCCAAAGAAATATAGGAAGGAGCTATCTTGTCTGAAATGATATGTGTTACCGGCATAGTTCATGGGAGCATCACAGTTGCCGGGAAGCAGGATAATACCGTTGTTAATCTTTGATCTTAGACGATTTCTTCTATTCAAATAGACATCTGATGGGAACATATTTTTATCGTTTTTGATTGGTTTCACAATTGCACTGACGAAGTTAACTATTTTTTGTCCAGTAAAGTTAATAACCTATTAACTTAACTTAGTGTATTGTGTACTCTATTAACGTTTCGATCAGTGGGTTGGTTCACCGAGGGTAGTTTATATCAAATTTTACTTAGAGTTAGTTTGATGGTTTTAAAGGGTTGTGATAAAAAAAGCAGGCCGAGACCTGCTTTTTAATCGTGCTATTCTTCAATCCATTTGATGATTTCAGGGTCATCAGGGGCTGTTCTTGGCGAGATCACTTTAACAAGCTTTCCATCGGGAGAGATAAGATACTTTTGGAAATTCCATTTGACATCAGAATCTTCAAATCCATTTTTTGCTTTTTGGGTAAGCCATTGGTAAATGGGATCCATGTCATCTCCCTTAACCGAGATCTTTGACATTACGGGGAAAGTGACATTGTATTTTTCTGTGCAAAACTGTTTTATTTCACTGTTTGTACCTGGCTCCTGGCTAAGGAAATTATTGGCTGGAAAAGCGACGATAAGAAATCCTTTAGATTTATATTTCTCATATAAGGCTTGTAGTTTCTCGTATTGAGGCGTTAATCCACATTTAGAGGCAACATTTACAACCATTACCTTTTTGCCTTTGAAGGTTTTAAAGTCTATCAGTTCTCCATCAATATTCTTTGCCTTAAAGTCAAAGAAGTTGGTTTGTGCGCTGGCACTCCATGAAATAAGTGTGATAAATAAAAAAGTTAGAATGTTCTTCATGTTATTTCTGTTTTTTAGCATCTTAATAACTCCCGTAAATTCTGTTTTCAGTGAGGGAGGTGTATCTGGAACAAGTATGTATGGGCTTTGTTCACAAAATAAGGCCCAAGTAGTAATGCTAACTTGGACCTTATTGCGATTTAGTAGGGATTCAATTTTAAGAATGTCCACCTATTACAATTCTCATGATTTTAAGGTTAAGAACAAAGAATCTATAAAGCTGCCAAGGGAAGAATTTTCTCCAGAAACGTGTTGCCTTGGTTGGGATCGGTGGATAGGCTTCATCTTTGTAGCCATTCACAATATTTGTTTTATGCATATGAGTGTTTTTTATTCAGGAATTAGATACCAGAAAGGTTTTGCTTTTGCTTTATATATAAACATGACATGTAATAGGAGTTTGATCCAATGGCCAGCCAAACCTGGTTCACCCATTGTGTAGTTATGGTCTCTTCCCCATTTTGGGTATTTTTCAAAGTCGGGAACTACCGGGAATACGGTCATTGTAGCGGCCATACCATCTTTTAAACCATAGCCGGAGGAGATGATACATGCTGCTCCCATTTTTGCCATTGAGGCTTGGTGTTTTCCTGATGTAATGCCATGCTTTATTCGATCGACGATATTTAGAGCAACAACTTTGCCCATTACACCCGATGGCATTCCTGTTCGTGGGGGAGAAGGGAAAATAGCAACACCATCAGGAGTTTTCATTGGTTTACTTATAGGATGGGGTGGGGCAAAGGCAATACCTGGAGCATAGATATTGTCGTAGGTTGTGTTCTGATAACGTGATGGCCAGTCAGAAGCAGACCAGCTCTCAAAGTCTTTTGCTTCGTAGTTGGCATCAACCTTCATGAATCCACTTGGTGCAAAAAGCACAGATGTAATATCAGCATTCGTTTTATCAAAAGCTTTTATGCCTGCACCAGCGAAGGCTGGAATTAGCATAGCAAAATCAAAGGATTGATTAAGTGTTTTCCCATCAAGGGTGATATAGGTTACCTGTTTATCTTCAACTTTAACTATACCGGCTCTTTTTATCCACCGAATACCATATTCACTTAAAATAGATTCTGTAAATGTTCTGGTAGAGGTAATATATCCTCCCTTTTTAATAAATGCTCCACCCATGCCGAAATCACCGAGTTCGTACTCGTTAGTGATCCAAACGATCTCGGCTAGATGGTTAAGTTTTCGTTTGTTGATCTCAAAAGCCACATTTAAAGCATACTCAAAGGCGGCACCTTGGCAAGTAGCCGTTGGATGTCCTGTGCCGATCAGGAACACCTGCTTTTCTCCCTGTTCCATCTTATGAAGGGATTTCTGTAGTCCTTCCCATGCCTCTTCTGCATGTTGATAAGTACAGACAGATTGTGTAAATCCATTGGGGCCTAACCCGGGAGTAGCATCAAAGTTAAGCTTTGGACCTGTCGCATTGACCAGATAATCATATTCAACGACCTCGGTAGTCATTGATTCATCTTTTCCTGTCTTTTGAATGGTGACGAAGGCAGTTGGCGTAGTTTGGTTCCCTTCAGGGTGAATGCTAATAGCCTTTGCCTGAATATACTCTATCCCTTGTTTTTTATAAACAGGAGCTAAAGGAAAAGCCACATGCTTCTCCGTCATCTGTCCAATACCAACCCAGATGTTAGAAGGAATCCATTGATATTTACTATTGGGACTGACAACAGTAACTTTGTGCTCAGTCCCAAGCTTCTTGCGTAAATATAGAGCAGCAGTATGTCCTGCAATACCTGCTCCGAGAATTACGACTTTGGCCATAATTGTGGTTGTTTTACAGTTGATTGTGATTTATCTGTCTTTGCTAGATATAACAATCATTTGCCTAAAGGGTTTAAATCAAGATGATTTAATTAATAATTTATTTTCAGTTAAAGTAAAATTACATGAGGAATATGAGTATATTCTTATCTATCGTGTCAGGACTATAACTAACTATTGAAGATCTGTTTCTGAAAATGGGTATGTTTTAGAATGAATAAGTCTTTGACTCAAAGAATTCGTTGTTGTCATCAAAGAGCACCTCTGCACTGCTGCCCGGAACAAGTTTCGTAATTCTTGCTACAGAGGGATTAGAAGGGTAGCTCCCTTTATGGAAGATAAGCTCTCGCCATTCTCCTTTAGAAAATACTCTTAATGTTTTATAGCCATTCTTAATCTCTTTTTCTGCGAAGATGGGTGGTTCCATTACAGTAAAGGTGGTAATTTTTTTCAAGTCGTGGGTCAGAAGAAGTATTGTACATCCTCCACTACCACAAAAATAGCGTGTTACAAAACGAATAAAGATCTCGTTTTTTCCATCATTATTTAGGTCAATCTGCCATAATTGGAATTTACGTTCATCTACAGGGAGAATATTTAAATCAGCTTTAGTCAGAAACTTGTTGGTTAGATATGCTCCAATTTGAGTTGCCAGTGAGTCGTTAACGCTTGGCGCTTCATATTCTTTGATCTTTTGTTCCTGTGTTTGATGGGTTAGGGTTTCAATTGTATCTCTTTTCTCATCGGAGGGTTTGTCTGATGATCTGTTTGCACATGAGATAAGAAGTATAATTGGTATATATAGAAGAACTTTGAATTGATTTAACATAGGCCTTTTTATTAAGGTCACGTTTTCTTTTTCTTTGTTTTTCATGAGTTGAGAGTAAGGACATTGCTAATATACTACAACCACTATACCAAAGATAGTAAGCTGTTGGTGTATGTATCACTGCTTATAATGGATAATCTTAACCCTCTAACTTAAAAGGGATAATATGAACTTTGATATAATCACCTACTTTTCTGAGTTTTTAAAGTGATTTAAGGTTTTACTGATAGTGTAGCTCTAAGTCTTTGGTCAAGTGAGGAACGTCCAATAGTGACTCTAAAGATACCTGGCTCTTGCACAGTGTCTAAGTCCTTATTTTTAAATGATCGCATTTCAGGTGTGATAGTAAAAGTTAACCATCTGCTTTCGTTTGGTTTCAGTGTGACTTTGGTAAAGCCTTTTAACTCTCTAAGAGGTCTGGCTAATGTTGCGATTTCGTCATGCAGATATAGTTGAACAGTCTCTTCTCCTGTTCTATTTCCTCTGTTGGTAATTTTAACTTTGACTATAGCGGGTTTATTTACTTTGATCTCCTTTTCCGGGATATCAATTGAGTCATAGCTAAATGTCGTATAACTCAGGCCGTATCCAAAAGGGAAAAGTGGCAATCCGCTTAAGTTAATATACTCATCTCCTCTGCCGGTTGGTTTGTGAAGATATGGCAGTGGTAGTTGGCCTTCATGTTGAGGGAAGGTAATTGGTAACCTTCCTGACGGATTTACATCACCATATAGTATAGATGCAACAGCAGTTCCTGCTTCATCACCTCCATACCAGTTCATTAAGACTGCTTCTGTTTTATCAATCCAGTGGGACATGGTAATTGCACTTCCTCCTGTAAGTAGAACCACTACGGGCTTTCCACTTTGGCTGAGTTGCTGTATAAGCTGTTCTTGTTTTCCGGGTAAGTTTAGAAGGGCTCTATCTTGAAATTCTCCCTCTTCTATTCCTGCTGCGATAACAATGATGTCAGCATCGGCTGCTAATTGTATAGCTTTTTTGATTTCTTCTTGCTCATTAACCTCGTTGTTATTTTGAACAAGTAATTTTATTCTTGCATTTCCGACAGTCTCGTTGAAGATGATTCGGATAGGGTAATAGGTTCCTTTTTTTGCTCGCCATAAGAATGGGTATTGGTTTTCGGTCACTTTCTCAGGTCTGCTGATCCTTAATGTATCGTCAATCCATATTTGAAAGCCGTCATTACCTTGTATGGCGAGTGTATATTCCCCATCAGATGGAGGTGTAATCCAACCTGTCCATTCTACTGAAAAAAAGTCTGACGGAAGTTTCTCGGGGAATGGAGAGAAGAGGGTCCAGTGAAAGTCAATTGTTTTGTCAATTCGGGTTGCAACCGGTTTATGGCTCTGATCAAGGGTTGGGTAGTATGAGCCTTTTAATCCATGTATTGAGTGCTTGTTCTGGATGTTTCCGAGATCAGGCTTATCGAATAAGAACCAAGTACTGTCAAGGGTTGTCCATGAGTTGTAAGACCTGCTGCAACCTTTGGTATAGATGATCTCGACAGAGTCACCTACTCTGTTCTTTAATCCCTCAAGGATAGAGATAGGAGTTATTCCGGGGCCACTGTAACCCCCCGGACGAGCTTCGGCGGCATCAGGGCCTGTTAGTAATATCTTTTTGGTTTTTGTTGTTAAGGGTAATGTATTGTCGTTTTTCAGGAGGACAATCGATTTTGTTGCAGCTTTCAATGAGAGAAGGCGATGTTCAGCAGAGCCATTAATTAGTTTGGCTTTCTCTGGGTTTGAGAAGGGGTTTTCAAATAGGCCAAGTTGGAATTTAGCTTTTAATACATGATAGACAGCTGAGTCAAGATTAGCTTCGGTGACTCTTTCATCATCAACAGGTGGATAAAATAAGCTTTCATGAGTCAATGAGGTCTGAAAGATAACATCCAGTCCGTTGTTTAGAGCTTGTGCAGAAGACTCCGGATAGTCTCGGCTTGTCATGTGCAAGACATTGGCTCCTCCTGTGGCTCCTGCATCTGATATCACAAAACCAGTGAACCCTAATTGGTTTCTTAATATATCTCTAAGAAGATGACTGTTTGAGCTGCAAGGAGTGCCATTGAAAGAGTTATAGGCTGTCATGATGGATCTTGACTTAGCCCTCTGGATGCAGGCCTTGAAAGGAACTAAATAGACTTCTTGAAGGTATTGTTCACTAATTAGTACCGGATAACTATCTCTTCCACCATCGCCATGGTTTACGATGAAATGCTTAGGAGTGGTTATGACGTCGTTGTTTTCAAAGGCCGAGGTGAAGGCTACTCCAATCTCTGATGCTAAATATGGATCTTCCCCATAAGTCTCTTCTGTGCGCCCCCATCGGGGGTCAGTGGCAAGATTTAAAACAGGGGATAGAATTTGTCTGATGCCTCTGCTTTTGCACTCTTGAGCAATAGCTTCTGCACACTGATAAATAAGAGCAGTATCCCAAGTTGCAGCAAGTGCAATTGCCTGCGGGAAGAGCGTAGCCCCTTTTCTAACAAGACCATGCAGGGCTTCATCGAATGGGAGTTGTGGAATTCCCAGACGACTTGAGTCAATCAGGTATTTTTGAATTTGGTTGATCTCTTCTGTTGATTGCTCTATTTCAGACTCATCGGCGTAATTAAGTAGCTGTCCTGCTATCTGGTTATTTTGTCCAGCTGCTCCATGTTGGAAACCAAAGATGCCATTAGCCAGATCTTTCTTTGATATAGAGGCATCAAATGGAACCATGAATAGTTGGCGGAACTTCTCCTTTTTCGACATGTGTTGTAAAAGATCAAGGGCTCTGATGTGTGGTGTCAGCGTTGAGTCTTTATACTGTTGGGCTTTAATGGATAATGGGAGTACTAATATTAGAGCCCAGAGGAAAAGGTTGATTCGGTAGATTATGGACATGATATAGCAGATTGTGTTATCAAAATTATTTAAAAAGAAAACAGGCAGAGAAGTCTCTGCCTGTTTTCTTTTTAAATAATGGTGAATTACTACTTTTAGCCAACTCCACCACCGTTGCTTTCTCTTTTAGCAAGGGTAAGTTTACTAAAGAAGAACTCACGATTCATTCTAGCGATATTCTCTACAGAGATATTTTTAGGACATTCTGCTTCACAAGCATAGGTGTTTGTGCAATTACCAAAACCAAGTTCATCCATTTTAGCTACCATAGCCTGAACACGTTCTTTGGCTTCGATTTTACCTTGAGGCAGTAGGGCGAACTGAGAAACCTTTGCTGATACAAACAGCATAGCTGAGGCATTCTTGCAAGCTGCTACACAGGCGCCACATCCGATACAGGCGGCAGCATCCATAGCCAGGTCGGCATCCTCTTTACGAACAGGAATAGCATTTGCATCAGGGACGCCACCGGTAGAGACACTTACAAAGCCACCTGCTTGAATGATTTTATCAAAGGCATTTCTGTCAACCATAAGGTCTTTGATTACAGGGAAGGCTTTAGCTCTCCAAGGCTCAATGGTAATGGTGTCGCCATCGTTGAATCTACGCATATGCAGTTGACATACGGTAGTTCCCTGTTCTGGGCCGTGAGGGCGACCATTAATGTAAAGTGAGCACATTCCGCAGATACCTTCACGACAGTCATGATCGAAGGTGATTGTGTCTACGGGTAAAGAGATATTATCGTTGACAAGTTTCTCGTTGAGAATGTCGAGCATTTCAAGGAAAGAGCAATCAGCGGAAATATTATCGAGTTGGTAAGTCTCAAAACGTCCTTGTGCTTTTGCGTTTTCCTGACGCCATATTTTAAGTGTAAATTTCATAATACTTCAATGTTTTTAGTTCAGGAAAAACGTGACTATTCTTTGTAATTACGGGTTTTAACCTCGATGAATTCGTAGTTCAATGGTTCAACATGCATGGTAGGCTCTTGGTTTTCTCCTTTGTATTCCCAAACGCCGACATATTTGAAATCATCGTCATTACGTTTTGCTTCACCATCTTGGGTCTGATGTTCTTCGCGGAAGTGTCCACCACATGATTCTTCTCTATGTAGTGCATCGCGAGCCATCAATTCTCCAAGTTCAAGAAAGTCCATAAGACGCAGTGCTTTTTCTAGTTCGTTATTCACATTGTCTTTTTTCCCGGTTACTTTGACATCTTTCCAGAATTCTTTGCGAAGCTCCTGGATAGCTGTAACGGCCTTTTTAAGTCCCTCCGCATTTCTGCCCATACCAACCATATCCCACATAATGTGGCCAAGTTGTCTGTGGAAGCTATCTACCGAACGTTTTCCGTTAATGGCCATCAGGCGATCTATCTGACCTCTGATATTCTTCTCGGCTTCATCAAATTCGGGAGCAGTGGTTTTGAATCTTGCCACAGAGATTTGGTCTCCAAGATAGTTTTGAATCGTGTAGGGTAATACGAAATAACCATCGGCAAGGCCTTGCATAAGTGCAGATGCTCCAAGACGATTGGCACCATGGTCAGAGAAGTTAGCTTCTCCGGCGGCGAAGAGGCCAGGGATGGTAGTCTGTAATTCATAATCTACCCATAGACCGCCCATAGTATAGTGAACAGCTGGATAGATCATCATTGGCATCTCGTATGGATTATCATCAACGATCTTTTCATACATCTGGAATAGGTTTCCATAACGAGCTTCAATAACATGTTTTCCAAGTCGTTTGATGGCATCGGCAAAGTCAAGATAAACGGCTAATCCTGTGGTGCCAACTCCAAAACCGGCATCGCAACGCTCTTTAGCAGCTCTGGAGGCTACGTCACGTGGAACGAGGTTTCCAAAGGCAGGATAGCGGCGTTCCAGATAGTAATCACGATCCTCTTCGCTAAGTTGTGTTGGCTTTAATTGACCCTTTCTGATCTTTTCTGCGTCCTCTTTTTTCTTAGGTACCCAGATTCGTCCGTCATTACGTAAAGACTCACTCATCAGGGTAAGTTTACTTTGGTAGTCGCCATGAACGGGAATACAGGTTGGATGAATCTGTACGAAGGCAGGGTTAGCAAACATAGCACCCTTTCTATGTGCACGCCAAGCAGCACTTCCGTTTGAGTTCATTGCATTGGTTGATAAGAAATATACATTTCCATAACCCCCAGTTGCTAATACAACAGCATGAGCCGCATATCTCTCTAATTCGCCAGTTACTAGATTTCTAGCAATGACACCTCTAGCACGTCCGTCGATAATAACAACATCAAGCATTTCACGTCTGTGGAACAGCTCAACATGACCTCTGCCAATCTCTTTACTTAGCGCTGAGTAGGCACCTAATAAAAGCTGCTGTCCTGTTTGACCGCGGGCATAGAAGGTACGGCTTACCTGAGCACCGCCAAAAGAGCGATTGTCAAGATAACCGCTATACTCACGAGCAAAAGGAACACCTTGAGCTACACATTGATCTATAATGCTATTGGCAACCTCGGCAAGACGATAAACGTTGGCCTCACGTGCGCGATAGTCACCACCTTTAATAGTATCGTAGAAAAGACGATATACACTGTCACCATCGTTAGGGTAGTTCTTAGCGGCATTGATACCGCCTTGGGCTGCGATTGAGTGAGCACGGCGAGGAGAATCTGAAATGCAGAGGACTTTAACATTGAAGCCCATTTCTCCAAAGGAGGCAGCTGCAGCAGCACCCGCTAAACCTGTTCCAACAACAATAATATCGAGCTTGCGCTTATTGGCAGGGTTAACCAGCTTTTGGTGAGTCTTATATGATGTCCACTTTTCAGCCAGTGGCCCTTGTGGTATCTTTGAATTCAATTGTGTCATATTACTTTTGTTTTATTGATTCAGGGTTACTGAAGCATAAAGAATATAGGAATGCTAATAAAGCCGGCTGTAATCACAATGCTGTATACCAAGCCAACGCCCTTAATAACAGGGGTGTAAATCGGATGATTTAAGCCAAGGCTCTGGAATGCAGACTGGAAAGCGTGATGTAAATGAACACCTAAGCCGCAAATTAACACAACATATAAAATGCTATACAAAGGCTGTGAAAATAGATTCAATGCCATGTTATAGAAGTCATGGTTATCAGCCGTTACATTTGGTCCAGCAGGTGCTGTGGTTAACCCTAGCTTTACAAAGTAAAAGTTTACGAAGTGCAGAACTAAAAACAGCAGAACCATGATACCCGTGTGGATCATAAAACGTGAAGCTGGAGAATACACTTTTGACTTTTGAGATACTTTATAGCCAACCGGCCTTGCCTGGCGGTTTTCAAACCATAAGATTACTCCAAAAATCATATGAAGAAATAAAGCTGAAAATAAGACGATTTCCATTACTTTAATCAAAGGATTGGTGGTCATAAAGTGAACAGCTTCCTTGAATATCTCCACGTGATTCTCTGTTAAAGGCAATATAAACAGATTGATTCCCAGATGCACCGGTAAGAACATCACTAGAAACAGACCTGCAAACGCCATAAGAAACTTCTTCGTAAGTGAAGACAACATGATGACAGATTTGCTCATAAATTTATATTTCGTTTAATTTGTCAGAGATACCCCTTCCACTAGTTGGGGCCTACAATTGAGGTTCGTTTACCTCCCCCGTTCAATTGTGTTTTACAAATTTAAGGCAATACTGAATATAAATTACCACTCTTGGTTATTTAGAATTGTTATAAAATCACGCAACTATGCGAATCTATCCTCTCTCTCCTGATTTCTATTCTGGCAATCGTACTAAAATTGAGCAGAATCTTCCAAATGGTGCTATCGCTATTATTCATTCTAATGATGAAATGCCCAGAAATGGCGATCAATACTTCCCGTATCGCCAAAGTTCAGATATGTTATATCTCACCGGTATTGAGCAGGAGCAATCAGTCCTTGTTATTTCTAAAATTGAAGGGTGGCCTACAACACTTTTTATTAGAAGACCAAATCTTATGCTTGAGACCTGGGAAGGGAAAAAGCTTGAAATAGAAGAGGCTCGGAAGATCTGTGGTATTGAGAAAATTCAATTTCTTGAGAGCTACGAAGGTTGGCTAAAAGAGGTTATGACTCTCACTAAAATGGTTTACCTCAATAGTAATGAGTATCCCAAGTTCTTCCCTTCCATAAGCTCACGTGACGAACGGTTAGGGTTAGATTTAAGAAATCGATTTCCGCTACATGACTATAAACGGTTGGCTCCATTACTATGGGAATCACGTGCTATCAAAGAGGTTGAGGAGATTAACCGGCTTCACGATGCTATTTCAGTTACGGGAGAGGCCTTCGGCGCAATACTCCATGATAGCCATTCTGGTATGAAAGAGTTTGAGATTGAGGCAATAATGAACTATCATTTTACGAGACATGGTGCTGCACACGCTTATCAACCCATAGTGGCTGCAGCAGAACGTGCCTGCACTCTACACTATACCACTAATCATCAGGTAATCGAGGATAACTCATTGGTCTTGCTTGATTTTGGTGCTGAATATGGAGGTTATGCTGCAGATTGTAGCCGAACATTTCCTATTATGGGCCATTTTACCCCGCGACAAAGGCAATGTTATGAAGCTGTTTTGCGTGTAATGGAAAAGACTATTCCACTGTATACTCCCGGAAATACTATTAACAGTATTAATAAACAGGTCTATATCTGGATGGAAGAGGAAGCCATCGGACTAGGTTTGTTGAAGGCAGATGAGGTTAAAGCTGCCGGTGAGGGAGTCTTGATACAAAAGTATTTTATGCATGGTACCGCCCATTTTCTTGGATTGGATGTACATGATGTTGGTCGTAAAGATATGCCGTTTCAAAAAGGGATGGTGCTTACTTGTGAGCCTGGAATCTATATCAAGAAGGAGGGAATTGGAATAAGAATAGAAGATAATATTATGGTGGCAGATGAGCCGGTGAATCTGATGCAGTTTATCCCTAAAGAAGTTGAGGCGATAGAAAGGCTTTCTAAGAAATAGGAGGGTAGAGCAGGCTCCCCCTTTGATTTTTTTATTCATGATGACATCCTGACGAGTGGCTATGCCTGTCCTCAGGTTTCTTGCAACAATCTTTTAATTTGCTATAGGCCTTAGGATCTGCTTTGGTGTCATCTGCATCATAACCTGCGAGATTGATTGCCTTCCTGATTTTTTCAGGTGTGGTCTTTTGCGGATTATACCACACCGTTAGAACCTTTGATTCTACATCGAGATTTGACTCTTTTACCCCCTTTTCGTATGCCATGGCTTTTTCGAGTGTCTCCTTGCATGTCTCGCATTGTGAGGAGGTCTTAATCTTTAGTTCTGTCCCTTTTGACGATTGCGCTATGGCAATATTTACTAAGAATAGTGGTAATGTAACCAGAAGTAAGAGTTTCATTGAGTTTTTCATTTTATTAAGGATAAATAGGTTATAGAAATCTGACGAATAATTTAAAATTCTTATAGTTATCTTATAAATAACCTGATACCGCCATAGTACATAGCTCCCATCAAAGGACCCCAGACATGACTGGCATCAAAGTATTCACTAAAGGGATCATCAGCTGAGATTATAGCATGATGTTGTGTATATCCGGTGAGGTTTTCTCCTCCTGCATATACTTCAATGTTTTTGAAGCGACGAGTAATCTGTCCATGAATGGTAAAGAACCCGGGTGAGTACTCTGTGCAATGGGATGCTTTAGGATTCTCCGAGACATCGGGGAGTCTTTGTTCCCCGGTATATTGTGTGGTTACATCAAATGACCATTTATCAAATCGGCTAGAGTATGAAATTGCAAGTAACCCTTTATGTTTGCTTACAAATGGCTTTTTAACCAGGTCATTTGATTCTGTTATCTTCACGTCATTGATCCTCCATGCCATTGTTATCGATAATCTTTTAATCGGTTCGGCAGTTATCTCAGCCTGGTAGCTTCGGGCAAAGGACCTTCCTGTTAGATTATAGAAATGCAAATGCTTATAGTCCATATCTGCATCGGCCACTACTTGATTAGCAAATGATGTGTTGTAGGCATCAAGTGCAATTGTGATCTTTCTTGCCTCGTCGATGTTGATATAGGTTGTTAGGTTCAGACCATAGTTCCACGCCTCTTCTTGCTTTAGATTGTCTGCAATGATAAACTTTCTTGAGCTTGCCATATAGCCTGTGTTTTCTGCAAATAACATGGCAGTTCGTCTTCCTTTCCCGGCACTGGCGCGCGCTACAATATCATCTGTTATGGCATATCTTAAGTGCAGTCGAGGGGTAACGAATGTTCCGTAGTAAGAACTTGCATCAGCTCTTAATCCCGCAATGGCCGTAAACTTTTCCGTTTCAAATGTGTATTGACCAAAAATTCCCGGAACTGACTCTTTGAGATTGTGTGCCAGGAGGTCAAATCGCTCTTGATAGTCATCGTATTGGTATGATAATCCTGTAGAGATGCTGTGACTTTTCGAAAGCGTTATTTGGAGAATGGCATTTAGGTAGAGACTTTTTTGCATACTCTGATAGTCTCGTAAGCCAAAGAATCCAGATTGTTTATGGTATGTGCCTGAGGCTTGGATACCAAGATTTAACATCCCTTTCTTGTCAAGATAATAACCTGATTTTGCGAATGCCTGATACCTTTCGGTCTTTAGTTGAAGACCCCAGATGCCATCTTTATTGCCGGAGGTATTCCAATATTCGGTCATTCCTCCTTTTCTAATTTCATTGACCATTCCAATGGCAAATTGGCTATGACCTCGCCCATTTGGGTGGTTGTATGTCCACCGATTAAAGAGATTAACCTGATGACCTGTCGGAATATCCAGAAATCCATCCTGTTGGTGGTCAGATTCTCCAAATTGGCTTGAAACATGACCGAAGAGCATGGTAGATATATTCTCGGTTACTTTTGAAGCCGCATGTATGTTTAGCTCCCCACGACCTTTTGATGAGCCATAGGCATTGATAAAAAGCTTTTCATCGGTGTGTTCGGGCTTTTTAAATTCGATATTGATTTGTCCCGTAATCGATTCAAAACCATTGGTAACAGAGGAGGTTCCTTTACTAATTTGAATCGACTGCATCCAGGTTCCTGGTACATAACCTAGACCGAACGGACTGGCTACTCCTCTGATAAATGGGATGTTCTCAAACATCAGTTGGCTATAAACTCCGGCAAGACCCAGCATCTGAATCTGTTTAGCCCCACTGACTGCATCGCTGTATCCAACGTCAACAGTAGCCGAGTTCTCGAAGCTCTCAGAAAGGTTGCAACAAGCCAATCTTTGTAGACCGACTGTGCTAATTACTTCAGTCTTGATTGAACTAAGTGAGGATATATACTGTCCTTCTTGTCTCGATTTTATCTCTACTTCATCAAGGTTGACATTCTTAGCTAATAAAATATGCTCAACATGTTTTTGATCAGGCTTGAGCTTGATTGTATCGGTTGAGAAGCCTATGCAACTTATCACTATCTCATTGATATTGCCCTCTCTTTTTTCCAATGAGAATTGACCTGATTCATCTGTTACCGTTCCTTTTTTTGTGTTTCTCCAGATCACATTAGCGAATGGAACGGGTATTTGTTTTCCCTGTTTATCTGTTTGTAAGATCTTTCCAGTAATTGACGGGGTGTTGATCTGTGCAATTGAAACCATTGGCATCCCTAGTAATATGAGGACGACAAGCGTTAGTATCGATTTCATCGAATAAGGTTTAATGTAAATAATTAATGCTTCGCATTTGCGAAGTAGTTTTCACAAATAAAACCGATGAAATCAGACCCGAAAGACGTTTAGAAATCTATAAATGTCGTATGTGATTGGAGGTCCCTGTGAATAGAGGTAGTTAGGTGTAACTACGATAGTAGGGGTTATTCTTAACGCAGTGTAAGAGAAAGAATAAAGTGCGCTAAAATCAAAGATTAATGGTGATTCCTGATTTGAGGGCTTGATAAGTTTATCAGTGATCAGAAATGTGGAGGTGTTTGAGCAACAGGAATGGTTTGAGAGAGTTTCTCCTTTGTGCTGCGATCTAACCGGGTATGTCGTGTTACAGACTGAACTGATGTTGCTTTCTCCACAGCACCCATTATTTTGAAGGAAATGAATTGAAGTTTCTCCAGAACCGGAGCAATGGTGAACTACGAAATAGATCCCGCCTGAGCCCATCAGGAAGAGCATCGAGATCAATGTTAAAAGGATATTTCGTAGAAGCTTAATCATTCTACAAAAGTATGAATAGAAATTATTTGTCTCATATGTTATCTGTCTTAATGATTTGTTAACGACTATAAAAGCTAGTCTCCTGACTTCGACACTTTTATTGAGCATGTTTTATATTACATTGATAAACAATAATCTAAAAACACAAGGACACTCTTTTGGGTGTCCCATAGTAAAATTAACCCATTTTGTGCCGTAGCCAGCAGCAAATAGCCATTAGCCAATCTTTGAATTTTGAATCGCAGATTACATTTAACCACGAAAAACACTAAAAACACGAAATTCTTCATCTAGCAGTTTTCGTGCCTCTC
>MTLC01000788.1_pt1 | contig 21895 bp, 15 predicted proteins | sample 1982451 | NCBI WGS metagenome assembly MTLC01 (sample SAMN05710165, study PRJNA340218) | biofilm metagenome | isolation source: sample SPH anode biofilm adapted to +100 mV | place: USA | collected 2012-02-03 | reverse complement strand
GCCCCAGGGAGATCAGACGGGGGCTCCGCCTGCAGAAAAAGCTTCTCGGCGCAGTTCTGGCCGCCGTCTTGTCCCTCAGCATGATCTCCGTCTCCTCGGCCTCGTCGGTCACTCTCCAATGGGACCAGCTCACCAGCGAAACAGACCTGGTCGGATACAGGGTTTATTATGCCACGGCAGGTTCTGATCCCATCCAGAATGGTATGTCTGTAGACATGCAAAACCAGACCACCGCAACCATCAACGATCTTGATCCCGCCCAAACGTACGATTTTGCCGTCACCGGTTATGATTCTAACGGGGTGGAAACCCTGTACTCCAATGTGGTCAACATCGCCGAACAGTCCTTGCCAGCCGTTGCCATTACCTCGCCGGGGAATAACACTTCGGTAAGCGGAACCGTCTCTCTCAGCATGGATGCCTCTGACAATGTCGGAGTGACCAGGATTGAACTGTATATCGACGGGTTGCTCACTGCCGTGGAGACGGCGGCACCCTATACCTATCCCTTGGACACATCGGAATTGGCCCCCGGGGCTCATACCATCATGGCCAAGACGTACGATGCCGCCGGCAACATCGGACAGTCTGACACCATAACCGTTAACGTGAACAATGACTTCATCGCACCTACAACTGCAATTACGGCACCAACTGACAATTCCATCGTAAGCGGAGTGCTTACTGTCAGCGCTGATGCCTACGACAACGTTGGCGTGACCCGGGTCGATTTCTACTGCAACGACGTCTTACTCCACACAAGCACCGTTGCTCCTTACAGCTTCGACTGGGACACCACCCAGGTGGCCAACGGCCTCTTTGCTATCACTGCAAAAGCCAGCGACGCGACAGGCAACGTCACACTATCACGTGCCGTGACGGTAACCGTAAGCAACCTTGCACCAGACACCACCGCTCCGAGTATGTTGAGCTTCGCGCTGCCGTCAACTTCCAGTTCGCTGACTGTTCCTATCTCAAGTCTTAGTGCCAGCGATACCGTAGGGGTAACCGGCTACCTCGTCAGCGAGAGCCCTACGGCACCATCGGCTACTGATTCACGCTGGAGCACCGGCGCTCCGACCAGCCTCACCTTTGGGACCCAGGGGAGTAAAACCGCCTATGCCTGGGCCAAGGACGCAGCCGGCAACATATCGGCCGCAAAAACCGCGAGCGTGCAGATAACCCTTCCAGACAGTACAGCCCCGATCATTGTCACTTTTACAATCCCGAGCGTTGCTAAAACGCTCACTGTACCGGTTTCCAGCCTAAGCGCCACTGATGACGTCGGGGTCACAGGATACATGATCAGTGAAAGTTCGACGCCCCCTCTCGCCAACGATGCCAGGTGGAGCAAAACGGCGCCAGTCAGCTTTACATTCAGTTCCGGTGGCACCAAGACGGTCTACGCCTGGGCGAAGGACGCTGCAGGCAACGTATCGAAAAGCGCCAAGGCCACCGTAAAACTGAACGTGAAGTGATTGGACATGCGATCAGGCGGGTAACAGGTGCTGAAGCATTGCGTAGTGAGACCTTATCCACATCCATGGAAAGGGGAAAGTCATGAAAAGTAAAGTGTATCTGTACTTAGTAAGGGCGTTTACCCTCATTTCGTTGATGCTTTTGCTCGAAAGCCCAATAGCCAAGGTCGCATGTGCACAGGAACCGTGGGTGGCCCTAATGTTCTGGCCGCAAGCGAATACTAACAGCAGTCATGAAATTTTCCTGAATGACTTTGAAACAATGGTTAAGACCTTGAAATCAAAAGGGGTCAACACCATTGTTTTCGATATGAACCACTGGGGGTACCATTTCACATCGGATATCAGGCTCAACAGTTACCCCTATTCACCAAGCTGGGGATTCACCTCGGATGAATGCCGCCGAATGGCAGAGATAACCAGGGCAAACGGGCTGCAAATAGTCGTGGCGTTACAGATCCTGACACATTCGGTGGGTGGCGTGTTCAACTATTGCTACCCAGAATACATGCTTCCCGCAAAGCCTTGGCAACAAGGCATCTCGTACCAGAGCAACACCTATGTTCAATACAACGGAAAGACGTATAGAAGCGCAACACAACACGTCTCCGACGCGAGCAATGCTCCGCCCGCCTCGGCTTATTGGCTGCCTGTGGTCACTTCCGATACACGGGATCCATTCAACAAAGCAGGAGAGGCTGTTATTTTCAAAATGATCGATGAGTTGATAACAACCTTTACGGTAAACGGGATCAAACCAGAAGGATTCCATATTTGCAGTGATGAACTGAATACATGGTATGACAATCCGATCGCGACAACCGGTAAGACTTCGGCACAGATTTATGCCATGGCCATCAACAATGCTTTCATCCACATCAAGTCTAAAAATTCGAGCATGGAAGTCATCATGTGGAGCGACATGCTTGATCGGAATTGGAATGGCGCCCCGATCAAAATGAACACTGCCGAAGCAATAAACATGATTCCCAGGGATATTATCATTGCCGATTGGAGGTATGAAACAAACAAATGGTACCGGTACGATTCCGTCAAGGAACTATTTCCGTCGGTTGGAGAATTCCTCGACAAGGGGTTCCGGGTTTGGCCCACCAGTTGGAACGAGGTAAAAGGAACCAGTGATCTGGTTTGGACAGGAAACATTGAACAACTGCGAACCGGGAAAATAATGGGACATCTCTACAGTACCTGGCTGGGCGGGATCGTGCCTGAACTTGATGCACTGCTGTCGAATCCCGCCTACCAGGTCCCGGACACGATCCTCGCAGGCGTGCCGGAAACCGAAAAACCTCTTTTCAGACAATACTACCGGAATCTCGCAGACTCGATCACCGGGACCTCGACCCAGGTCGGGATCAAGCAATGTAGAGGCAACGAGTTTCATTGCGGCCCCTATCCCAAATGCGAAGACAACCACAGGAAAGATGGCTTCTACGCAGGTCAATACAGGAAGTATTACTGTAGTAATAACATGAACCTCTATGATGTCATGAATCCGCCCAACGACTATGTTGGATACTGGAAATTCAACGGTGACGCTTCGGATGTTACCGGGCGGAGTAACGGCACGTTTATTGGATCATCCGTAGTAACAGACAAAGACAGAGGCCAGGTAAGTGGTTTTGTGGGGATCGGAGACTACATTCGCATAAAAAACACCGAATGGCTCAACATGGGAACCGGCAGCTTGAGCATAGGTGCCTGGTTCAAGGCAGGTGCATCCTCAGGATTAGGAACGATTGCTTCGAAAAGCCACGATCTTGCCAGTTACACACTGTTTTTGCATCAGGACGGAAGGGTACTATTTGAAACAAATGGCAATAATTTTTTCAGGTACTCCGCAAACGGCGTCAACAACCGCGACAACAAGTGGCACCACGTACTGGCCGTCTTCGACAGCGGCGTACCCACAATAAACATATACATAGACGGGACCTTATCGAATGGTTCTTCATCCTTGGTAAATGGCACCAACTCAAAAACAAGCGCTTCTGACCTACTAATCGGCAACCATAACGGTTACGGGGAATATCAGTTCGTTGGAACTCTTGACGACCTGATGCTGTTCAACCGAGCTCTCACACCTGTCGAAGTAAAAATGATTTACCTTTCACAGAAAACCTCGCTGCTGTACGAAAGCATTGATCTGAAACCGATCAAATGAAACTACAACACCTCCCGGTCGAGCTGATATGAACAGAAGGTTGAGCTACTGGCTTAACGGCGGCATTACGATGAAATAATCCCAAAGGGGAGCAATTGCTTTTCAAAAACTACTTTACGATCGTTATGGGCAACGGCGTCTCCCGGCTGCTGTCTCTGTTGATATTTGCCATCTTGGCAAGACAATTGTCAGTGAATGAACTTGGCCTATATTCCTTACTAATCACCATAATGATGTTTGCTTCCGAGGTGATGTCTCCATTCGATAGCTATTTTGTCAGCCAGTTATCCGGCAAGGAATACATCAGAAACAACATAAATATTTTTTTTAAGACAAAAGTAGTTTACAGCGCAGCATTGCTGCTGACCGGGTTATTGTTGAGTTACCTGATAGCAAAATATTTTCTCAAGGATACAGGCAACACTCGATATGTATATCTTTTTCTGATTTCAGGCGGGTTCATGACAATATTGACCTGCTATGGTTCAATGCACCAGGCAAATGAAGATTTCCTGGCTTTCTCGCTCGTCAATACGCTTTATAACCTTGGAATATTTGTTGCACTTATATGCATCTGGAGCTTGAAGTTAAAAGTCAACATGCTGCTATTGAGCATGGTCTACCTGTCAGTCATGTCGTTATTCGCAGCGTTATATTCAGTAAAAATATGCAAAACATCACATAAAGTATCTAGTTACTCGGAGGCAATATCAAAGTTTGTAACACTCAAAAGTCTGCTGGCCGCCTCGTTCATACGTCTTTTGTCAAATCGAATCGACTTGTTTCTTATCGCCAACCTGCTTACGGTTACCGAGATCGCTAAATACTCGGTTGCCACAAGAGTCCCAAGCGTCTCAATGTTATTTGTCGGCAACATTATGTCAATCACGGTATCAAGAGCCCCAAGTGCGTTAAAAAGTAAAGACAACCTGAATCAGTATTTGGCTGCAACTGCAAAGTTGTACCTAGCTCTTGCCATCATTGTTAGTGCGGTGATAGTTTTTTCCCCCTTCATAATCAGGTTGATTGCAGGCGGGCAATATACAGACTGCTACAAAATAGCGGACATTTTAATACTGCAAACGCTGGTTACAGGGCTTGTATCTCCTTTCACATCCCTTCTTTATAGCATGAATCTAACCGGTGAGATATTCCGGCTTGAAATGTTAAGGCTAGTCTATTCTTCCTTGTCTATCGTAATACTTTTGTACTGGTACGGCTTGACTGGGGCCGCTTCTGGCCTTTTGTTATCGAGCCTGCTCAACATGCTTTTGACGTTGGAGGCCGTGAGAAATAACATAAAAAACCTCCCGGAATCTTCGCCATGACCTGGATAGCCTTTTCTTTCGCATACTTCATCTCCGTGATGGTTTTAGTAAGCAGTGTGTACGGTATAGCCATGATAACGGCATTCCGCAACTTGCTGCTGGTACATGGTATCGACTCCGCAACGGCATCCATATCTGCAGAAGGAATCATCACGACATTTTTGATGCTGTACGGCATTTTTTTCTGGTTTAAAAACAGGGAGCATATTTTAGAAAACACATCGTATCTGGCATTCTCGTTTTTGCTGGCCCTTTTTACAGCCAACGTGATTTTTCACGATATTGCTCTTCAACCGGCAGCAAAAGTGCTGCGCCTAGCGGGGTATTTTTCCCTCTATCTGATCGTGGCCGAACTGTCCCGGTCTGAAACTAACCGCAGAATACTTGAAACAGCATTGATACTTTCGATATTTGTAACCGTCGTACCTACAGTCTACATACTAATCTGCAATGACGCTGTCATCACAAATCAGTCCAAGCCGCTGAACGGAATAATGAGTAAAAACAATTTTGGGTTTTATTCATGCTATATGACATTATTTTCAGTTTACTATTTCAATTCTTCAAAAAACTTTCTGAAAAAATGTTTTGCATTGATCATGACGACTTTGTGCTCAGTTGCACTGGCCCTCAGTTATACGAGGGCAGCATGGATCGCATTTCTGGTAGCGTTTGTCGTGCACCTTTTAATATCTCGAAATCACCTCAAGAGCATCATAGTGTTAGTACTTGTTCTTTTAGTTGGCTCCTTGCTGTCTGCTGTTCTCTACAGGGGCATGGTTTTGGATTTGCATCAAAAACGCGAAGTGGGCATGAACTCCTACGAATTCAGGTATAACTACGCTTGGCCTGCCTCTATCAGGGCCTTCAAGGAAAGACCATATTTCGGCCATGGCCTTGGCCACAATTTAAAAGCTATGCAGACCGTTGGCAGATTAAACAACACTTCTCACTCCGATTACTTAGTCATCCTAGTCGAAACTGGCATATTGGGATTGTCGGCATATGTAATATTTGTGAGCTCACTGTTCACAAGAACCGTCAAGAGCATCTATAAAGCCCGTAATTCTGATAATAAAATGTTGGCAGTAATGTCGTTATCCGTTTTTATTGCATTTTTAGTCGGGGGAATAGCTGAACATCTAATACAAACGCCTGGTGCAACTGGATATATGATCACGATCCTGGCAATGGGTCACGGCATTGCAAAGAAGGATTGCTGCGACAATAGCCGGCCAACACCAGCCATCGAGGCATTAGTGTAGACGACCTTGCGACCGCTGGAGGTTTCATGACGAGGATCAAAGTGTTACATGTAACCTGGAGTGCGGACAAAGCCGGCCTGTTGAGAGATGTCTTGCGCGCTCAACGCAGGGACCCTTCACTGGATTTTGATGTATGTTTTGGTACCCGGGGAAACGGTCTTTTTGAGCAGGAGATGGGGGCCATGGGAATTCACCCTATTTACCTGGGTATGGGGTCACGTTACTCTCCTCTCGGAAATTTGCGAGGAGGACTACGACTGTCCCGCATCATAAAAAAAGGGAATTACGACATCATCCACATGCAGGAGGCGTTACTACCGTTTCCTTTTCTGTCGGCCGTTTTTTCATCACCACAGTCCAAAGTCATTTTGCACAATCGCGGGGAATTCAATGTCACCGGAACGTCTCTTCAGTCGTGCGGTCAAAAACTGAAAAAGCTCGCCTATAGGCAGGTCGTTGCCGGGAATGTGGATCGTATCATCTGCAACTCCAGGTTTACGGCTCAACAAACGCCAATGGCACTTAAGCATCATTCCAAAGTGAGCGTGCTTTATAACGCGATAAACCAGGAAGAGATTGCATCTGTCGCCCGGAAGAAGTCCCTCCTAAGAAGAGAACTACGAAAAGAGCTGGAGCTTCCCGAAAATGCATTTCTTGTTTCAGTCGTTGCGCGACTGGTCGAGTTCAAGAAAATAGACAGGTTCATCACTTGCTTCCAAGATGCATTGGACAAGGCAAAAATGATGACGGCCCTCATTGTCGGAGACGGCCCCCTACGGGACCATCTCCAGGAAAGCATCAACAACGCTGGCTTCGCCGACAGGATCCGCATGCTTGGCCATAGGAGGGACGCTAAAGAAATCATTGCGTCTACGGACCTTTTCGTCCTTCCGTCAGCCGGGGAGGCGTTCGGAATAGCTGCACTGGAGGCTGTCTCACTTGGCATTCCGGCGATTGTATTCTCTGACGCCGGCGGACCGCTGGAGTTCATAGAAAACGGCAAGAACGGCTTCATCGTATCAAGCGAATCAGCCATGACCGACATGCTGACCCGCCTTGCTTGCGACCAGACATTTATGCAGACCGTTACAGCACCGTGCAATATAGAGCAGAGCGCATTTGACATTACTTACTACGTCGGCAGGATACGAGAAATCTACCACGAGGTACTGCACGCTTCACAATGAACGTCTGCAGAAGGCCAACCGTCCCCCCTTCTTGTAAAGGGAAAGACACTATGAAGCCCTCCCCTCCATTGGTATCGGTTGTAGTTCTCAGTTACAACTCCAAAGAGACCTTGCTTAGTGTAGTAGATCAGATAAAAAAGCAAGATTATTCATATGTTGAGATAATTATTGTCGACAACGCCTCTGAGGATGGCAGCAGCCTAGCCGTTGAAGAAATGCATCCAGACATTTCGGTCATAAAGCTTGATAGGAATATAGGTATTGCCGGATGGAACAAAGGTTTTCAGTGCGCCAAGGGTGAATACATTCTGGTACTTGACCATGATTCATTTCCAGATACTTCAGCTATTGGAAAAGCGGTATGCAAGTTTGCCAGCAACGAAAGCCTGGGATTGATAGCTTTCAGAATCGTCAATTACTATGACGGCAGTACACACCAGTCCGCAGAATATGATGAAATGGTGTCAATGGCAGAAGCTGGCAGCGGTATTCCCTCCAAAAGGTATGTGGGCGGCGGTGCGCTTCTAAAAGCCGAAATGATCAAAAAAATAGGGGGGTATTCAGAAACGCTTTTTCTGTATGGCTTCGAAGCGGACTATGCGATGAAGGCGCTGCACGCCGGTTATGAGGTCCGTTACTTCAACGACATTCAGGCGTTTCACATGGTAAAGCCATTCGATGGAGTTAAGACAGGAAACGTAATTTATTACACTTTGAGAAATCATCTTTGGATGTTCTGGAAATATTCACCTACAGTTATGGCTTTTGCAAAATCGGTCTATTTAATGGTCACTTTTCTGATCAAATCTCTAAGATCCGGGCATCTTCATCTTTACTTCCAAGCAATAAGAGACGGCTTTTTTCGTAAGCCTCCCGAATTTAAAACCAAGTTGATCGTCCCCTCCCAAACTCTGCGTTTTTATCTGAAAAAACAAGTTTCCAGATTAATCACGACCATAATCAGCCTTTGATTTTGCCACAGGCAAGAATGCGTGAACGAAAAGGACACATTTTTGAAAGTCCTGTTCCTCAACAATTACCTCTACCCGCGCGGCGGCTCCGAAAAAGTGATGTTCGAAGAGATGAGGTTGCTCGATCAGGCCGGGGAAGCGACCGCTGCTTTCTCCAGAGCACACGAGAAGAACCTTCCCTCCGTATTTCACCGGTTTTTCCCGCCACAGATGGAAACGGAACGGATGTCCCTTTCACCGCAGAGTCTGCTGGCCGTGAAAGAGCTGATATATTCGCATGCCGCGCGTTCCGGGTTCGCCGAGGTGATCAACCGTACCCGCCCCGACATAATCCATGCGCACAACGTCTACGGCCGACTCACAACCTCCACGCTCGACGAGGCGCAAGCCCGCGGCATCCCGGTCGTCATGACACTGCATGACCTTAAGTTACTTTGTCCCAGCTACCTCATGTTGAACCACGGGCAGGTATGCGAGAGATGCAAGGGGGGCTTATATCATAAGGCCGTACTCTCCAGATGTCACAAGAACAGTTACCTTGCAACCATGGTTTACGCCTTCGAAGCATGGTTCAACAATAGCTTCCAAAAATACGACTCAATAAGCTTTTTCATTGCTCCAAGCCGGTTCCTGCGGAACAAATGCATTGATTACGGATGGCCAGCCGACAGGATAGTGCACGTACCCAATTTTATCGACACCTGTTCACTTCAACCGTCCTTTGATCCCGGCAAATACCTGCTCTATCTCGGGAGGCTCTCTCCGGAAAAGGGTGTTGAAACGCTTCTGAAGGCGTTGTCAGGGGGGAGCACCGACTGCCAACTTCTGGTCGCAGGTGAGGGGCCGGAGCGTGCCAGGCTCGAGACCTTTGCCTTAGAACACAACCTGAATGTCCGGTTCACCGGACATCTAAGCGGCCAACGCCTTCATGATGCTCTCGCCAATGCCAAATCTATAGTCATGCCGTCTGAATGTTATGAAAATGCCCCCTTGTCACTTCTTGAAGCATTTGCCCACGGCAAGCCAGTGGTCGGCTCCCGCCTCGGCGGTATCTCGGAGATGATCGATGACGGTGTGGACGGCTTTCTTTTTGAACCTGGTAGTGTTGAGGCCCTCAGAGAAACCATTGAGCATCTACTCGCACTGCCTTCGCAGAGTATCGTGGCGATGGGCAGATCCGCGAGGGAAAAGGTGGGAAGGGAATACAGCGCGGAAAACCATTACAAGAATCTGACAAGGGTCTACTCCATGGCCATGGGGGGGGCATGCGTATAGCATTTGTCGCGGTCAAAGGCTTCCCCCAGGGTGGAGGCGTCGAGAAAGTTACCGAGGAGATTGGATCACGCCTCGTTGACCGCGGTCACTCGGTCACGGTTTACTCGAGCACCGACCACAATACTCGGGACGGCCTATACAAGGGAATGGAGATCAAAACCGTCGCATCCCTCCAAAACCGGTCGCTCCACAAACTTTCCACCTGCTATCATGCGATACGGCATGTCTTGAAAAGGCGGGATTTCGACATCGTCCATTTCCATGCCGTGGGACCTTCGGTCTTCTCCCTTATCCCGCGTCTAGCCGGCATTCCGACAGTAGTCCAGGCCCATGGTATTGAATGGAAACGCGACAAATGGGGAGTGGCCGGAAAAATCTTCCTGTGGCTGGCAGACTACACGGCGGTCTACTTCCCCAACGCGACTACCGCTGTTTCACAGGTGCAGGTCGATTATTTTCGGGAACGGTTCGGGCGTGAAGTGGCCCACATCCCCAACGGCGTTTCTCGCGTCGAACCCGTGGCTCCCAACTGGATTCTGGGGCAGGGGCTGCAGCCCGACAGATATATCCTGTGCGCCGCCCGGCTGGTGAAGGAAAAAGGGCTCCACTTCCTGATCGAGGCTTACCGGGCCATCGATACCGACATGAAACTCGTGCTAGCCGGTGCGGCTCCTCATGAAGGGTCCTACCGGTCCCACCTGCGTTCGTTAGCCGGCGATGACTCGCGTATCATGTTCCCGGGTTTCGTGACTGGCGCTCCCATGGAGGAGCTGTTCAGCAACGCCTACCTCTTCTGCCTCCCTTCAACCCTTGAGGGGCTCCCCGTTGCGCTTCTGGATGCCATGAACTTCGGCAACTGTTGCCTTTCCAGCAACATCCCCGAGAACCTGGAGGCAATGGGGGGGCATGGCTACACCTTCCGCAACCGAGATGTCGACGACCTGCGGCGCGTACTCTCGGATCTCATAGACAATCCAGACAAGGTCAACGTGATGAAGGGCAATGCCATGGCGCATGTACGCCGAACCTTTTCTTGGGACCGCGTGACCGAACAGATGGAAGCACTGTACCGTTCCATAGCGAACACCACGGGGCAGAGTTCTTTAGGAGAGTGACGCATGGATGGAATTATCGCCGTAACCTACCGCTGCAACGCCAAGTGCTCCATGTGCCATACCTGGAAGCATCCAACCGGCAGGGACCAGGAGATACGTCCGGAGCACCTGGCGACACTTCCTGGCATGGTCCGTCTGAACATCACTGGAGGCGAACCGTTCATCAAGGAGGACCTCAGTGAAATCCTCGATGTAGTGAAAACCAAGGCGAAGCGGGTGGTCGTCAGCAGTAACGGTCTCCTGACCCGGCAAATTCTCGAGGTGATGGGAAGACATCGCGATGTGGGCATCCGCCTCAGTTTTGACGGTATGGGAGAAACCCACGACAGGATCAGAGGTGTGGCAGGGATCCACGCCAAGGCGCTGGAAACCCTGAACGGACTGAAGGAGCTCGGAATAAAGGATCTCGGCATCGCGGTCACGATCTCCGACGGTAATGCCAAGGACCTGGTCCCCCTATTCAGACTCGCTGACCGACACCACATCGAACTGGCGACCGCCATCCTGCACAATGCCTACTACTTCCACAAAAGCGACAACAAGATCACCGACAGGTGTCTGGTTGAGCAGGAAGTCAACGGCCTTGTGAGGGAGTACCTGTCGTCGCCTCGGCCAAAAAACTGGTTTAGGGCCTACTTCACAATGGGGATCATCGGACACATGTACGGCAAAGAACGGACCATGAAATGCACCATGGCGACCGATTCGTTCTTCATCGACCCCCACGGTGACGTCCGTCCCTGCAACGTCATGGACTTCCCCTTTGGCAACATCAAGGAAAAGGCATTCCAGGAGATCTGGCGCAGCCCGGAAGCGAGCGAGGCACGCAGGCGCGTCAATGACTGCCGTGAAAACTGCTGGATGATCGGCAGCGTCGGGCACCTTATGCGCCGGCACCCGCTCACGCCGCTTGCCTGGATCGCTAGGAACAAATTGCTCAACAAGGATGGGGTTGCCAGATGAGGCCGAATGCCTGGCACAGCCGGCCAGTGCTGCCCAAAGCTACCCTCCTGCTGCTGCTTTTCATAGCGGCCTATTGGACGCCGTTACGAGGCACTGCCGGCGTCTGGTTTACCAACGGGGACTACTCTTACGGACCGTTCATTCCCCTTATATCCGCCTATTTCATCTGGGAAAAGCGTCGCCAACTCCAGCACGTCGACATCCGCGGATATTGGCCGGCACTGCCACTTCTCCTAATTTGTGTTTCCCTTTCACTCTACGGCATCCTGGGATCCAGCGGCAATATCTCTCGGCCAGCCATCCCTATCGCCATCATACTCTTTACCGCCTTTTGCTTCGGCAAGGAGGTGACCAGAGAGCTGTTCTTCCCTCTCATTTTCCTGATCTTCATGGTGCCCCCCCCCGCTTTTCTGGAAAGAACCTTGGGCCTGCATCTGAAATCAGTTTCATCGAAGCTCGGCGGGGGGCTGATCAAGCTTTGCGACATCCCGGTCCATGTGAACGGAAACACCATCGATCTCGGTGTAACGCAACTGGAGGTCATCGACGCCTGCAACGGCATCCGTTACCTCTTCCCGCTAATGGCCATCGGTTGCGTCTATGTCGCCTTCTTCGAAAAGGCTATGTGGAAGAAGGTCGTTTGCGTCCTGGCCACGATCCCCATCGCCGTGTTTATCAACGGTTTCCGCATCGGGTTAACGGGCCTGTTGATGAATCATTTCGGGATCTCGGTCGCGGAAGGTTTCGCCCACGACTTTGCCGGATGGGCAGTCTTCCTGGCGTCCTTTATCCTGCTATTTCTCTTGAGCCGGATACTTGCTCTCTTCCCCCCCAAAAAGGACCAGCCGGCGCCACCAAACGCCCAACCGCCCCCAGAGGCCACGCGGGGCAGTGTGACGGATATAAATCAGCCTTTTCAGGTATCTGTACTGGTTCTTTTGACCATGGGCGCCCTGAATTGGAGCACCACTGCGCTCCCACCGATGAACCTCAGGGGCGGCATCGCATCTGCTCCACTCGAATTTGCCGGCTGGCATGGTTTTCCCACCCCTCTCGATCCAGAGACAATAGAAAAATCAGGCGCTGAAGAATCATTCCTGGCGAACTACCACAACGGGCGTAACGAGACGGCTTCCCTCTACATCGGCTACCGAAGTACTGCATTTCTTGAAAATGAAAACTTCTTCCACAGCCCCACCGCCTGCCTACCCTCCTCCGGCTGGAATACGATAACGGCATCCACACGCGAAATTACCGCCGTGCCGGCCATCGGCAACCTGACGGTCACAGCGATGGTTGTCGAAAACATGGGGGCGACGCTGATCGTCTACTACTGGTTCCAGACCAAGAACCGTTCAACAGCAGACAAGGACATCAACAGACTCCACCTTACTCTTCACGCCCTGAAACGGGACAATACCTATGACCTTTTCATACGCCCAATAATGCACGTCATGCCAGGTGAAAGGATTGATGATGCGAAGAAGCGAATGGATCAGTTCGTGAGGGAGATGACTGCGGCGTTGGTGCCGTTTCTCAAGAAAAATGTAGAGAGCTAAAGCAACCGGAACCAGACGATATATGAACCTACTGACCACACTCATAGCATCGATGCTGCTGACGGCCGTGACGATCCCGATCCTGTCACGGGTGGCGCTTTGGTGTAACCTGGTCGACCTCCCGAACGAGCGCAAGGTGCACAACCGGCCGATCCCCAGGGTGGGCGGACTGGCCATGGTGCTGGGAACCTGCGCGCCGCTTATCCTCTTGGAATGGGGGAACGAGTTCCTGCACGCCTACCTCACGGGTGCACTGGTCCTGGTCCTCTTTGGCCTGGCGGACGACCTGTGGGACATTTCCCCCCTGTGGAAATTATGCGGTCAGTCCATCGCCGCAACGGTAATCATCGTCGAGGGAGGGGTGCGCATCGCGACCCTCGGCTCGTTGTTGCCCGCCTGGGTGACCGTCCCATCCTGGATGCTGACGGCATTGACCCTGATCACCATCGTCGGCGTGACCAACGCCATCAACCTGTCAGACGGACTGGACGGACTGGCCGGGGGTATAAGCCTGCTGTGCATCGCCGAGATCGGCTTCATGGCCTGGCAGGAAGGCGACGCCATCATCTGTCTCATCGCCGTGGGGCTATGCGGCGCCATCTTCGGCTTCCTGCGCTACAACACCTTTCCCGCATCGGTCTTTATGGGCGACACCGGGAGCCAGTTCCTCGGCTTTTCGGCGATCACGCTCGCCCTGTCCCTCACCCAGGGGGTAACGCCCCTTAGCCCGGTCGTTCCGCTGCTCATCCTGGGCTTCCCGGTTCTCGACACGATGACGGTGATGACAGGGCGCATCGCCCGGGGTTGCTCCCCTTTAGCGGCCGACAAGACCCACTTCCACCACAACCTCCTTGCTCTCGGCCTGCACCATACCGAATCGGTCCTGGTGATCTACCTGATCCAGGTTTCCCTCGTGGTGGCGGCCTATTACCTGCGCTTCTTCTCCGACTGGCTCCTCCTCGGAGGGTATCTGCTCTTTTCGACGGCGGTGCTTGCCCTTTTTGCCCTGTCGCTGAAAAGCAAATGGGAGCCAAGGCGCACGCAGGCGTTGACGCGCGTCAAGGAGCGCCTGCGCGTCATGCGCGACGAGACGCCGGTCATCATCTACATGTTTCGCGCGTTGTGCTTTCTGTACCCGGCGCTGCTCATCCTGACTTTCGCCTTGTCAGGACCTCCGAGCGCCCCTCTTGCCCTTTCGGCCGTTGTGTTCATGCTGGCGCTGGCCGCCATGCGTTTTTTACTCCCGGCGGGCTTTGAACATCTGCTCCACACCGTCATCTACCTGATCGTCCCCTACGGGGTCTACCTCTCGGGGCAGTGGCTCGACAGCCAGGCGCCCCTTGCGGCCAGGGCGTGCAACGTCGCGTTCGGCCTCGTCACGTTCCTTTTCATCCTGGTCCCCAAGGTGACCCGGCGCAACGCGGCCTTCAAAAGCACCCCGATGGATTTCCTGATCGTCTTCCTGGCAGCGGCTGCGCTGCTGCCGGAAGCGGCGACACCGGATTTCAGGCTCGGCATGGTCGCAGTGAAGATCCTGATCCTCTATTACGGCTGCGAGGTCCTGATGGCGGAATTGCGAGGGGAGTACGCAGTTTTGGCGGGAGGCACGTTAGCCGCCCTGGCGATACCGGTGGTGCGGTGGGCCGTGTGATGCCATCCATATCAGCAAGGAGGACTATATGCCTCGTGCAACGGTAGTGCTCGTGCTCGCGCTCATCACCTTCCTGAACGCGTGCAGCAGTCCCGACGAGAAGAAGATGCGTTTCTACAACAAGGGAAAGCAACTCATGGACCAGGGAGAGCTGGTCAAGGCCTCCCTGGAAATGAGAAACGCCATCCAGATCGACCCGAAATTCGCAGACGCGCATTACCAGCTGGGTCTCGTGGAGTTACGCAAGGGGAACGTCTTCCGGGCCTTCGAGTGCTTCCAGAAGGTCGTGCAGATCGCTCCCGACCACCTGAATGGCCAGGTGGAACTGGGAAAACTCCTTCTGCTTCTGGATGAAAAGGGGAAGGCCCAGGCCCAGGAGAAGGCCGACCTGGTACTCAAGGCGCAACCGGGCCACAGGGAAGGGATGATGCTGCAGGCCGCCATTCATATGATCAGGAACGAATGGGAACGCGGGGGCGAAATACTCGAGAGGCTGATCGCCGGGGGGGTAACGAAGCCGGACGCCTACCAGAGCCTCGCCCTGGCACGCCGGGCCATGAAGGATGACGCCGGTGCCGAGGCGACACTGAAGGAAGGGGCGCGCAGGAATCCGACCTCGGTCGGCATCCTTAAGTCCCTGGCGGATCTTTACGCGGCGAAGAACCGGGTGGACGACGCTGCGGGGAGCATCAGTCAGATGATGAGACTTGAACCGGCCAAGTACGGGTACGGCATCACACTCGCCGGCCTGTACTGGGATGCCGGACGAATCGCCGATGCCCGCGCGCTCCTCGCAAAGCTCCGGACCGCATACCCCAAACATGAACAGTGCCTGCTGGACCTGGTACGGTTCTACTTGCTGCACCGGCAGCAAAACGAAGCCGAAGCGCTTCTCAAAGAGGGAATCGGGAATGTCCCTGAAAGCTTCCGGCTCCGCACAACACTTAGCGAGCTGTATGCGGCAACGGGAAGAAACGAGCAGGCAACCGTCCTGCTCAAGGAGTGCATCGCCCTCGCCGGGAACGCCAAAAAACCTGAAGCGATCCAGGCGAACAACCTGCTCGCCCGCGGCTGCTTCCTGAAAGGCGATCTCGGCGCGGCGCAAGCATACCTGGCCGAGGTGCTGAAAGCCAGCCCGCGCAACATCGACGCCACCTACCTGAAGGGGCGCATACACCTGGCAAGGAGGGAAGGGCTGGCGGCGATGACCGCTTTCCGCACCGTCACCAGTGACCGCCCCCAGGAGGTCGACGGCTACCTTTTCCTGGCCGATGCCCAGCAGATCAACGGCGAGCCCAAACTGGCCCTGGAAACGCTGCAGCTGGCCGAACAGCTGGAACCGGATTCGCTGCGGGTCAACCGGGCCTTCGCGCGGTTGTCGTTACTGCAAAAAGAGTATCGCCAGGGGGAACGGAGAATGACGCAGTACCTGGCCAGGCACCCCGGCGACCTAGAGGCGCAAGTGGAACTGGGCGATCTCCACTTCCTGGCCGGCAATTACCGCGAGGCCGAGGCGGCATACAGGTTTGTGAAGCAAAAGGCGCCCCGTTCGCCACTCCCTTACTGGCGCCTGAGCGACCTGCATGCGCAGGAAGGAAACCCTGCACGCGCCGCTTCCGAAATGGAAGTCGTGGTCGGCAAAGTGAGTCCCGACAACGTCCAGGCGTCACTCGCCCTGGCAAGCCTCTACGCGCGCGCCTCGCAGGTGCCGAAGGCGAAGAAGATCTACGAGAGGCTTTTCGCCAGCCACCAGAAAGAGTGGCGCGTAGTGAACGATTACGCATACTTCCTCGCGGAACATGGCAGTTCTCCCGCCGACCTGGAGCGGGCCGGGCAGCTGGTCGGCGACGTGGCTCGACAGCGGCCTGACGACCCGAGCGTCCTCGATACCCTCGGCTGGATCGAGTACAAACGCGGTAACTACCCGAAAGCGATGGAACTGCTGGAAAAAGCGGACGCCAGGCGACCGGGGCACCAGACGGTAAACTACCACCTCGGCATGGCATGCATGCGCGTGGGGAAAAAAGACCAAGCGCGCAACTGTTTGAGCAAGGCGCTGGCGGGGGGGGATTTCCCGGAGAAACGAACGGCATCCACGATGCTGAGCCAGCTCTGAAATCGGCAGAACCGACCATGCCATGCCCGGAAACGGTGCATGCGCCGCAAAGATCAAAACCTCACTGCAGAAAGGGGGATCAGCCCATGCTGGGAACCGTCAGCTCGGCCATGCTGAAGATCACTTCGCTAGCAGCCACCGTCGTACTCTGCCTTGCCGCGAGTTGCGCCCAGGCGGCCCCTCCCGCGGCGCCCCCCCCCACCGCCGGCGAGTACCTTGTCGGACCTGGGGACATCCTGGGAATCGAGGTATGGAAGGATCCAAGCCTTACCAGGACCGTGGTCGTCCTTGCCGACGGCAAGATCGTTTTCCCGTTGATCGGTGAAGTGGCGGCTGGCGGCAAGAGCGTGGCAACGCTCAGAAACGAGCTCGCGGAGCGGATCTCGGTCTATGTCCCGGAGACGAACCTGACCCTCGAGGTGAAGCAGGTGAACAGCCTGTTCGTCTATGTCCTTGGGCGGGTGAACAACCCCGGCCGGCTCCAATTGAACGGAAATGTCAACGTCCTGCAGGCCCTGGCCATGGCAGGAGGGCTGAACCCCTATGCCAAGCGGGGGAGCATCAGGATATTCCGCGAGGAAGATGGCGCGACCCGGATCATCCCCTTCGACTACGACGACGTGACAAGCGGCGCACGCCTCCAGGACAACATCACGCTCAAACGCAGCGATGTGCTCTTCGTGCCGTAGCAACCTCAAGTGGATTTGGTGCGCCAGGGCCGTCTGCGCCCTGCTGCTCCCGCTGGCTTATGCCGCGGCTGTGCCCGCTGCCCAGACCGCGCTGACCCCGTCGCTGTCAGTGATGCAGGAATACACGGACAACCTTTTCACCAGCTCCTCACACCGCGTCAACACCTTCATCACCCACGCCAGACCCGGGATACGCGTGACCGGCAGGAATGAACTTTTAAGCGGTTCCCTGGCGGCGCGACTTGATGCGATGCATTACAGCAGGGACAGCCAGATGGACAAGGTGGACCAGATCTATGAAGGAAACGGCACCTGGCGCATGACGCCCTCGCTCGCCCTTGCCGCTGACGCTTCATACCGGAGGGAGTCGTGGCCCGACCGCGAAATCGAGAGCAGCGGCCAGCCGCTGACTAGCGCCAGCCGACGCCACAATTACGGAGCCCGGGCCGAATACCGTGTCGGCGAGCTGACGGCGGTCATCCTCGACTACCGCTATGAAATGATCGACTACACCCGTGACGATGCCTTATCCGACGTGACCGCCCACAGCCTTGGGGCCACCCTCGGATACGACGCGCAGCGGCTTCTATCCCGGCTCAAATTGCGCAGCGCCCTCCGTTTCAGCCGCAGCGAGTACAGGGCCTCGTTGACGGAGAACTGCGAGTTGAGCGTCGGCGGCAGCATGCAATTAAACGAACTCTGGTCCCTCTCCGTCGACACGGGTGGGCGCTACACGAGGACCGAGCTCCAGGCGGCCTCATTTCCCACCTACAGCATGACGCACAACAGCGCCGGCTGGACCTTCAGGGGGTCGATCGATTACGCAGGGGAGAAGTTCAACGGAAGCCTCGCATACGCAAGGGAGCTTAGCAACGCGTCGGGAAGCTACGGGACGTCGGTGGAGAGGAACATCGTGACACTCAACATGCGCCAGCGGATCAGTTACCAACTCTTCGCGCTGGCCAGCGCCGGGTACTACCGGAGCAAGGCGGATTCGGTTTCATCCCTCCTTGTGAATGCAGACGAGACCGGCGTGAGGGGCTCGCTTTCGCTGCGCTACGAATTCAACCGCAGCGTAGCCGCAGACCTGGGCTACGAATGCTTTCGCCTCGACAACGAGAGCCCGGACGGTACCGCCTTCCGGAACAAGCTGTTCGTTCAGCTGACGGCCCGGACCGATCTTTTCGAGTGACGAACCAGGACAGGGAGGGTGCGGTGGATAGCGAAATCAAAAGCGTTCAGGATATCGTGGAAATTCTCAAGAGGCGCAGGCGTCAGCTCCTGGTTCCTGCAGCGGTCATCCTCCTTGTTGCCATCATCGCCGCCTTCACCCTGCCGCGGAAGTACCGCTCGACCGCAACGATCCTGATCGAGGCGCAGGAAGTGCCGAGCGAGTACATCAAGGCGAACATCACCAGTTTTGCGGATCAGCGACTGCAGGCGATCAACAAACGTATCATGGGGACGCCGAGGCTCATCGATTTGATCAAGCGGCTGAACCTGTATGCGGATCTGCGCAACAAGGTATCCCTGGAGGACGTGGTGGCGGAGATGGTCAAGGACATCAAGTTCACCACGATAAGCGCGGATGTCATCGACCCCCGCTCGGGGAGACCGGCCCAGGCGACCATCGCATTTTCCATCAGCTACACCGGCACCACGCCGGAGGTCGCACAACAGGTGACCACCGAGCTCTCATCGCTGTACATGGAAGAAAACCTAAAAGAACGGGAGAAGCAGTCTCTTGGGACCTCCAAGTTTTTCCAGGGCGAGATGGAGGCGGTCCAGGCAAGCCTTGCCGACATAGAGGGGAGGATTGCGGCATTCAAAAAACGGAACATCCAGTCGCTTCCCGAGCTGTCGCAGGTCAACATGCAGTCGTACGACCAGGCCGACCGGGACATAAGGCAGCTGAACGACCAGTTGAGAACCCTCAGGGAGAGAGAAGAGTTCCTGCAAAGCCAGCTTAGCAACGTGCAGCCGGAACTCGCCGCGAACGACAAGGAGGCGCTGCGGCAGCTCCATATGAGGCTGGCCGAGCTGACCAGCCGTTTTTCCGAGCGTTACCCGGACGTGATCAAGACGAGGAAAGAGATAGCTGAACTAGAGAAGCGGATCCGGTCGGCCAGTCGTGAGCCGGCCGTAGGGACGCCGGACAACCCGGCCTACATCAACCTGCAGTCACAACTGGCGGGAACCCGCTCCGAAATCGAGTCGGTGCGGCGGCAGATAGCCGACACCGCCAAGCGGCGTGCAAGCTACCAGAGCCGGATTTTCGCGACGCCCCATGTAGAAGAGGCATACAAGGGCCTGATGGTCGAGCGGAACAACCTGCAGCAAAAATACGACGACCTCTCCAAAAAATCCATGGACGTCAGGATGGCCCACAGCATGGAGAAAGAGCAGCTTGGCGAGCGTTTCACCCTGGTCGACCCGGCCCGGCTGCCGGAGCGCCCCTATAGCCCCAACGTCCCGGCGATCATCCTGATCGGACTGGCCCTTGGCATCGGCTCTGGGGTGGGATGGGCGGCTGTAAGGGAGGCCTGCGACCAATCGGTCAGATCCGCGGACGCTCTCGCCGAGCTCACCGGCGTCGCGGTCCTCGTGACCGTCCCCCCCATCATCACCGCGGCGGATCGCGGTTCAGCCCGAAACAGGCGCTACCTGACCACGGCCATGCTGGCCTTTGGAGCTGTCCTCTGCCTCGTCGCCGTACACTACCTTGTGGTGGATCTGAATGTCCTTTTGACGCAGATTTATCGCAAATCGCCCGGTTAACCGAAGGAGATCATCATGTCCATTGACAATAGTGCCGAGGCGGTTCGCCTCATAAAACTGCCGGAGATGGCGAAAAGGTTGCGGGAGAACGAGGCTGCCCCCCTCCTGGAGCCAAAAGAAGTGGAGAAAATGTTGGCGCCTTCGAAGGAGCAGGAAACGGGAGAAGCATCATGGGACAAGGCGAAGGTCGGATGGCTTTCCCCGGTGTATTCCGTCTCCCGTCCCGTGCGGCTCGACATGCAGGCGGTGCTGAACAGCAGATGCATCGCGATTGACAACCGGATCCCGGAGGTAGAGACGTACCGGATTCTGCGCGCACAGATCATGAGCCGCTTTGAGGAAATGGGGTGTGGCAAGACGCTGATGGTCACCAGTGCCGTTGCGGGAGAGGGAAAGACAACGACGGCGATCAACCTGGCCATCACCCTCGCCAGGGAGTTCAGCCAAACGGCTCTCCTGGTGGACTGCGACTTCCGGCAACAGCACGTGCACCGGCTGCTTTGCTATGAGAGCAGCAAGGGGCTCATCGACCACCTGCTGCATGACGTCCCGTTTTCGGATATTGTGGTGTGGCCCGGGATTGAAAAGCTGACCGTCGTCTCCGGCGGCAAGACGATGACCGGATTCAGCGAACTGCTCGGTTCCCCGAGGATGCGCAGCCTGACCGAAGAAATGAGGGACCGATACCCGGAGCGGTTCGTAGTTTTCGACGCGCCGCCGGTTCTTTCCTGTGCTGACACCATGGCATTGGCCCCGCTGGTTGACGGCATCATCGTCGTGGTCAGAGCGGGCAAGACGCCAAGAAAGGAAATCGTGAATGCCATGACCAGGCTGCCTCAGCACAAGATCATCGGGGTGGTCCTGAACCAGATGTGAGTCGATCACAGCGTCGCGCTTCGCCGGCACAGCGTGCAACGATGAATTGCCGCGAAGCTTTTACTTGCAGCAGCACAGACAGAAGAGGCCGCCCTCGCCGGGGCGGCCTTTTCCTTTCCAGATTTAAGCAGAAGAACCGGCAAACCGGGCATCAGCCGAGGTTACGCCCCGCCATCACGCCACCGTCGACATCCACCCGATCAAACCACGTCATAGATCCTGACCTCGGGCTCCGCGTCCAGATAGGGGCTTAGCGCCTCCACGACGTCCTTGGTGAAGAGAGTGCTCTCGAGGTAGGCGCGGTCTGAATCTCCCGCGTTCCCAGAGGATGCATGAAGGGTTGCACGAAAGGATGCACAAACAAAAAAGGGTTACCCCGGAAGAGGTAACCCTTTTGAATAGCAATTGTTGGCGGGCATGCTCATTTTATCTTCATGATGGCATCATGCAGGATGGTTT